>Ga0247763_1000103_pt1 | contig 40734 bp, 32 predicted proteins | sample UWRJL141409B4_FD_179926 | JGI IMG/M metagenome (GOLD analysis project Ga0247763, IMG submission 179926) | Plant litter microbial communities from Arlington Agricultural Research Station in Wisconsin, United States - UWRJ-L141-409B-4 | ecosystem: Environmental > Terrestrial > Plant litter >... | reverse complement strand
TCTTTTGCAACGCCGCTATTACGCTTACAAAAAAACCCAGTGCTCTTGATATTTGACAAGGCGTCGTCGTTTACGCTCGAAATTTCCCATTACCCGCCTCCGCCAACCTCCTTTATGAAGTCGACCAAAACCAGGGTATCATATGCCGTCTATAACTCCACCCTCTCCCTTTTCTGCCTCCACTCTCTCCTCGCCCCCCTCCGCCATCTCTTCGTCTGCCTTGGGCTTCCCACTTGGCAACAGCTTCCTAGGCTTTGCCATAGCCTCCAACCTCTCCCTCTGCACGTCCAACAACAACCACCACCACTCCGTGACAGCGGGCGCCACGCCCTCAACCTGCACCTCCAGCACGCCAATCTTTGTCGCCCATTCTAGGATAAGATCCACCTCAAAGGACATGACAGCAGGTTTTAACGACTTGACCAGCTCTTCGGCGCGCATGGACCCGCGAGCCGCTAGGGTAAGGAGAACGGCGGAAAGATATTTGAGCCACCTCTCTGGGTCGAGTTTGCGGAACACGTCGCACCACACGGGAATAGCACCGTAAGGGCCCTCGACGGGCGGCTCCGTAGCAGCGAAACGACTGCGGATCTCGATGAGTTCTGGGCTGTCGTCGAACAAGTAGGATTCGGTGGGCGCCGCGTCGAGGCGGAAATAGTTGTATTTCTTTGGATATTTTCTCGTCTCGTAATTCCCCGGCTCGTGGCCCATGGGGATATGTGGCTGTCCCGTCGTTTCAACCCGGATGCGTCCGCAGGCTTGCAAGTTGATCAGAGCAAGGACCATGCCGTCGTTGGTAATGTAAGTGATGCGCTTCTTCTCGCCAGCTTTGAAGGCTTCGTCGAGTTCGCGCTTGTATTCTTTGGCCTTAAGCAGCTTGTCGACCTGGCCAACCTTGTCGAGCAAGTCGAAGACGCGGTTGTTGAAGCGCCAGCGGCGGCCGTTGGACCACTTCGAGGTTGACTTGGAGATTACGCCGTCTCTCTGAAGCTGCTCAATACCTTTCAGGACAAGGCTGGTAATCTCTTCCTTGGGGAGCCTCGGATACAGGATCTCGCGGCGCCTGACGACCATGTCCGTCGGGTATTTCTCGACGGGCGTGACGCACAGTGACCGTGTCCACGACAAAGCCACAATCATCTCCGGGCTATACTGTGGGGCAACAGGAGGTTGATCGATGGTCGATGCAAACGCTTCCGAAGTTGCATCCTGAAACCTGTTGAACACTGATCGGGCCATGTGGAAGTAAGACTCCCGCCATTCTCGGTTCTCGTACTTGCACCCATCCAAGACGAAGCGCTGGTTGATCTCCTTTCGTGAAGCTGGAATATTTTCCCGTTGTTCTCCGTCTAGTGTCGTGGCCCAGGTGATAATCCTCTTCCAGTCGTACCCAAGGACATTGTTGTAGTCCAGCACAGGAAATTGGCCGTCGGCATACGCCTGGAGAAAGGCACGTCGAAACTTGGCCGTTAGGTTGACTATCGTTGACTGGCGATCTTTCTTCAATGAGCCCCAGAGGTGGCGAAGCTGGCTGATAGTCAAATCGGGAAACAGCCTCATCATCAGGCCCCAGTCGACCACACGATCAACGCCGCCCAAGAGGGTGGTGACCACAACAAAGGCGGCGAGTCGCACATTCTCACTTGCCCAATCAGCGTCATCTTGTGGCTCCTCGCCGGGACGTCGCAAGAAGTCGTCGCTAGACTGGGGAAACGCAGTCATTTCTCTGCCCGACTTGATAGACGTCAGCTTGAACTTGTTCCCTCTGGGCATGCCCATGTGCTTCTCCGAAATCTTGGCAATGCGCTGTCGCTTGAGGAGGCGTGGCGCGAGGAACGTTTTCCTCGGTGGCTTCATCGTGGCCTTCTTGGGTAGAAGAGGAGCGTCGAGGGATTCGTACGGCAGAGTATCCATAGTAAATTGCCTGCCGTCCAACCATCTCAGCTTCTGCGGCTTCATGGTCACCATCGATGTTGGTGGGGATACGTTGATGTAGATGTGATTAGGGCCAATAGATCCCCCATGCATGGATAAGGCCGTGCCAGCTTCCGATAGCTCCCAGTTCTTGCAGCCCTCGACGACGTTCCAAAACTTGGCGTATTCTTGGTCAGCCCAAGTTTCGAGCTCCTCTTGGCTCTGTCCAGGGAAGTCGGCACACATCTCCTCGGCGTTGCTAGGGATGCTGTCGAGGTCAATGGGTTCCACAGCTACCACATGGTAGGCCTCCTCTTCTTCAGGCTGTTCCACATCCATCGCGTCCCCAGGAGCGGGATCTTCAAGTTCAGCCGGTAGAACAGATGCAAAATTCCGGACAGGCTCGCCATCGCGTTGGGGTTGGGCAGGAATTGAAGACGACTCGGCGTTGACACCCACGGGTTTTTGTCTCCTAAATACCACCGGGCCACCGGACCGGTTGGCACCGAAACGGAGGTTAGGCAGTAGTCCGGTCGATTTTGCGTCCTCCTCGACGTAATGACCATAAAATGATCGTGGCAAGCTGTCGAGTCCCGGATTGGCAAGTCTCTCGAGCCCCCGAGGCACCCTCAACTTTCGCGGACCAAATCCTTGGTCGTCTTCCCACTTGCGCTTACCTGGCTTTGCTGGAAGAAGGCCATAGGTCTTGATGGCATCCAGGACTGTCTGGGGTCCGTCTGTCTCGCCACCTGGGCCGATGCCGTCCATGTAACGCCTGTAGCCTGGTTTCGGGCCAGGCTTCTTACGCCTGATCATGGGCAGAGGATGTTCTAAACCGGCGACAGCAGATTCTAGTGCTGGGTCAATCGCCGTTTCATCGTGAACCCTGTTTCGCCGTGTCGACTGGCTAGCTGTCTGCTCAGCCGGAGGGACTAGTCTTGGCTCATTGGGTGTCGTTTCTTGCTCATATCTACCCGCCCCCATGCGAGTGTTGTTTCCATAGCTGCTACCATCGTTGGGGTCGATTGCAGCGGTTAGACCTTGGGTATAATACGGGGCGTTGAAAATCTCAACCTCGTCAATCTTGCGCCTGCTGCGAAACTTTTGGCCATTTCGGTTTGGTTTGTCCTCCTCGTCAGACTTCTTGTCCGGGCGCTCTAACTGTGCGAGCAAGACGAGCTCTTCCTTGGTCGGAGAAAATGGCGGAGGGATATAGAGACTGGGCCAAGTATCCCGCATCTTCTGCTTCATAGCCATCGGGGTGGCACCCGCGGGATCCACATCGCTGCGGATGAGCAGCATCGACATGCATGTTTTCCCTCTCTCGGTTCTCAGCATGTGAGTGTGGACGGAGGCCAGTTTTCTACCGTCAAGCAGTCTGAGGGCAGCGTGAAAATTCTTCCAGGTCGGGGGCACCTCACCCCTGAACTCTTCAAGATACACTTTCGTCAGAGCATAAAAGAGAGCCTTGTCTCCGGGGAAAACTCCGCAATTGTTGTCCAGCAAATAGAGAATTATGTCGAACGCTTGGGCAGTTCTCCTCTTCGACTCCGATGGGATAAGGTCGTATGAAGTAGTGGGATGAAACGCACGCAGCCCCAGAGACTTGCCCTCGTGAGCTGCCGCAACCACCTGTGGCGGATCCGTGTCGTTTTCGCTCTGGCCGTAGTGGTCGAGGATCATAGGATAAGGCGTAGGCCCGTCCTCCCGCCCATATGCGCCAGATTGTGCATTTCCCTCAGCGGCTGACAAAGATGCTGCTCCGTCCGCTTGATGTCCGGAGGAGCGTACCGGCGTAGATCGGCTTGGTCGAAGGGAAAATGATGCGAGATTAAACGGTTCATCACCGTGAGATTCGCCGCCGTATCCAAGTGTAGCTGGGGGATTTGTTAGTAATTCTGAGGGCTCCACGGCAGAAAAAGAGCAACGAGCTTCCAGATTTAGGCCTTGATTGGCAATATCCATTTTGTGGGTGGCCAGTTCGGCGATGCGAACCAGGTGAGAACTGGCCATCCGGGGGTTCAGGCTCTGAGCGCCTGACGGAATAGCGGACTCCTCGACCTCCGCTGGCGGGAGCAATGATCCCGCAGCGTTGTACACAGGTTGCGCTGCCCTCTCTACTCTGGTGCATTGTAACTGTCTCACCGCGGGATCGCATAATGTCGGTTTGTTTTCGTCCTCAGTTCCATCAAGATCGGCCTCTAGAGCCAAACCACGAAACGCAAGATGCGGATCCGTTTGTGCTCTGAGAGCACCACGGACGAGAGAGTTCCGCCCTGTCGGTACAGCGCTCGTCGAATTTTTCTGCCGTTTTCTCTCCCGTAGCCGACCTGTATCCTCGAGGTCCCCTTCTGGGGTAGAAACAGGGGTTGGAGCTGCGGGCGACCTCCTCCGTTTCCTCCCTCCAACGTATAAGGACGGACTGAAGTTAGGATTGCAAGGGGTTTGCGACTTTGTGACGTGGTATTTATACCCAAGGTCGTTTTTCCAAGTGCCGCCGCACTTCTCACATTTCCAGAGTTTCCCTGCAGCCTTGGCACCGCCACGTCCGCTACCACGCCCACGACCACGACCACGCCCACGTCCACGTCCACGAGTTGACGATGGATTAATAGCTGCAGGCTCCTGAATATCTGCCTGCACCGGGGAAGGCTCTTCACCGATTGCTCCTCCGCCAACACGACTCTCGTCGCCATCCACTGCAGCTGTCTGAATATCTGTGGCTGCTTGTCCAGCAGCTGCGGGTGATTGGTGGCCATTTGGACGAGAAAGAAACGATGGATCTCTAAGCTTCTCAGACCGAATCATTACGACTATAGAGTGGGCAGGTCGGCGGTGTCCTCGGCCTCTAGGATGTAACGAGCCAGGGACTCCGATGAATGCGCCTGGAGGAGCAGCAAGCGGGGGGCGTCCAGACCCCGTGGACTGTTCCAATGATTGTGTTGATTCAGTTGGAAGGTCGTGGCTTTCTGGGGTTCGGTTAGGTTTCTGAGCTTCCCCGACCACTGCGTTTGATACAGTAGTGGTCTCGGCCGGAGTCTCGGGGATAGGGGTTGGCTCGGCGGCGTGAAGCCCGTCTCCAGAAACGGGAATCAAAGGCTTTCCCGCCCCTGTAGGAAGGCACCGACCCTTACGTCCTGGGAGTGGATTACTTTTCCTCGCAGCGGCGCAAATTCTCGAAAGCGTGGAACTTCTCTCCTTGGGAAACATACTCAACCGTACATTTCCGAACTTGTATGAGCTTGCCGCACTGTTCGGTTGTTTTTGTTGCTCTCCTCCGGCAGTCGTCTTGTCCGTGCTACTCTCATTGTTGTTGTTGTTGTTGTTGTTGTTGTTGTTGTTGTTGTTGTTGTTGTTGTTGTTGTTGTCACCAACCTCTAGTTCAACAACCTGGGCGGACTCTGGCTCGTCAGTATTTGGTACCGAAAACATATATGCCGACGTCTTCCCTATCCGAACTAGTCTACTCACAACCTGAAACTTCTTCAGGTGTTCAGGCTGCTGGGTCTCGGCGAGTTTCTGGAGATGGCTGGCCATATAACGTCGAAAGCTGTAGCCGACAGTGGCGACGCTGGCTTGTGGATTGGATGCTCCATTGGGCCCAGCACTTCTGACTACCTCAAAGACTGTCTGGAACAAGGGTTTCTCGGGTGTCCAACCAGGAAAGATGCGCATCGCAGTATTGCGGTCGTTGTCTTTCTTCCCTCTATCCCCTCCATTCTGCCCGGACTTTCCGTACAGTGCGAGGGCATTGGCTTTTGGCTCGCGGTGCCGACTGGAATCTGAATATAATGATGTTTTCTTTCCGGTTGCCAGGAATTTCTCCCACTCTTCGCTTCGGGGCTCACGAACAAATTTGAGGCAGTCTTTGAAGACTTTTTTGGAGCCTGGGAGAAAAGCCGCGGCGTACTTGAGAACACCCATGTCAACGAAGCGTTGGCTGCACTTGGCCACCGTCTTCATCTGGGATGATTTTCCGCTGACACCCATCTTTGCTCGAAGATCACAGTAGCGAATGACTCCCCAGGCCTTGACAATGCCAATGACGGTTCTGGCATGGGACTCGACATCAACATTGTCCCGCGTCCAAAGTGCGTGCCAGGATACAGGCTCGAGGTTTTTGGTGAGGTACTCCTCCGAAAGGTCAAGACCGGCTTTGTTGTCCTCGAGAATCGGAGGAGCCAAGTCGATCAACCACAGCTTGCTTGTTTTCATCTTGTTTGCAACCACGGTTCGCTTCGCGATGTAGCCTTTCTTCGCCAGCGAGTCGGTTCGCTTTGGGAGCGAGCGTTTGTCCTGGTTCACAAGACGACGGAGATCGCTCTGGAGAATACCCTCGTCACGGGCCGTTGCAATTCCAAGCATGCATTGCCACTCGAGAAGCGGGATGCGTTTGTAGTCGACACCATGGTGCGCCAACGTCTGCCAGACCAGATCGTCCGATGGGTGTATCCGTGGCCGCCTGCTCAGTTTTTTTTTGGGTGCCTTTTCCTTGCCATTTTTGCGAGAGGTGGAAGCCATCTTCTTGGGCATGATAGCATCCTCAGCAGCGACAGTCTCGGATTTCGCTTCTGTCACGTCTTCGGGCAGTGCCAGGACTTCGCTCAACTCGAGTCGATTCCATCGTTTATTTCCACCGATGAGAATCTGGGGGCGAGATCTCAGCCAGTCCCATGCCCAGCGAGCTGAAGTCATCTCGGCCTCGGAAAAGGTGCTATCCAAAGTGGCGTCCCCGGATTTACCATTGGCAGGCGCGACCGCGCTGTCACCTCCATTTGTGCCATTCTGGCTCTGGGTATCGAGACTAACGTGATACTGTCGGACGATTCGCAGTAGCGATGTAATCGACACGCCTCCAGGGAAAACCAGGTCAGCGTTGTTGTCTGAAGATGAAAGTGATTCCATCAAAGTCACGTGGAAATCATATGCAAAAGCCTAGCTGTTGCGCGACACAGCGGGACTGGGGAACCAGCAATTCGACTCACCTCTCTCGCCCGAATACGCGATCTCGGGAATGAGGCCCTCCAGAAGGACCTCAAGTCCTGCACCGCTCATCGCTGGGCTTCTTTTCCTTCATAATTGGAAAAGAAAAAAGTCGGTAGCTTGGGATCGATTGCGGGATCGAACCCTGGGTCTCGTGGTTAGGAGTGTGGCGAAGGATTTGGTGGTGAAGGATTGCTTGGGAAAATCTTGGAGGGGTAAAACCAAGATTCTCAAAAGGTGGGGGAAAAGCTTTCACACGGCGTCGTTTGGCACTTGTGACTCGCCACAGGACACGACACTGCTCTGACTTTAGGATTCGGTTTGCCGCAGATACTTTGTGTTTGGGACGGAAAGGAGGAGGGAAAAAAATTGCTATGCGTACGATACGCTGTGAATGGGGCCAGCCAAAGTTCCACTTGCTGAAATTTCCAGATCGCCCGGAACGGCAAGTGGCCCACGGTTGCTGCAAACCTAAAACGAGCGCGGCACGATAATTCAGATGCAACAGAGAAGTAGACTGGGTTTTGAAAGCCCGCCCCGCCTATCATGGTACCTGAGGTCACTACCTAAGCAGATTTTCCTTTCCCTGGCCGCCTCTCGTTCATCATTTTGCGATACGAAGCCACAACTTCATCGCGAATCCCCTGTAGCTCTTCTCTCTGCCGCAAACTACCCGCAGCTTTTGGTATGTCGCTGACCTCAACAGCTGCCCCTGAAACCAGCAGTTTCTTCTTGGGTAGCTTCACCAGTTCTGGTGGTGCTTGCGCAACATCGTTGATGCCGACCTTGGCCTCGCCTCTCTTCTTCTTGATCTCCTCCCATGGGTCGTCCTCTTTTTCGTCTGCTTCCCCAATATACTTGCCCTTCTTCCCCCTCTTCTTTTTCTTGCCACTAGCCTCCTCCATATTCAGCTTCCATGTTACGCCCAAAGCATCATCTTCCATTGCTTTCTCCTCCTCCAGCTCCAGCTCCTCTTCTCTCTTGTCCTTAATCTTGCGGTCCTCCTCCCGCCATTCGTCGTATAGCTTATGCATCTTCATCTCTTTCTTGGTCCGCCACACTTTCAATCCGAGTGGGTCTTTGCCATTTTTGGCCGTTTTGCTGGTGAGACCAGAAAGGGGGAGGGCTGCATCAACGCGCTGTGAAAACTCCCACATACGCTCTCCTGGCCGGATGGCCAAGTCAGGTTTCGAGTCGGAAGCTTTTGTTGTCGCCTCTTCAAACTGCCCCTTGTTTTTTGACTTGGACTTTTTTCCCTTCTTGTCTGGACCTTCGCCATTGTCGAGTCCCGATCTAAGAGGCTTGCCATTCGCGAAGGCCATTAAGCGCTTGAATGCTCGAGGTACATCGTTCTCTCCGGAGTCGCCTCTCTTTCTCTTCACTCCGGGCTTCTTCGCATTGTCGTCATTCTTCTTTTTCGGAGGCGGAGCCTTCTTCTTGGAAATGGACGTAACTGGCAGGGGCTTCGCAATTTGCGTTGGGGGGAGATCAAATCTGATCAAAGTTAAAAAAGTTTAATGGCATCTCAATGAGAGTTACCTACGTAGAGAGATCTTTCTCCCTCCGTGTATGTTTGTGCGGCATATTGATTTTGGGTTAGAGGGAGAATGTCGCCTTCTTTCGAGGTGTAAGGAAGTCAAGAACGCAGCTTCACAGACTTTGGTGAAATTGGTGGTGATCAAAAATTCTCCCCACCTCCCACCTAGCTTCCGCACGATAAGATAAGCGATAAGTGCTGGACACGCCCCGAACACCATGACCGTGGGGCGGTGGTTTTTGTCAACAGCAAGATTCGCGTTGGAAAAGCTCAAAATGGTAATTTTCAGGGCTTCTGGTCTGTTGCGAAGGATAGGGTCTACTATGTTTGTTTAACAAATTCTTCGGCAGTTTAGATGTAATGCATTCGAATGCAGAGCAAACCCCTTCTCCGGACCCATCAAGTCCTAACAATCTTTCAGGGATGGGATTGGATCGAACCGCAAGACAGACGTGTACCCTCAATGGACACACCCTATTCTATGCTTTCTAGGGCTTTTACGCCCCGGTAAAATGGATCTTCACTTGCACCAATTGAAGTGTTTGACATCATGGGTTGAACAATCGATGCACTTCACACTATTGAGGTCTCCGCCAATCGTTTATCAGCTTCGGAGAACGTGAGGTTCAGGACCGAGACACGACGATCACTGCTGTATTTTGTCCCACGTGAGATGAGAACTCAGGCTCAAAACAAGGGCAGCTAGCAACCTTCACTTACGCTACGCGCACCCCAATCTTCCAAGGTTTGGCCGGCGCACATGCTGCAATTGCCACCAAGTCCGGTTCGAATGTTCAGATCAATCTGAAAAAATAAAAGGCTTGAATGGCGCACGAGCACAGCGAACTGTTTGCGGACGATGTGGGTCGCAGCTCAGTGGAGTCACTGGAGCTCGGAGTGGTGGGGCTCCCTCCGGGAACATCCCGACCGAGAAACAGACAAAACGGCCGAGGTTCCGGCTTTCTCTCAGCGCTGCGATCCATCATGGCTTCGTGGAAGGGCGAGAAGACTCTGGCTACAGGCCCCGGGAGTGGCTACATTCCGGTGCCTAGCAGCAACGGTCATGACAGTTTCGAGGCCGGAACACGAGGAAAACACAGACGGGCTCGACCATCTTATGCCACTATGTGTGGGCTTGCAGTATTGTATGTGCTACGGCGGGTTCTTTTTCATTTCCCATTCGAGTGCAGAGTGCTGACTGTAGCAGGATTCTTCTTCTGGCACTGGGAGTTGGACCGTACGTTGAACGTCAACTCCGCGGAAGAAACGCTACCCGAAGTGTTGATGATATCTTTGACAACTGGGGCAAGCCCGGCACGGGCACCGAGGAGCTCGCGTGGTATCCGACCGATTTTCTACGCGACGTCATTCCTGTGCCTTGTCACTCCCATAACGACTACTGGCGAAAAGTGCCTCTCTTCTCTGCCATCCACGCGGGATGCATTGGCGTTGAGGCAGATGTCTGGTTGCTAGACAACGAGCTCTTTGTTGGACACGATCTGGCAGCACTCCAACGCAACCGAACGTTTCAATCACTCTATGTCAGCCCCATCGTTAAGCTCATCGAGAAGAACAACCCCTCGACCGAGTTCTACAGCGGAGATCACCGGGGCATCTTCGATACTGACCCGAGCCAAACCCTCGTTCTACTCGTCGATCTGAAGACTGGTGGCGCTGATACTTGGCCCTGGGTCGTGCGACAGCTGGAGCCGCTTCGGGAGAGAGGTTGGCTGAGCTACTTCCAGGACGGCAAAGTCTACGTACGGCAAGTGACTGTTGTAGGAACGGGCAATACTCCGTTTAATTTGGTTGTGGCAAACTCAACGTACCGTGATGCCTTCTTCGATGCGCCACTCGACAAGCTCGGGGGTTCGGACTACAACTCAACCAACTCGTACTACGCCAGTGCATCGTTCTGGGACACAATTGGGAACGTATGGTTCAGGGGCGAGCCGAGTGAGGACCAGCTAGCCAAGATCCGGGGCCAGATCAAGGAGGCGCACGCCAGGGGTCTCCATCCGCGGTATTGGGAACTACCGCCATGGCCTATCCATACTAGGAATCGTATTTGGCGGATTCTGGTCGAGGAGGGGATCGACTTTTTGAATGTCGATGATCTGGACGCGGCAGCCAAAGGGGATTGGACCAAGGGATCGTCCTTTTTCCCGCGACAATTCGGGATCCCTCGGTAGCATCGTAATCTGGACATGAGCGTAATTTGATGTTTCTTTTTGCAGCGTGAAATGCCGGAGCCAGCCGGCTGCAAGCTTGAGGTTTCCTTGACACAGAGAAACAACATGCTGCTGATACTGTGCTCCCCGAGCCATAGTATACCCCGCTGTGAGCTTGCCGAGTCTCCGGTTTTTCTCCTGCGGGGGGATTCACCCGTTCGCCGCGGGGTTAACCGGTAGTGTGCATGACGTTACGCGGAGACGGTGGGTTGGCGGGCATAAGATATATAAGACGCAAGAGGCCTGTTAGGCCCGAATCTTGCTCGGAATTCACCCGACGCCGTTTGGAGATCGACGACAGCGACATACCTCTCTGACCATATCTGCAAGCGCAAAACATCAACCATCACGAAACCACAGCCAACATGTCGGACCAACAACGTCTCGCCACCCTCGATGTATGTTTCTTTTTCCCCTCTCATATGCCAGAAAGTCGCAGGTCTAACAGTCTCTTCTAGAGCTCCATTGTCAGCAGGCTACCGGCCTACTCACAGACGCTGTTTGAGGCCAAGACGGCCAAGAGCCTGACCTTTGAGGCCATCGCGCAGCACCTGGGACGCGGTGAGGTGGCAACAGCAGCTCTCTTTTACGGTCAAGCGCAGGCGTCAGCTGAGGATGTCGAAAAGCTTTCGCAGTTGCTGGGCGTGCCACAGGAGGCTATTGCCACCCAAATGCAGGGCTTCCCGGATCGTGGGCGCTCTGGGCCCATGCCTCCCGTCGAGCCGCTCATCTACCGCCTTTACGAGGTTGTGCAAAACTACGGCTACGCCTACAAGGCCATCTTCAATGAGAAGTTTGGTGACGGGATCATGAGCGCCATCTGCTTTTCCACAAAGGTCGAGAAAGAAGTCGAGGCCGATGGAAGCACCTGGGCCGTAATCACGCTGCGCGGGAAGTGGCTTCCCTTTTCGCGCTTCTAGGAATTCTGTTCTTGATTGTTTATAATGTGGCGAAATACGACATCTTTTTTGTCCCCAGTCTGTCTTCATTCCAGATTGTGTGTGGTGGTGCTCTTAGCGTCAGGGATGAGTGGTGGGGTCGTGGGTTCGGGCCATAAAGGGGCGTCAACAACAATACTAAGGCAGCACAATACTAAGCCCCAATGTTTCCTCCCCACGAGATACTTCAGCCGCTCAGGCCGAAACTCGACTGCCATGTCAATGAGCTGCCTACATGCTTCGTCAATGGATCTCCAGACCCTCGGCATTGCCGTATAAGGAAGTCTTATCAGGTCGAACCATCACGACCTCTCTCTTCTCAAGTTTTGGTTTGTTCTGTGCCGAGCCGAGGACGTGCTATCAAAGCTGGTGTCTTTACCCTGGGGGACAATATTAAGGAGGGACAATATCAAGCCAGCCGCTCACGGGGCCAATATGATCAGTCTGCTTCGTTTCGGTTTGTCCTGTTCAATGAAGCTCAGGGCAAGCAGAGAAAAAAGAGATCATTGAAGCCAGAAGCCCGCCGCTATTCTGGATGTTATGAGCGCGAGATATTGGGGCCCCCAAATGTCTATAAAAAGGGGTCTTCCCTTAGAGCCATGATGCTGTTTTTTTCCTCATCATCATACAACTTCACTTCTGAACATCCAGAAAAAACTTCCACAACCCAACTTTCAACATGCCTTCCGTCGCTACCACCATCAAGGCCCCCAAGGCTGAGGCCAAGAACTCGTACTGTGTTGTCATGTAAATGACGACCCAGTGGGTCCCGGCAAATGACGAGAGAATCGACAAACTGAGAACACCCCTATCATCATTGTCTTTGCTCCTTCTTCCTCTTCTTCTTCCGCTCCGACGACCATCATCATCATCATCCCAGGTTCCGCTGCTATCATAGGGAGCCAGCCCGCTACCTCAATCCTCGAAACCAAAAAAAAAAACCTCGAAGCAAAAAGACAAATTTGATGTCTCGACCGTTTTCTTCCCTTCCCTTCCCATCCACCTCTTTCCCCCCTTAGCAAATTGGCAAAATCACCTCTTACCAAGGCGGGTTGGGGGAGGGATGGGGGTTTTAAAGACAAGAAAACCAGGAACAATCTCGTCTCGCCACAATGTGTGCTTTAGCTTTTCTCGTCCAAGGGGGCCGAGTTCACAACCTTTTCTTTTTTTTTTCCTTCCCTCTCTCTCTCATACACCCTCTCCACTCTTTCTCATCCCAGAGAGAGTGTGGGTATGTGAGAGATGGTGTGTAAGGGAAAAAAAATGAAAAGTCGTGTGACTCTCCAAGGATACGTGTAAGCAACGAAGCAAAAAAAACCCAAAAAAGCATCAACCGGCAACACACACATCATAAAAACCTTCACTTCTCCTGTTTTCAGGGCGCGCGCCAACTTTTATCAAGCATATGACACCCACCAATTATCTATCTCTTTTTCTCTCTTTTTTATTTCTTACTCCTGTTTTTCCCCAACCAACCACAACCAACTACTGGTACTCCCCCCTTCTTTTGTTTTAGACACGGATATGGTCTCGTCAGTCACTCAGTACTACTTCACCCCAAGGGATTCCGCAGCACCTCCTTTTGGTTGAAATAGAGATTATTGTTTCGAGTTTAAATTAGATTGAAGGGGGATTAGGATTAGGGGGAGGGGAAGGATGGATGAGAAAGGGAGAGAGAGAGAGACAGAGAGGGTGGTGTGTTATTTTTATATATATATGCCAATTAGTAAATAAGACCGGTTGACTTTTTAAAAAAAATGTGCCATTTTGACACTTGAGTTGCCTAGCCGGCTGTGTGAATGGTGTTCCCTTCCTCCCCCAAGGCTGGGTCACCGCCAGTCACTATGGGTCATTGTTTAGGACTTTGACCAGAGCGGTGCTTGCTCTCTGGAGGTTTGCCTTGGTACCTAGGTATTTTTGGTCATGTTGCCGAAGTTTTGAACCATGTTTACCCCAATTTCTCACAATATCTCGTATATACATACCTACCTACAAAGGGATACACTGTCTTTTTAAAAATCCAGCTCCGGAGACTGCCCAAGGCATCTGCTAGAAAACTTGAAAGCCCTAGAGTCTTGTCTTCAAATCAATCGTAGGCATCCATGTCCCTCAATCGTGCTCAAAGTTGGGACGAATGCCTCCCTTCCACCCTACCACCCTACCACCCTGCCACATAGCCTAATCTGCAATTCAATTACAGGCCACTTACTGTACGTGTTTTACGCAGTAATACAACACTAGTTTCCCCCTTTTCGCCTTCCCTTCAAGTTTCCCATGCAGCCCATTGATGCCTGGCCCTCCTCTCCTAGGTAGGTATTGTTCCTGCATATCAGTTTTCTTTCGTTTTTTCTTTATTTTTATTTTTTGGCTCCTTGTGCAGACCTCATGCTATTGGGCTCGTGGTCAAACCCGCCAAAAGGCCAATGTGGCTTTGCCATTCTTCTACCGAGTACCTCTTCGTCGTCCAGGATCTTACAGATTCAGGGTTAGGGTTAGGCCACCCCGCCTCCTTCCCCACTAAAATTTTTATCTTATCAAGGAAAAAAGTTCTCGGCCCAGGAAGCAGAACCGCGACCGCACTGAAGCTTGCGCTTGCACTTGCACCTACAATTCAATTCTCACTTCACTTCACAGACACACCAGCCGTCATGGCGAAAAGGCCTGCTGCAACCAATGGCGCATTGTCCAGGATAGCGTCCCAAAACAAGAAGCAGGCGACAGAAAGCAGACCCAAGAAGTCAAAAGTTCCCAAAACAGCTGCGCCCGTTGCCGAGAGCCTTTTTGACGAAAAGGCCGGCAGTGAAGGCGACGAGGACGTCTGGGGGGATGAGTCTGACGTGCAGATGAACAATGCTCCCATTATAGAGGGGAAGACGGGAAAAAAGTCCAAGAAGGCGGTCGCGGAGCCATCACAAGAGGACGGGAACGAGTCGAGCGAAGACGACAGCGACAGTGAAGGCAATGGCTTCGATTTAGCCAGGCTAGACGAGTCAGATTCCGAGTCCGAATTGGAGGATAACAAAGAAGACGGAGCGGATAAGGAAGAGGCAGAGGAGGAGGAGGAGGAGGAAATTGATGTCGACGACCTGTCAATCGGGAACTCTTCCGATGAAGAGGAGATCGCCGCCACAACCCGCGTGCGACAAACCATAAACAACAAACCTGGCCTACTGGCCGCGCTGCGGCGTATCAATCTTGATGTCTCCTCTTCCGTCCCCTTTGCCTTCCACCAATCCGTTGTTTCGTCCACACCCACTGCCGACGCCATCCCCTCCGTCGACGATGACCTCCAGCGCGAGCTTGCATTCATGAACCAGTCCCTCGAGGCCGCCCTGAAGGCGCGCACTCTGCTCTGCAAGGAGGGCGTCCCTTTCACCCGCCCAACCGATTATTTCGCCGAGACAGTGCGCAGTGACGAGACTATGGAGAAGGTTAAGGCTAAGATGATTGATGTGGCAACAGCCAAGAAGGCGGCAGCCGAGGCGCGCAAACAGCGCGACCTCAAGAAGTTTGGCAAGCAGGTACAAGTTGCCAAGCAGCAGGAGCGGGCTAAACAGAAGAAGGAAACGCTCGACAAGATCCATCTGCTTAAAAAGAGTGCGTTCTATTTCCGTCTTTCCATCTAACCTGACCAAGCCTGACATATACTAACCTGTTCAATTTTCACACAGAACGCAAAGAAGGCGCTTCCTCCGCCCTCGGCACCAATGAGGCTGACGACCTTTTTGACGTTGCTGTTGAAAAGGAACTAGGCAAGAGCACCAGCTCGGGCGTCGGAAAGAAGCGCTCGTTCAGCGCGGGCGATCATGGCGGTGGTCCCAATGCCAAGCGCCAAAAGAAAGATGTCAAGTACGGCTTTGGCGGAAAGAAGCGCCACTCCAAATCAGGCGATGCTATCAGCTCCGGCGACATGAGCAGCTTCAGTGCCAAGCGCATGAAGTCAGGTGGTGGTAGTGCGGGCGGGAAAAAGTTTAAAGCCCCGAGACCAGGTAAGGCGAGGAGGAAAGTTACCGCGGGCAGGAAGTAAAGTCAACTTGAGAACGAAGGCGTCAAGGGGAAAAAATATCCTTCTTGCTGTGCTGTATCGTTTGGGCATTGACTTTGTAGATATCATAATACACGTTTTCCAGATCGTGCTATGGGTATGGCTTTGTTTATGAGGGGTTCAAGGCGTGGGCCCCCTCTGCCAGATGGTCAAAAGCATGAATACAAACAAATAAATCATGACAGACACTCGCTCAATACGCATTTATCTATCCATCATCCGGTATATAATTCCAAACAAATTTGAGCCTTGACGGCGTTGTTATTCTTCGCTTCTTGCGAAGTTCCCAGGGACGGGAAAAGCTGCGAGTCGTGTCCTGCTGCGGATATACAAGCGAGGCATTCCTAGTGGGCTGGGTTATTGTCATCATGAGTTCACGACACAAGATGGCGAGACACAGGTTCTCAGGTTCCGGGAGCGACAAAGGCGGCAATATAGGGATCAGTTCATTCATTTCCTCGGTATCTTAATTGCTTAGTGTGTCCCGAGTGTGCCAATGTGCAGGTGTGAGAGCGATAACAATACATGAGATGATTTCCGATCTTTGCCAGCCAACCTGACCAACTTCACAACTTGCTTTCGCCGTCTGCGTCCGCTTGCGTTCCCACCTCTCGCTGCCTATCTTTCTTGGCGAACTTCTGCATCTGCGTGATGGTCAGTCACTCAGCTCGCTGGCTAGCCCCTATATGGCCTGCTTCAGTGCCCAACCCGATAGTCCAAAAAGCTCCAACTCCGTCGTCTCGGATAGTATCCAATTCCGAGATATACACCCCCGAAGCTCTTCAGCCACCCTAATCCTCCAGCGCACCCAATCTTCGCATCATTTAGCGCACCCTTCTGTAAAGTTTATGAGGATTTGAGCATCGTTCGTCTTCATTCCGGGGCGTAATGAGAACAAAAAGAAGTAAAGAAAAAGAAAACGTATGATAGGATCCCAAGGTTCATGATGGGCGTTTGTCGTCATGACCCCCTCGCATCTCCAAAGTGTGCAACCATTTCGCATTACTAGTAGAGCTTAAGTTCCAAAAAAAAAATCCAAGTGCCGAGTGCGCCTGACCGATGCCAAAGACTGCATAGAATCGCGGGTGCTCCGAATCGCGCGTTATGACGGAAGGCAGGAAAAACAAGGATGGCGTGCAGGATACTCTTCGGACCGCTAGCGGATTTGCCGTTGTCAAGCTTGACGTCTGGCTCGCTGTATAAAAGATCGAGTTGTGGGGGAAGCCCAGATGCGCTTCGGTGTGCTTCCATCCGTTTGCATCGGAGGCAGTAGACTTTGCGAGACCGGAGCCGATGTATGTCAAGTCGAATCGCCCCAACGTCGTGTAAATATGAACCCATAGAGAAAAAAACAGCGATGAGCCGTATCAAAACATCATGAACCTCAGGACTAGTGGGAGAAACGAAGTCGTCTGTGTGGTATCGTGCAACGCCATGCATGCGGAGAATATGGGTCATTTTGCCTGGCAATGCCGCTCAACCGCTCAAAAATATGTGGCAGTAGACATTATAGAATGGCGCCGTGAGAAAGAATCGAGTATCCCGGGAGGACAACCGGGGGGTATCAAAACCGACCTTGTGCTCCGATGCCTTGGGCTATTGAGAGCTGGCAGCGATGCACCAGTGTCGGTGGTATGCCCAGGCGCTCTTTTGGCACTCTTTGCTGCAGTACTTAGTTCGACGGCAGCGGCGGCACTTAGCAAATTGACGCGTGTACTCCTCCCATTTCCCGCATTGCCAGTTGGCACACTGCCGAATGCCTCCCCGAGTGTCATCCTTGCGGCACAAGTTTCTCATAACAACACCGGCCCAGTACTGCATATCGGCACTGTGGTAGCGGACTGTAAACTTCTCCACCAGAGGGAAGATGTTGAGGTCGTTTGGCAGTGTGTACTCTTCTTCTCGACTATCCTCCTCGGCGATCAGCTCGGCCTCGACCACATGTGGATCAGCCCCGTCAAGCAGCTGTAGCTCCTTGCCGATCTTAAGCCTGGGAACCAAGTGGCTCTTCTGGAAGTACTTTCGAAGGTTGCAGTACTTGGAGACGTAGGCCAGAAGTTGAAGGGACATTAAAACATCTTCCTCCCTCGGCATCGCAGCGAGCATCTGCGGGTTTGGCGTTACCTGACGGTCGAGGAGATACCGGGGAACACTGGCATTGGGTAGGGTTGGCTGGGGAGGGCTGACCATCGTCGGTCTGTTAGGAGATAGGCCGATAGTGGGGACCTGCGTCGGGGTGGTAGCATTGCCAATGCTCCCGTCAACCGGGCCCTGATGGGTAATGTTAAATGTCCCAGCTTCCTGGGTCTCGGAAACAGTGGGTGTTGTGAGGTCAATGGCAGCCCCAGTCATTATAGCATCGCCGTCTTCCATTGTGATGTCCTGAATCCCCACAGTGGGTTGGATGTCGGCAGTCCCCGACATTTCAGCATCAGGCGACTCGTCAGAAGCCATGCTGTCGCCATTCGGGTCATCCCCATCTACCGACGTCGAATGCTGATGACGGATTGACGGCCGCCTCCGTGATCTAGCAGTGGGGGCCAGAGCCGAAACAGGGCGGACTGTCGGCGAGCGGATCTGCGGGGGAGGGAGTGGGGTTGTTGGCGAAGCGGGCTGTGAAGCTAGTGTAGGTGGGTGAAATGGCGTAGTGGATGCCAGCCGGCCGTTTTCGCGCGCCCGCTCAACAAAACCATCGGCAGTGTCCATCAGGGTCACTGTGGGGGCAAGGGACTGAATAAGCTGTCGAGGCGGTGAGATGCGCGCTTCTTGTACTCGACTACCATGGAGGTGATGATGGTGATGAGACCAGTGAGCGCTGAAAGGAGTCCGTTCGGAGGGCACCTCAGAGGGTGTTGAAGCCTGGAATTGAGGAGCAGTAGGGGTGGCATCAGGATTCGACTGCACTACCGTTGTCGAAGCACCAGAAGCAGAGCCAGCTAGGGCTGCTGACACATCGATTGATGGCGGGGGTGCTTGACGGCGGGATGTCCGCTGGTCGACATCGAGATTGCCGGAGCGGGATGAGAAGCTCGAAGACTTGTGTGTGCGACTGCTCCCATTGAGGCGGTGACGATGATGTTCCGACTTTTGCTTGGCTTCCTCGGCCTTCTCGCGCGCCTTGTCGATGACCTTGATGTAATTGTCGAGGATGGTAGCGATGACTGGAACCATGTCGGCTTCAACGACGCGAGTCCGGACAGCCTCAGTGCCTCTAACACCAATGTTGACCACGCATTGGAAGGCTAAGTTCCATTTCCACATGTCCATCATGTCTTTGCTGCGACCCTGTTTTAGGATGCAGACCAGTCGCTCGATGCCGCCATCGACGGTCAAGATGTCTCGAATCCGTGCCGACGACGTAGTCAAGTAAGCCAGGTGGTTGAGCGAGTTGATCAGTGGAAGAGTCGAGGTGCAGTCGAGGGCGCGGCGGTCATACAGGGCGGTGGTGATGCCCACCGACGCCTTATTGACATTCGGTATGCTGAAATTAACTTCCCTCATCTTGGCTCGCCTCCACGAGAGTACGGGAGGCACCAGACGGGAAAACGACGATTTATTTTCAAACTACCGTTCTGAAGAATTTATATGGCAGGTGTACTGCTCGGCGTTTTATGATGACGGTCCACTTGTTCCCCCTATACGGGGCTTTTGGTAGATGAACACGGTATTGTGATTTATGCGTCAATGGGGATGACGAGCGGTGATCGCGCGAGCGCTTGGACTTGGTAGGAGGGAAGGAAACACGGCGGTGCTGGGGAGCGCTGATGGATTGAACAGAAATCGACGTCGCCGACGCGAAGGAGAGAGATCGGCGAGAGTGAGGAGCTGAGGGAGACGAGAGGTCGTGCTCGGTCGGGTCCGCTAGTTGGCTCCGTGGATTCGAGGAGCTGTCCGGCCCGGGGCGAGTCAGGGCCAAATGCCTCAATCGCGGCGAAAGGTTGTGGGTATCGCAGGGGGCCGCGGCTCGAGGCACGGCTTCTCTGGATACGAAAAGCAACTGTCGAGGAAGAGGAAGGTGTGGGAGAGTCCAACAGTTCAGGCGTTCGGGACCACGGGCGCGCGAAGAAAGAAAAGGTGGTATGCAATTCTCGCCGTGCCTGGTTGGAGTGGCTGGGTAGACGAAAGGGCTGATCGAAAGGCGGAGCGCTGGTTTTTGCGGACCTCGCTCCAAATTCACTGTGCCTTCAGCCCAGGATAACGGCTGCTTGCCTGAGGCCGCCGCAACTCCGCAGGCACGCTATAATTCCAAGACTGGGATTGGCAGCAGCCCAGCACGCGCACCCTGGATTTCGCGCAACAGCAGCAATTAACCGGAATGCCCTGAGGAAGAACCAATATGCCACCCCATGCTGCAGAGACAAAACCCGTCTGAAAGATGCCGAAGAACCTAAACGTATCTACGCTCTGGCGTTCTTGCGGAGGCGAAAGTCGGAGCCCAAAAGTCGGAGGCGAATTGCAGCTGGCATTGCAGAGCTTGGCCGAAAGGGGCAAAATGGAAATGCAGACAGCATCCAGACTCGCAGAACTGCGGGGAAACACATCACGACAGCGCCATGACGGCCGTAGCCTCGAAGGTCTTTCCTTGAAGAAAGCTTTGGTGCTCTGGACAAAGGAGTCTCTGTATCTGCGGCGGTGCGTCGATGCCGGCACTCGACGGGAAGACCATTGTTCGGCCAAGGACAAGGCAGCAACAGGACGAGTTGTCTCACAACCGACGCGGATGGCTAACACGTGGAGAGGCCGGTGTCGACGCGCGGGTCGACCTAGCGGTTTCAAGGATCCGTCATTCAGTGATGCCCTTTGGTTTTTGGGAGCCACGACTCCTTTGGAGCGCAACATACACTGCTTGGAGCGCACCAACACACCCACACTGGTGACAGAAAAAGTTGTACCGCGGCCAGGGTTTCTTGGCCCGCCACTTCGCAGCTCCTCGCGTGAGCACTGGGCTGCCCACCTCACCCCCACTTCGTTAAGAGACGTTGAGAACGCTCAGGGTCTGATGGGTCGGTATTCTAGACTCCAGTCCACCAATTGAGGCGGCAGGATTCTGTCACCCGTTGAACTCAGCAGCAAATGGGCGTGGACATAAGGTTACCTTGCCCATGACGATCATTTTTCACGTTGCAACCCCATTGGGTCTTTTCCTGTCGATGGCAAAGCAACGGCGTCGGAGCATCTTGTAACTCGTGCCCCCCACAAATCTGGTCCGAGATTCCGCCACTGAATACATCCAACCCCGCTCGTTCTGGAACACAGGGCACAAGTTCAAAGGGGTTTGCCCCAACGTTTCTCTCAGAGCTACAAAAATGAAATCCACTGGGAAAGCCCGAGAGCCTACGTATAGCGCTGGCGACGTGGCTCAAGAGTCAGCCAAAGGTCAAGTCTCCAACTTCTCCTCATCAGCTCTTCAAGGATCCAAGGCGCAACAACGTCCCCAGCTGTGCATGTCGATGCCCCAGTCCCACGCAAGGCAAAAAGTCGTTCCAGGTCAGCAAGAAGTCTCTCCGAGATAAAACATCAACATGAAGATGCTGTGGCCGTGGAAGCCCGAGCAAACGCCTAAAGAAATGCGCCGCTCGTTTTAGAAATTCTTCAGCGAAGAACCTCTGAGCTCACAGGCTATTTGCCGCCTCAAGGCAAGGACCCCCTGCATTCCGAGCACAGCGCTTAAGAGTGGACCCAATTGGTGTTGGAGAAGCCCACCCTGTCTCATCCCAGCTGCTGTGGCCCCCAAGCTCAAACTCACCTTTCCCGCATCCAACCTTCGTCATCGATCAGGCCCGTCACTCGCCCTTCGTACTGCAGCTTACGCTTTATTGGGCTGATCTGGGAACCCAATGAAATTTTTGGACAAGTTATTTCCGTTTACCTCTTCGTCCTCAGGCATCTTGATAATGATGAATCTCAACTACTATGATGGGCAAAGGTGGAAGTAAAAATATCAGATCGGCTGAACTCGCCGTCTCCGTGACGATCCAGCATGAAGGTCCTGGTCCCGATACCATTTGTTGCGCGCGCTCGGACATATAGCAGTCGAGCTGTCTCCCGCGTGCATATCTCAAGCTGATCACCAGCACCAATCGCAAAGCTTGTCAGGCTCCCGTTGCAAGCGAGACAGTGTCTGATCCCGGTCTTCGGCATACTCACAGCTCAGCACCTCCAGCCGCATTGTATCGGCTGGCCACTGAACTTGGCCCTGTGGCTTGGCATCAATATGTGCCATGGTGTTGGTGCACGAGAGAGTGAGGAAATGTCAGCGAGATCAAGAGAGTGGCATTTACTTTTTTTGGTCCCAGATGCAACCTGCAGGCGACGCTCAGCTGCGTTAGGGCTGAGCCCACGAGGCCTTGCGCTTTCTGAAAAAGAATCCAAAGTGCCGCCGAGCAGCTTCTGGCAGCGCTTCCGGGGCCAATTGCGGGAGCCCTACCGTGACCACCGAGTGGGCCAGGGTTCAAATCTCATCATGCCCCGGTTCGGAGCCGCGGGACCCATGCTGTTGTGGCGACCGCGGATCCGCATGTAACATCCGATAGAAGCGCGATTCAGGGGTTTAAAAGATGGAGTCGATGGTGATCCTAGTAAATCGGGGCGGCAATCTGACATGGAGATGAGATCTTGCCGACGATGAACGCCGCGCCATGTCGATGGAGTGATGCAGTGTTTCTGCAGAGAGTGGGTTTATTCTAGAACTAAAAACTTTACTAGTTGTCCGGTACCGCAGTGACTAGCGGCATAAGTACACACAAACCAAGGGTCTTTGTGAAGAAGGGAGGGTGCCACCAACAGACTCTATCGTCAGAGGGCTTCAGGTTCTGTTCTGAGGCTGGCTTCCACGACGGAATCAAGCGTCCGTGGGGAGAGCAGCTCACCAACCTACAGCCGACACAATTACACAGAGCGAAAGAGAGCACGAACTAAAAAATAAAGAAACAACCTCTTGCCTCAAGACAGAGACAGGGAATACAGTGCGGTTTGTGTGGATCGAACACACGACCTTCAGATATCCCAACTACTCGTGGCACAAGTCGTTTGGCTTTTTGGTAAGTGAAGTGGACTTCAGTCTGATGCTCTCCCAACTGAGCTAAACCCGCTACCTGGCTGGCTGGTGTGGTGATATTGTGGGGTTAGTTTTTGTGTTCTTCTGTAGGTACCTCCGGAACCCTAGGTACCTAGGTTTGAGGCACGATGCCTTTCAAAAGAGTGCTGGGATTACCATGGATGCAGAACTGGGGGAACGGAAGAAAACGATTTAATTTTACTGTTTCCCTCCTTTTTGTCTCTTGTGCAATCCGAATACTAGGCAAGACGTATCCAAGGCCCTGTACTCTATTCTCACAGCCTCAGTATATTCGTGCCGAGAGAGCAAAGTTGATTTGTCTCTCGACACTCCAGTGTAATCATGACGTTTTGCCCGAGAGAGCACTGAGGGACGCCCATACCGGGGTTCTAGTGATCCCATTGGATACTCGAATCAAATACATACTACAGACCTACGTGACACAGCTTTCACACCTGGAATCACCAGTCCTCCCTTCTAGAGTTGACATCATCCTCACATGCATTCTTAGTGAACAGCTCTCAGCATAAACATTATAGGCGTATTCGCTATCCTCTAGACTACCCATCATAAAAGCAATCCAGCACCCGCTTTCAATGCTGACCTGTATATATATATATACGCATGCCCATACCCATTCCCGACAGTATCTCACTTTCATCCATGTTACTAATCCCCGGTGACCCTAGCATGCCTGAAATATTTCATGCCCACCCATGCCGCAACGACCCACACCCAAGCCATAACAGTTGTAAGTATCATTAAAGCCGGATAGTACCCCACGATTGGCAGCGTCGGGTCATCCTCCAGCTCTGGGGGTGCGTACGGCGTTGTCCCTACATCCCACGCCCAACTCCATACGCCGAGACAAGAGCCCATACCCACAACAAATACAATCCAGGTCACAATCAGAACCACCCAGCCCCACCACTCTGTCTCGGCGTAGTCCCAATCACCTTCGGCCGGAGGGAGCGGTGTCGCGGACAGACCCGCCAGGCTAGTCAAGGCAAGGGGCGACTTAGCCCGCTGGATGGTGCTGCGACGGTGCTGGATCGACGGAGGCGGAGTGCTCGGTCCTAGTGGGTGAGCGTGTACATGTGCGCTCGCAAAGTACGAATCGGAGCCTGAAGAGAGGGAAGCCCGCTCCGGGCGGAGCAGGCTGATAGAGGACAGAGACAGCGAGGGCGTCAGGGGACGACCAGCCATATGCAAGCCATCCTCATCGTCAGTCGTACTGTAGCTTATACTCGGGCTGGTCAAAGTCGAGTCCGTGGTCGTTGTATCTAGCGGGCTGCGCATTGTTGTTGTTGTGGGTGTAGTGAGCGGCTGTCTCGATCTTATCGACGCCTCGGTTGGTGTTGCGTCTGACGCAGACGGGCTCGTGTAGCCTTCCATGCTGGCGCGCGGCGTAACGTCCGAGATGCCCAGGCCGATGCCGTCGCTTCCGATTTTGGAGCCGGCTGGGGTGTGCCTGCTGCCAACGGAGCTGACAAGCTGGTCAGGGCTGGAAGTATATTCCAGTTCTCCGACACTCGCCTTTTCCTGCTTCCCGTCGCCAAGAAATTTGGTGTCGATGGTCAACCCGCGATCCTCCCGTCTTTCCCGCTGTGCACCGCGGCCAAGCAGAGCTACCTTCCGCAGCGACCCCCTACGTCGCCGTGTTTTCTGTTGCTGTGCTTGATGCTGGAGGATCGCATGCGAGAGGGGCGGAGGTGCGCGGGGATCGGTAGCAGGGATTGTGCGAAAGGACGGAACGGGCAGCGAGTCGGGAGCTGGGGAGACAGCCTCAATATTCTCGGTGCTGCGGCGGGAGCGTAGACGGCCGGTGTGGTCAGCAGCGGAGCGCACAAAGGGGAATTTGGACAAGAGGCCGCCTGAGGTGCTCCGCTTGCGGGTGGGCGCCGGAGGGGGCCGAACGTTGCCGATATCCGGGGGATCGGCCGGAGCGCTGGGGCTTGCGAGCGTCTGGTCCATAGCCAAGCCTCTTGTCCTCTGATATTGCTGAGTAATGTTCGGTACACGTATTCGAGTAATGACGCGAACGACAGCGCAGGGCTGGACAAGGTTTGGCTGGCCTATCTCTCTGTCCTGTGTCGCGCAGTTAACACGGGTGAACACGGGGGTGGCGTGTCAGGGCCCGAATCTGCGCCGCTCAACGCCTCGCCATCTTTCACTTCGTGCGGAATGCTTTTTCTTCGTCGAAACTTTATTACTCAAAGCAGCGCGTCGGGCTCGCGGCCATTGCTGGCCTGTGGAGATCGAATTGGAACTTCGGTCGTGGTCCCGAAGAAAATGCAGATTACAAGAGGCTGAACCTGGCTTCCGTAATTCGAGCCCCCACCATCTAAAGGTTGGCTCGATCGGCCCCGGCAGGCACCATCTGCGACCCCCTGACCCCAGCATTCCACTCCGCCAATCACCATGCAGGACCCAATTGAACATGTCTGTGGGCACGAAAGTCTGCAGGAAACCCGACGGATTGTTCTTGCACTTTGTAATTGATTCTTTCTGTCCAGAAATCAGTTCGCGCGGGACGTAATCTCCTGGCCGTTTCGGCAGGTCAACGTCGGGCGCTGGGCAACAAGGATCGCGACGTGCATGGCACTTGGCGACGTCAGAATAAAGGTACCACGCTAATCTCCCAGTCGGGCGAACCCTGGAGCGACGCCATTTTGGGGCCACCTGCCCGCTACAGAACTCCATCGTCCTGACCCTCCCCAAACACGTGCGATCACGGCCGCTGCACGGGGCTAGAGGCAAATGGCGAAGGGCCTGTCAGGTCCTCAAGAGATTGTTTCAGTACCGACGATTAACACGAGCCCCGACGACAGCGGCGCGTCCTTTGTTTTCAGCTGCGACGACTTCGATGGGAATGAGGGCGAGCAGGGGGTGACAGCAACCCACGACCACGGAGACGAGGCATTGACCGATCGCTGTCCCGCCTTCCTCCATCCTCACAGCGCAGGCGCAGGCTCGCTGCGCATTCCGACAATGGCTTCAGACGATGGCCCTACCGATGGAGGTGCGGCGGCACCTGCCCTCAAGAACCCGTTCAACTTCCAGACGCAGGTTATCTCCACGTCGCCTGTGAAGTCTGTATGTCTCATTCAACTTTCCAACTCTGGTCTACCCCGCTAACGGCTTTTCTCACTTCAGGGCGTTGGCCAGCGACGTGGTCATCGTTACAAACACAGCTCCGTCAGTGCGCAACACTCGTTCTTCCAAGAACTCCCGCCCCGGCCACCCCCCGTATTGCCCGCATCGCTGCCAATACCAACGCTGAAGGAGGCCTGGGGGAGTATGCAGAAAGACCAGCGCGCTCGCCTCTACTGGTGTTGCTGCCATGCCGCCGTGGCCATGTATGTCTTTTTCTGCGCCGAGGGCTCTCTGGCTATGACGGCGCTGTCGCATCTCGTCTTCTTCGACGTCGGCTCAGCTGCCGTGTGCGTAGTTGTTGACGTGCTCGGCAACTTTGAGGTCTGGCGTCGCTCGAGTATACGCCATCCCTTCGGTCTACAACGAGCCGAGGTCCTTGCCGGCTTTGCCATGTCTGTTTTTCTCGTGTTTGGCGGTTTCGATCTGTTGTCGCACAATCTCAAGCATGCGCTGGAATCTGTCGGCAGCCACGCCCCGCACCATCCACACGAGAGCGGCGGTGCCCACATCCATGGCCACGGCCACGGCGATGCGCGGATTGTCAGCCCCGGAGCCGTGGACACGGCCTCACTGGCCGCCGTAGTGAGCACCCTGATCAGCGCCTACGGACTGCGCAACCACGGCCGCATCCGCCGTGTCATGCGTGTGCCACTCCCCTACCTCAGCAGCCTCCTTCCCGGATCCGGTATTCTCGCCAACCCCTTCCATTTCCTCACCATGTGCTTCTCTTTGCTCATGTTGCTCCTCCCGCTCGTCAGCATCCCCTACTTTGTCTGGCTCGACCGTATCATCTGCGCCGCCATTGCCGGCTGCATGTTCGTGCTCGGAACGCGTCTAGCCATCGCCCAGGGCCTCATGCTGTTGATGAGCTACAGCGGCCATCCTGACAAGAACCATCCGGCCAACAGCCTGAGCACCGTCGCCGGCAAGAAAACTGACAGCCATGTTGGCACCAATAACAGTGCGGTGTCCGCCGTGGTACGCGAGATCGAGGCCGACCCTAATGTTACCCGCGTTGACGACGCCCAGTTCTGGCAGGTTCATTATGGCCTGGCTATGGCGAATCTCAAGGTGTGTGTGGCTCGTGGCTGCGATGACAGTGCCCTCGGCCAGCTGAGGAGTCGGTTGGCAAGAGTGGTGCAGAACCGGTTGGGTGAGGGCTACGGGCGTGGAGGGAACTTGAGATGGGAGGTAACAGTGCAGTGGAGTACGGACGGAAAATAAATGTATCTAGCTCTACAATGAAATGCAACACTTTTGTCGGCATAGAGAGCATGACGTTATTTGCAAGGGGTTTGTTTACGTTTCTTGGGTTCGCATGGATCCGAATCAAAAATGAGCAGTATACAAGAACTTCATGGTTTATACTTTTTTTTTGACTTGCCAATGTTTGAGTTATTCATCCCAGTATCACACAGCACACACAATGCTTGGTCCCCTAAAAACGGGGAGGAAACCGCGTGAATACGTATAGATTTGAAAAGGGTATTTATTCCAGACATATACCTAATGTTGCCGTCCCGAACGGAGCCCAATGTCGATCTATCACACCACAAGACACAAGAGAGGAATACAGCTTATCTCCATAGACAACCACTGAAAGCGGTGAGAATAGGACAAAACGCCTCCCATCAAACGTTCCGTGTCCCCAACACAAGCAAAGAGCAAGCCAGGTCGAGGAGGAAAACAAACGCCATGGCTCCAATATGCAGATTAGCCATATCATAAGACATTCTTTCAAAACAATATGCCTCTCCTTCCTGGCCGCTTCCCACTCAATCTGCTTTCCCGATCATTCTGATCCCGGCCCACGCCTTCCAACCGATTCAAGCCATCGATCTTGGTTAACACCAGCTCTAACAGCTCCTTCCGCTTGATCAAATCTAGGTGGCGCTTGATGCGGGGGTCTTCGCGGGCGAACCTCTCTAGGCCGCCACCGAGCATGGACTCGCCGAGCTTGGATTCAACTTCTCGGGGGAAGCGGGCGTAAAAGTCGTTGAGCATCTCGACATTTAGGAAAAGCACGGCCGTCTGGGTGAGCTTGGTGGCAACGGCATCGAGGAAGATCTCCGGGCAGTAGTACTTGTTCTCTAGGCTCTTGCACTGCCGCGATTTGACGGCAAGCATGCGCATGTTGATGATATCGGCACGGTCCCGGAGGAAGACGGCTTCGCGCCCTTTGGTTCTGTTAGCTTACCAGAGGAATTTGGTTTTTCACGGTGTCTTACCCTTGGCTAGTAGTGCGGCGCTGAACCCCCCCGCGCCATTCCTCGTCTCGCCCTCGACGACGACATCACCCCTCCGTGCCCTGTCGACAAATGTCATAACCTCCTTCAGCTTCTTCTTACCCCCAACAACGTTCTCGAGCTGTTTCATGGCCGCTTGGCAATGCTCAAGCTCTGTCTTCAAAACACCAGCGACATGCTCCCTCCCCTGCTGCCACTCCTGCGGTTGGATGTCGACCTCGTATTTGTAAGGCTTGAGTGAAAACTCGATTCCATCGCTTGTGGTATATGACCGATCCGCAAGGACCGTTGCCGCCGCTTCATTAATGACCTGCCGGGCCGATGGGTGCTTGGCAAATGCAGACTTGTTGATAAGTTGCTCGATGCTAGATTGGACTGCCGAGGCAACTACTGTGGTCGCCAGGCGACCAACGCCGAGCCGTGTCAGTGATGATGACGCTGTGTCGAGCTGAAGGTGCCAGTATGGCGATTTGGGGTCCGCCTTGGGAAGGTCTGCAATATTGTCCGGCTCTGGCAGCGCCGGAGACAGATCGCCGATCGGCTTGTTCCAGTACCTTGCAGCAAGTTGGTCCAACACGCACTGGTCAAGAGCACTCTTGAGAAGGTCGTGCATTTGGGGCCGACCGAATGTGGCTGCATATTTGTGGAAATGTTGTTTGAAGTCGTCCAGACTGGCGGCGAGATAAGCCTCCGCAGTCATCGGCTCCTCATTGTATTGGACCTTGAACTGGTATGTCGTTTCCTCAAGCTCACGTTGAATGGCATCTTGCGTGACTTGCAGCTTGGACGACATTTGGTGTTCTAGGACTTGCATGAGCTTTTTCCGCAGTGTCACAACGCCTGTTTTTACGTGCGCCTCGGGACCAAAGAGCACGGGGTGCTGACTGAAGTAGCTCTTCTCGTTCCGGCTGATGGTAGATAGCAGATTTCCCGTATCTCGCTTGAATAGACCGGTCTGGGTGGGGAGCTTGGAGATGACACCAACATATCCAAGCCGCAATGGATATTGCTTGTCTGCTAGAATAGCCGCACCCTTCGCAGGGTCGACAAGGTCCATTTTGGTGATCACTCCAATCGTCCGTTCACCCCTTGGGTCTACCCTGCGGCTAGCCTGGAGAGCTGTTGAGTTGGCCAGATCCACATCCGCTGCAGAGATAGCTAGAATGATGTTCGGGCCTCGAATATACTTGTCACACAGCTCCGAGATTTTGCGCTTCAACTCCCGGGGCTGGTTTTCCCCGGCTACTTGGATATATCCAGGAAGGTCGATAAGAGACAGGTCTGGGACTCTGGGGGAATGGATGACGAGATGAATAGGATCGTCCGAGACGCATTCGTCATCAGGCACGGACTGGTTCAGCTCAGCGAGGTTCTTTTGGATCAGTGAAAAGTCGGTGATTCTGTGCAACCCGAGATCTGGAAACTCGCCATAGTCGACTCGTGCATTAGGATCGTTCACAAGCGTGAGCTCGATAGGTCGGCGGGTGATCATATTGCTCCCTTTGGGTAAGAATTCGTGACCGACGATAGCCTCTAGAACTGAGCTCTTTCCCGAGGATTGAGATCCGATGACGACGATTGCTGGCAGCGTCACGGTATTCGACTGGCCGACCCTCTGCAGCAGGTTCCGAATCTCGATCATCATCTTAGTGATGTACATCATGTGGTCGTCCTTGGCCATCTCCTCCGGCGATCTTTCATCTTCCTCAGAGCTCTGGTCATATCCATACGCAGCGGCCGATGTCGATGCAACCACCGCAGCGGTAGCACCTGCTCTGCTTTGCTTAGGTGGTTCGGGGCCACCTGGACCATTACCATCCCGACCTTCACCAGCCTCCCCATCTCTTCGCAGCATCTTGTCGAGCCATTCCGGCAGCTCCATTTGCTCTTTGGTGCTGTCCCAACCACGCTTCGTCTGTTCAGCGACACCGACAGCACTTCCCCAGAAGTTTGAAGCGGTCGTGGTCACGGTGTTCTTCATATTCCCGTACATCTCGGCGGCCGAGTTGCTCACCTCTGTATTGGGTTAGGAACAGATACACATGAATGGGGAGACGAGACTTACGGATTGCCTGATATTGAACCCACGCAACGCCGCCTACCATGAGCCCTCCAAATAGAGCGGGGATGCGAGCGAACTTGATGACCAGCTTGGGTAGGATGCGAGCGAAGGAGGCATTCCGAACGATGACAGCATTGTGGTAGGCGTTCGCCGTGAATCTAGGGCCTTTCCGCAAGCCACGCGTGAGCCCATCGGCGCGTTGAATGCCGCCCGTTGGGAGCTGCTGGAGGTGGAAGTGACGAATAGCGCGAACCGAGGCGCGTCGGGCGAGAGGGGCCAAAGCCCCGGCAGCGCGGAGCTGTGCGCTCATGATGGATTGAAACGGTTTTTACCTCACATATATGTCGGGAGGCATCGGACGCGGCTGATTCGGGGCGGGTTGTAGTTATGTGGATTGTGTATCCTTTGCGACGCTCGTCGGCCGTTTCAATTCAAAGTTGCACCACGGGCAAAAATGCGTAGCAGGGGGTTCCCAAGCCAAGCCACAACCCCACCAATATTGGGGGGTCGTGCCGTCACGGATTATGTAAAGTTGTCCTAATATCACAGCATCAAAGACACGAAAAGAATTGCGTGCTGTATAACCGAGGTGTTTCCGCAGATGGCTCAGTTGAATTTCGGCCGAGGGTTTGGCTGTATTAACACCTACCGTATGGTACGTTGGAAACAAGGTAACACTGTAATGTTGTTCACTCGACGCCAACAACCAGTTCAACAGACCTCCTTTCAGCGGAGCAAGGTACAGCCCCTTGGGAATTTGATGTTCGAAATGGTACACCATTCGAGAACCAATACTTCGTAGTAATCAGCTTGTTTTGTGATGTGATTTATATACTTAACTCGATTGTTGTGTGTAGTTACCACATCCGATCACATGGGGTCAATCGTACGCCTGTGTCTCTGAAGAGGAGGGATATCAACGGCAGACTCTCGAGTCTCCTTGCTCCGTTATCACATCTTCGGGTGGTGCCGAAGGCACAAGGCGAACTTCCCAGCGTCCTGTTACAGCGATCGACTTGCATCTGGTCCGGCGAGCTGCCTGTTCAGTTACACCAGGCCTACACGTGGCCTACAAATCTACACTACGACCCACGGCCTGCTACATCAACGGCCGCAGTTCCGCCGATTGACCAATTGACAGCCCCACAGCACATCGTCTCAGGTCCCAGAATTTCCAGGAGAAGGCGGGATGACCCCAGGGCTGAATGACCCTGGTTGCAGTTGGCGTACCACACTAACTGACAATTTCCAGGGTCGCTGCATACCTACTGCAGTGCAGACCGTTACAAAGACATCGTGGGGAGCAATTGGGGCTAGCATGCTCCGGTGACCAGTTGGGCGCACATACTAACTTTAGGTAAAGTCGATATATCCCCATCGAACTCAACGTTGGCGCATTTTTGTTCGGTCTCACTAGAGCGTTGAACAACCAGGAAACCGTGGGCGCCGCTCCAAATCTGTAAAATTGGCTACCTAGCTTCCGCCATCGCCTTAGCCGATTCCGTCAGCGGCACAGTGCCCGCTCCCCTGCGCGCCTTCGCGTCTGCCTGCCGGAACCAGCGAGACAACTACTTCCTCCTACCTCAACAATCCATCTTCGCGGATAACCCGGGTTTTCGCTTTCCAAACGGTCCAATCCACAGGAGGTTTCATTCTCAAGCGACCCGACCGGCTCGATCGCCGCCCAAGCCCGCCATGTGTCGCTTCCTAGTACGAGATGACTCCCGCGGATCCATTGCGGTCGCGTTCGCGAACCAAGCAATTGGCTAATTCCGTCTTCTATTGCAGGTTTACAAAGGCAGCAACGAAATTCTACTCTCGAAGCTGGTTCTTGACCCGGCGCATTCGATTCTCAAACAATCGTTCGATTCTCGCCTCCGCCTTGTAAGTGCAAAACCGGCCCGAGTCCACAGCGCATCCCGGAGAGAGCTAACCAGGGTTGTGGGTTGCACAGGACACGCGCCGCGGTCAGAACAATGCCGATGGCTTCGGCATTGGCTTCTACACCAATCCCAAGCTGGGCGCTGCACCCTGCCTCTTCACTTCGACTACCCCTGCCTGGAACTGCTCCAACCTCCAGCGTCTCGCCTCCAAGACAGCCTCGCGCCTGATTTTTGCGCACGTCCGCGCTACCACCGAGGGCACGCTCAGCGAAGACAACTGCCACCCGTTCTGCCATGGTAGTCTCATGTGGATGCACAATGGCGGCCTGGGCGGGTGGAAGCAGATCAAGCGGCGCCTGGGCGAGCGGCTGGCGGACAAGTGGTACCTCGGCGTTGTGGGAGGCACCGACAGTGAGTGGGCGTTTGCCTTGTTCCTCGACACATTGGAGCGCCTAGGCTACGATCCCAGCTCCCAGCCCTCTGAGGGGTTCGGACCGACGGTACTCAGAAAAGCCATGCTGAAGACCATTGACATTATCAACGAGTTGATCGACGGAATTCCGGAAAGTGTCATCCATGCTGAGAACGTCGACACCCGGAGCCTGCTGAACTTTGCGCTGACAGACGGCCACACCGTCATCTGCACGCGATACGTAGGTAGCTCAACAGACGAAGCTGCTAGCCTGTACTACTCGTCGGGTACACTCTGGGAGACGAGGGTGCCAGATCCCACCAACCGAGACTACCAGATGGCGCGTAGCGATAACGGCGCCGACGTTGTGCTGGTCGCAAGCGAACCTTTGACTTTTGAGCGAGGTAGGTTTTAGAGCCTCTGTCTCCTGAATGGTTGCTAACGGCATGCTCAGAGAACTGGGTGAACGTGCCAACCAATTCCATCGTGACGATCCACAATCAAATGGTTATGGTCCACCCTATCATGGATCAGTATTTTGATCGCAACCCTCATCACCGTCGGTCTGCGGCCTATGTGCGCACAAAAGGCCTCGCAGCCAACGAGAAAGCCACGGCAGGGCTGGGCACTCCCGTTCCCGCAGCAACACCTCCTGTTGAGATTGAGACGCAGAAGAAGTTCCTTCCTGTTATCCCTTTCGGCAATACTCGGTCACGGACCCCTGAAACTAGCATCCCAAAAGTCCGGACGCCTCTCTCGCACATTGAGCCAGCGCCCGACATCTACTCAGTGAATATGCCGCCGCCACAACAGCCTCCACAGCAGCAGCCAGCACAGGGTAACATCAAGAAGAAACGAACATCCCTGACTACAATTGAGGCGCTCTCTGCAGCCCCATCGTTACAGGAACAGAGCCCTGTCACACCAGAGAGGACTGAGTTCGCGGGCAATCCGACCAAGATTGCTCAGTTCTTCCCTGAGCTCAGCATCTCATGAGGTGTATATGCAGTCTCTGGTCTTGGATGGTTTATAGGGGCTCTCTGCGTTTCACGAAGGTTCAGCAAGCGGGCGTCCTGGAGAGCAGCCAAGATGTTAAATTATGGAGAAAGTTGTTGAAATAGCGCTTTTTTTTTCCCTTTTTGGTCGGCTAGATGGGAAGGGGGAGGCAGGCCCCTTAGACTGCAATAGATCTTGTTTTTTTTTAACTTTGCATTTATACACGTAACGCGTCCAGCAGGACTCCTCCTCCAAAGTTCGTTGATGCGTGACACTCTTAGGAAGAAACTGTGTATCCAAGGAGCGGGGGGAAGTGAGAGTAATAAAAAAAAAGAAGGCTCACAACACTCGCTCGCCAGACGGGAATTGAGCCCGACGTGGGGGTCGAACCCACAACCTTGAGATGACGGAGGAACTCCTTAAGAGTCTCACGCTCTACCGATTGAGCTAGCCGGGCCTCGGCCAAGCCCGGGAGTTGCTAGCGTCGCCGCCTGTGTTGCTAGAATAGGATGCTCTTTTTCTTTTTATTCTACACTTCAGTGCGTGAAAACGAGTGGAGCAAGAGGGCTTTCTTTTGTTTGCGATTGGGTTTCCCCCTGGTGGAGAACGCCAGTCCGGGCCCCAGGCCCACTTACAAACACCGAGGCCAGAAAAACCTGGGTTCGCTGAAAGCCTAGCTACTTACCTAGGTAGGACAGGTATCACGGCTTCCACTCTGTCTGCGTCATTGGGAAATATGGCCAAATGCCGCAAGGGAGCGGTAATAGCGTACGAAGTACTTAGGGGGTGCCACACAGAAAAAGGGGGGGCTTGATTCATATGATACGTGGGCGTGAGGTCGTCTCGATGTTTGCGCCGTTCGCAAGTCATTGCGTCTTCGGAAGTCTGTTCGCCCAAGTCGAAAGGTTTGTCGATCCACTCAAGCAGTCGAAGTGGGCCGACGCTGCGGCAACGACGGGCTCGTGTTAGTGGGTGTTTTGACGACCTTCTTTCGCACTCGGCTGGGAATCAGCCATGGAGGTTTGTCCCGATGGCAGCGGCATTCTATATGACGAGAGATGCGTAACCGTGGAAATTACCTACCTTAGTGAATCTATCTCTTTCTGCCTTTCAGGAGTCAAACGGCGACATGTGTTGCGCTGCGACAATCCACTTCAGCTGCAAATGCAAGGACCTGCTCCCCTTTCACTGTCGGCGTGACAACGACGCCATGTGCCAAGGGGAAGCGATAATCCTCCTCATCCGCTATTTCTCCCTACTTCACCCTTGCCAGAGCTGCCACGAACGAGGATGGAAGGCTAGGGACGAGGCACGGATAGCTAGCACCAACGACGAGCTGGCCAATCTCGCAAGAGCAGTGGAAACCTCCAGCATATCCTCCGGAGCATGGGCGAGGTTAGCCAGGGCTGTGACAGCCCGGTTCAAATGTCTACAGCGTAGAGCTGTACGAGAGAAAAGGCTCGAACAGGAAAACATCGAGATGCTCAAAAACTGGGCTTCGTGCCACGCTTATACCGTGCTGAAGATGCATTTCGGCTACAACCGGGTTATATGCTATGGTGAGCTTCATTGCCTCCAGGCCCGGGAGCCGCCCATGTTTGCAGCGAGGATAAACCGGGAGCTGGAGATTGCGTCTGATGTTGAAGCATTCGCTGGACCGTGGCACCGCGTAGGGAATGAGTGGAGGCAACGGAGGGGAACGCCCGGCATGTCATTGGATATCAAAACAACGCCGGCTGAGATTCTCGAAATCGCGGGTCTTGGGTCTGATAAGAAACTTGCCTCCTCTCCCCCAATGTCTTGTGTGAGGAAGGACAACTCCATGGGGCCTCCGCCTATGCCGAGATCGCGGCTTTCCTAGCAGCCGTGGGAGGGTTTGTTATGTCTGAATCCATCAACTTTAAAGAGTGTTTTGCGGTATGTAGTTCACGAGGAGACGGAGAGGACTGAGTGCAGGCAAATTGAAGAGTTGGACCATTAGTTTGCAAAGACGGGAAGAGACGCACTTCCTGTCGTTGAAGCCAATAGAGATGCACTCCGTCTGCAGCCATCAGCAACAGTCGTGAGAGAGAGGGGTGGAAATTTGAGGTACCTATGCTTCTCTACCATTGCCGCTTTTCATTTCTCTTCCCCTCTCCATCCGATGGCTTACCTTGCCTCACCAGAAGGGCATCAATAGCCGTGTCTTCGTAGCTCCTGGGCATCCCCCAGATATCTTGTCATTGGCCTGTTGCCTCCGGTCGGTAGGTGGCTCGAAGCCATAATTTTCATTAAATTACCCCTGGCCGAAGCTGCTTTATGGAGATGTAGTGGGCATCGATGTCGTTGCCCCTCCGAGATCTAAGCTTTGTGGCGCAAATCCGTCCAGAGATCTCCTCAGAAGACATCAAAAATAGGAGGTCTTCCCTATATAAGCAAGATGAAGCATATCCCGCTCAGGGTGAAATGTCTTGAAACTCAAAAACCTTAGCCTGCCCAAAGTCAGCGATATTTTGGAACTCTGAGGAGTCACTGTAACAACTAGAGGTCTTGGTATGGTTGCGTAGGTGTATTGGCGAATTGAGAATGCACGAAATTAGTTCTGAGCTATCGAGTGAGGGTATCGCGGTGTTAGGGGCGACTCCCGGCCCATCCCTATCTAACCAAGTAATAACGATTCAAACACGAGACTGCGCCCCTTGATATATCTACAATATTTGGTAACTAATTTACGACAGATCAGTCGACCCGCCTCTCTTCATCGTTCAGAAGCGCATCTTCCTCCTCAGTCTTGCCCTCAGCGTCGGGATATAAAATATAATGTTGGGTCATGAAGATGACATCATAAATCATAGAGACGTTCCCCAAAGCAAATTTCACTGGGTTGCCAGTGATTCCCGACCAGTCGCCCTGCAGGTAGCTGTCGACGCCTTGTTGCGCGATGCTCAAGATGCCTCCCGCAAAATCGAGCAGAATCTGCAAGATGCTCCACCCCACAGTTGACCTGTTTCTGTAATTGACAACGACCTGTGGCGTGTATTTGACAAGCGTCACAACCAGTTTGACATAGGAGATGGCGTAAATGGCGTCCAGCCACACCCAAGCGCCGCGTGCGGGCGCGAGTCTGTCGCGCTCTGGCGATCCTAGTACAACGAATAGGACGGCGATGACGCCGACAATACAGCCGAAGAAGATGCCCAGTACAAACCGGCTAGGACGGTTACCAACTGACGGTCGGAAGCCCCAGGCCGAAGGAAAGAAGTACTGGCTCGTGGTGATAAGCGAGAGCAGCAGGCCGTGGGCTGCAAAGGTAATGTCGTTGAACTGAACTGTCGGGGTCAATCCTTTATGGCGTGACGCGTATTGGGAGCGTATTAGAGGCGAGTAGTAAAAAGCAAGGTTGGCAACAAAGTAGGCAAAGAAGCCTAAGCAGTTAATCAAAGGGAAGTCGACCGTTGTGCCCGACGTTGATTTGCGGCGAAAGTTGAGCAGCGATTGAGGATAGAACGATAGTGACCAGGCGAAGAAGTATATCCACCCAAAGAGGCCCGAGATGAACTCGAGCGGCCCGAAGACTACCATCCTGGTGATGCCGTCGCGGGTGTGGGACGGGGCGAAGGTTGGCTGTTGGGTGGCGTGTTGGCAATGCGGGTTGAATGAGAAAGGGAGCATTTGCTCCGGCCTGCATGGACCATGAGAGCCCCAACCATTGAACGATTATTAGCGTGGGACTTGGCCGGATTCTCAGCACCTTCGCTGACTGCGGCAAGCGCGAGCGAATCTTCATAAAACATTCCGGCGATGTTACCTATCGTCCGAGACCTTAATGTAAAGTTTGAATGCCTTCGAATACCGCAATCCTTTACGGTCTGCTATCCAACCCCAAACGAAGCCATATCGCGAATCAATGGCCTTGTTGCATCAACGTTGGCTGCATCAAAGTCGGATGCTAACAGTCTTACCAGGGCTGAGCTGTGCGCGGCCTTGGCATGACGGCAAACCCCTCCGTCTCACGCGATTGGGTGGGTTTCTTGTGATTGGGCAGCGCACGGCCCTCGATCTGCCGACAGGACCCTTGGGTTCTTGGCATCGAGAGCTGTGACGTCACAGCCAGCAGTCAAGAGGGGACCCCGAATCCATACATCATGAGGCCTAGACCCGGCCGGGACCCTGACATGGGAATGATGTGTCGATAAGGCGCCCCCACAACCAACACGTTGCGCTGTACTCTTACAACCATGCCGCTGCGGGCCCAAACACGAATCGCCTGCCAGCGATGTCGCAAGAAACGGGCAAAGGTGTGAACCTTTTTTACAACGCTAATAACCCGTCAATCCTATCAACTACGCTTCGAGGAGTGTCTAATGCTAATTCTGGGCTTGCATGTGTAGTGCGACGGCGAAATGCCCTGCGAGAGGTGCAAAGAGTCGGGCGACAGCTGCGTCTATGACCAAATCCGGCGCGAGTCAAAAGGCGAGCTGCGGGCTGAAACAGCGCGACTCCGAAAGGACTCGGCGGAGAGCGATACTCTGCTCCGAGCCGTTGCCTCCATCGCGGACCCACTCATGTGCAAGAGGGTACTCCAAGGACTCATGGATGGGACCATCACACGCCACGAAGTTCTCAAAGAGTACCATTACGCCGAAACAGATAGTCAAAGTTCTAGCACCGGCCCGTCTCCGAGCTCTTCAGGGCCGAGGGCACACATACATCGCTCCACCTCAACTTCCTGTTTCAGCCAACTCATGTCATGGCGCTCCTGCCGCCCAAACATTCAGCTCGCTAATGCCCTCATCGAGGAGTCCCCCGAAAAGCAGAAGATGCGGTCGACGATCCTCTCCCTCCCCCCGCTCCCACTCGACGCTTACTCGACGCACGGCAACACGGACACGTGGACACGTACGGGTTGGACTAAGGCACACATCCGTCATCTGATTGACGCGCTTCGCACGTGGGACTACCTCCCGTTTTGCATCTTTTCCGAAGAGTTGTTTTTGCGTGACTACATCGGCGGGTGTAACCAGTTCTGTTCGTCCGCATTGGTCCACGCAATTCTCGCGCTGTCGACACGGCTAATAAACGAGTCAAGCGACGATGCCGGCCTCCTGCCCTCGGGCTGGCTGAGGAGCCAAGTTTTTTTTGACGAGGCCAGCGGGATGCTTCAGACGGTCCAGCAGATCGACGGACTTCCCGATATACAGGCATTAGGCATGCTTTCGCTCTATCTTCTGCGCTGCGGCCGAGAGGTCGAAAGCAAGCAGCTTGCTGAGAAGTTTGTGGCAAGCATCCAGGATCTTTGCCGGCGCGTTCATAGTGAAGATGGGGAGTATATTCGGGCGCGGAAGATCACATATTGCGGAGCAGTAACCTTATCTCGGTATGTTGTCGTTCAGCCCATTGTCGCTAGCTTAGTCTGATTTTTGTGGGTTTAGCATGCTTTCACTTACAACAGGGTTGTTATTTAATAGCCCTGATATCACATCCCAAGAGGAGCTGTTTTCGCCAAATTCTTTACCCCGTGGCGACTCCAGCGTCCCTGCACAAGGTGGTCCCATGCCCAGTACATGCGTCAGATCTGTCCCAAGAGTGTGGGCTAACACTGACAGGCCTTTCCGCAGACGCCAACACTCGGCCATGGAATGTTCAGTTGATCGCGACTAGCCTATTCCAAATTACCGAGTGGACTTACCAAATTGTCGTATCTTCCCAGTCCGACCCGCAGGCTCTTTCTCGTGAGGTGCCCATTGTCTACAATAAATGCCTTGACTGGTACTCGGATTTTTTCTCCTTGCTCCCACCAGATGGGGGCCGCACGCCATGGGTGCTCTTTATCCAGTGAGTGAACCAAACGCATATTAGGCATTGGCCTGACAACTATAGCATGTACTACCATTTCTGTCTCCTCTGTGCCTTCAGGCCCTTCGTTCACCTCGTTCTGGACGGCAGCGACCTTCGGCCCGACGAGGTCTGCATCCAAGCAACACAGTCTATCCTGGCACTGGGTCAGTCGTACGATGACCTATTCACTTTACGACGTGTCTCGGGGCTTGTGCCATACTTCATATGTGCTTCGGGCTTGTTCAGTCTCGGTATGGAGGAGGGCGGGTCGCTGGTCGATGATGTTCATCTTCGTCCCGGTGATGAGGCCTCATTTACAACCTCAGCGAGCCTAATTGATCGTGAATCCTATGCAGCCTACGCAGGTACGCACGCCGGTTCGTCTCATGTGAGAATGTCGGCAGCGGCGCATGCGCGTTTGCTACTTGCCAAGATCAGCTCAACCCATCCTGCGGCAGCCGTGGCAGAAAAGATGCTTAGGGAAGAAACAGGGCTCGGGTCGGGATCGCAGGGAGCGCCGAGTAGTGTGGCGCCGAGCAGTGCCTCACCAATGACGGCGACCACTTGAATTGGTCAGGCGGTAGAAGATTGCTGACGGAGTTGGCGTTCTCAGGTTCGGAGTATCAAGAGGGTTGAGGGCACGAAGTACCGTTGGAAGAGGAAGGACAGGGCTGAATTCATGTGACACTAACAGGGACATGGCAGGGCGGATTGAATAGGTGTGACAGTCAACATGAGTGCGCAAAAGGCGTAATATTCATCGGAACCTCCTGATTCCGACGCAAAACTGGTTGTGCCCGGAAGTGCGCAAATCCTCCATCGTATTACAGCAGGTATTAGCGACCATTGGCCCCCTCTTCGGTATGCGCTGCAGTAGTCTCCCGATCCTTCGGAATCCGGGGCCCACAAGTTCGAATGAGTTTTTGGCAGGTCTTGCCTGCTCACTGCACAACCTACACTAGTATTTTCAGCGTGTACCTGTCATCCTGTCTGCGTAGTCCCATACTGCAGCACTGCGACACTGCAGTGCCCGGTATCTGCCATGGCCCGAAATAGGCTGCAAGGCCAGATCTTGGTCAGCTTGTGGGGATGGAGGAGACTACCGCTGACCGATCAGGGGAAGTAGAAGGCACGAGGATCACGCATTGCATGTGAAGGGCAAAAAAATTGCCAAGAGTGAGCTGTTCAAGGTTGAAACGGAATCTAGGACCGGAATTCGGGAACGCTAGTCAAGAAATTCCTGAATGGATACGAAGGTCGGTCATGGATGCGAAGGCGACGCGAGAAAAGGTGTCAAGCTCTGCATGATTGTTGTGTGTGTCGTGTTATACGAGCCTCTGATTTGTGAGCTGAACCAACTTTGGCGTCGTTTGTGCTTCCTTGTGCTTCACTGCTGTGAAAGGGCAAGTCTTGGCGAATTCAGTGGGTTTGCCCTGGAGCCTTCTTGGTTGGGGGGG
>Ga0247763_1000101_pt1 | contig 40986 bp, 30 predicted proteins | sample UWRJL141409B4_FD_179926 | JGI IMG/M metagenome (GOLD analysis project Ga0247763, IMG submission 179926) | Plant litter microbial communities from Arlington Agricultural Research Station in Wisconsin, United States - UWRJ-L141-409B-4 | ecosystem: Environmental > Terrestrial > Plant litter >... | reverse complement strand
GTTCACCGCCCCGCGCTATTACTACAAGGCCGCGCACCTGGCGAGCCTGGCCACTTCGGCCCCCGCCGCCCGCCAGGGCGGGCCCGCCGGTGCTCGGGGAGGGTGGAATCGCGGCGGGGCCTGACGAGGGCCCCGATCGCCGATGCCGCGGCAGCAGCGCAGGGCGCTGGATCACGGCGGGCGAGGTCCTCAGAAGTACACGTAGCGCCAGGGCGACATGTCGAAATGAAAGTGATCGGAGTGATCGCTGCGACTCGGCCCGATCATGCCGCGAAAGACGTCCGATCTGTCGCCGAGCCGCTCGGCGAGCTCGTGCAGGAAGCGCGCGTGGACGGCCGCGACGGCGCTGCTCGAGGAGGCATTCCAGTGCCGCGCGACCCGGATCTGAAAGGGACCGCGCAGCTCGCGCGGCAGCCCCGCGGCGAGCGGCTGCTGGTGCTTGGCTCGGGCGAAGTCGAAGCCCGCGACGTCGATGGCGTTGCCGAGCGCGTGCTCGCTGATGCGGTAGGTTCGGTTTCGAGTCGATCGGCACACGTACGCTCCGAAATGGCGCACGCGAGCGGGCGCTCTCCCGTACACCTCGATGGCGACGTCGAGCACGACCTGCTCGAAGCGGACCAGCCGCTCGCGGAACGCTGGGTCGACGCGCACGGCGCCCTGATATGGAACGAGCTGGCCGCGATGGTCGACCAGCCCGCGCGCGTCGCACTCGACGCGCGCGCCGTGGTCGATCACGCGGTCGATCGGATCGAGCGCATAGGCGTCTCCGCGCAGCGAGTTCCAGGCCGCCCACAGCTCGCTGCGCGACATCGACAGCAGGCTGTGCCGAGGGCCGCGCGGCTCGGTCTCGCCCGCGCCGAGCGGCGAGCGCTCGACGCTGGCAAGAGCGAGGGCCGTCGGCGCGCCCGATGCTTCGCGACCGGAGGTGAGCGCACCGACGCGCGGCTTGGGCTGGAGCGCGTCGTGCTCGAGCCAGCAGCCCTCCCCTGCGAGAGCGGCAGCCGCGATGAGCGCGAGGCGCCCCCGTGTCGGCCGCAAAGGTGGGCCACGGAGACTGGGAATCGGCACCGTTCGTCTCAACGTACGCTCGCGGTTGATCATTCCCGCCCCGAGCCGCTGCCGCGAGCTGCGCTGGATCACCCCCCGGGTGTTTCACGCGTGAGGTGTGACCAATGCCGCCCATGCGGCGTAGGTGCCGCCGGGCGAGACGCCACGCTGGGGCGCACTGGAGAGGAACGCGCGCACAAACCGCGCTGGATTACGCCCGGCGTCGCCGGGAGGCACGTCGTTTGCAACACGCGAGCCATCGAGCCATGACCAGCACGACCGCCGGCACCTATAATCCCCCGCCCTCCCAGCCAAGACCCGCTGGCGGGTCATCTCGTCCCGCGACGCTGGCGCGCCGCGTGCGCCGCCTCGGTAGCCTGTTGAAGGAGACCGCGGTCCAGTGGGACGAAGATCAAGCTGCGCGCCAGGCGGCGTCGCTCGCATTGTATACGCTGCTCTCCGTCGCACCTCTGTTGATAGTGTCGATCAAGGTCGCGGGCATCGTGCTCGGCGAAGAGGCCGCGCGCGGCCAGATCAGCCAGGAGATCGGCAGGCTCGTCGGGCCTCAGGCAGGCTCCGCGATCGAGGCCATGGTCGCCGTCGCGAGAGAGCCGGGGCAAGGCGTGGTCGGCTCCTTCGTGGGCATCGCGGTGTTGCTGTTTGGCGCGTCCGGCGTCTTCGGCGAGCTGCAGACGTCGCTCAATCAGATGTGGGAGGTGAAGCCCAAGCCGGGGCGCGGCGTGCTCGGCTTCATCCGCGACCGCTTCTTCTCGTTCTCGATGGTGATGGGGGTCGCCTTTCTGCTGTTGGTCTCGATGGTGGTGAGCGCGGGGCTCGCGACCTTGACCGAGCATTTCCGCGACGCGATCCCGTATCCCGCGCTCTGGTGGGTCCTGAACGTCGCGATCGGTATCGGCATCACCACGCTGCTGTTCGCCTTGATTTACAAGGTCGTCCCCGATGCGCAGATCAACTGGCACGACGTGTGGGTCGGCGCCTTCGCGACGGCCGTGCTGTTCAGCATCGGGCGCGTCGCGCTCAGCTGGTACGTCGGGCGGAGCGCTACGGTGTCGCCGTTCGGTGCAGCGGGCTCGCTGGTGGCGCTGGTGGTCTGGGTCTACTACTCGGCGCAGATCTTGTTCTTCGGTGCCGAGTTCACGCAGGTGTTCGCCACGCGCTATGGTTCGCGCATCCTGCCCGCGCAGAACGCCGTGCACCTGCACGACGTCCCGCCCGAGCCGAAGGCTCGCGAGGGGCGCAAGGAGCGCCTGGAGTGCGCGGACCCCGACTGCTCGGATCAGGCGACAGGCTGAGCGCGAGGGCGTAACTCGCGTTCGCAGTCAAACGCCGCGGCCTGAGCGACGAAAGCTCATACTGAGCCGGGATCGCTAGAGGCCGGCGGGCAGCGCGGGCAGCGATTCCAGCCAGCGCAGCGCGACGCTCTCGGGTTGCCGCAGGCCGCGCACGGGGCTCCGGCGAGCGCGCGCGAGCGCCTTGCGGAACGTGTCGACCAGCTCGCCGCTCGTGTACTGATCGATCACCGCCGGGTGCACGTAGCTCTTGCGGCAGATCGCGATGGTATTGCCGAGCTCGGCGGAGACGCCCTCGAGCGCTTGCTTGACGGCCCGGCGCTTGGCGGCGAGCGAAGTGCCGGGCTCGCATGCGGCGAGGGCGTGCACGGCCAGCAGCGTGCCTGCCCAGGTGCGAAAGTCCTTGGCGCTGAAAGGTTCGCCGGTAACCCGACGCAAGTAGTCGTTCACGTCACCCGATGTGACGGCGTGGAATTTCCCGTCGGAGCCCGCATACTGGAACAAGCGTTGGCCCGGCACGTCGCGGCAGCGCCGCACGATGCGGGCGAGGCGCCCGTCGTCGAGGCGCACGTGATGCAGCTTGCCGCTCTTCCCCTTGAAATGAAACTCGAGCTCGCTGCCTCGGATCTTCGCGTGCCGGTCGCGCAGGGTGGTCAGTCCATACGACCCGTTCTGCTGCGCGTAGTGGTCGTTGCCGACCCGCATGCACGTGCGCTGCATCAGCTCGATCACCACCGATAGCACCTTGCTCTGCTCCAGTCCCGGACGCCGCAGATCGCGGGCGAGAGATCGGCGCAGCTCGGGCAGCTTGCGACCGAAGCGCAAAATGTGGTGGTACTTGGCGCCGTCGCGCAGCGCCCGGAAGCGCTCGTGGTAGCGGTATTGCTTGCGGCCCCGGGCGTCTCGCCCCGTCGCCTGCACGTGCCCGAGCGGCGAGGGGCAGATCCAGACCTGCGTCCACGCGGGGGGGATGGCGAGCTTCCGGATGCGCTCGAGCACGCGGGCGTTCCGGAGCGGCCTCCCACGTTCGTCGTGATACGCGAAGCGTGGGCCGCGTTTCTTGCGGCCAAAGCCCGGCGCGTCGAGGCGCGCGTACTCGAGGCGCGCGACGTGAGCCGCCTTCATGCCGTCGCGCAGCAGCAGCTGGAGTTCGGCGGACTTCAGGGGCGCGCGGCGGCCCTGGGGCTTCGTCGGGGAAGGGGCTCGCTTCATTCCGTTGGTTGGGCTCCTGGGGCGCTCGCTCGTGGAAGGCGGGGCGGGCTCAGGCGGGCACGAGCCGTTGCACGCTGAAGAGGCGTTTCTCGTCGAGCCACACCGCGGCGACACGAAAATCTGCGCTCTCGGCCAGCAGCTGGAAGGCCGCGGGCTCATATTTATGACAGTGCTCGGTGACGATGGCCTCGCCCGCGCGCAGAGCAAACGAGCGGCTGCCCACTCGCACCGTGTGCTGGCGCTGGCTCACGAGGTGCATCTCGACGCGCTGGGCGGGCTCGTTCCAGTGCGCCCGGTGCGCGAAATCTTCGACGCGAAAGCTCGCGCCGTAGTCACGGTTCAGCACGCGCAGCGCGTTGCGGTTGAAGCGCGCGGTGACTCCCGCGGCGTCGTCGTACGCGGCCTCGAGGGTCGCGCGCTCCTTCGGCAGGTCGACACCGATCAAGAGCTCGGCGGCAGGACCGCAGGCGCGCCTCACGCGGCGCAGGAACGAGACGGCCTCGTCCTGCTCGAAGTTGCCGATGGTCGAGCCCGGGAAAAAGGCCACCACCTTGCCGCGCCGCTCCTCCGCCGACAGTGGCAGCTCGAGCTCCTGCATGTAGTCGCCCGAAACGGGCCGCACGTCGAGGGCGGGGTAGCGCGCCGCGAGCGCACGTGCGCTCGAGAGCAGCATCTCGGTCGAGATGTCGATCGGCACATACACGCGCGGCGAGCGCAGCGCGTCGAGCAAGAGCCGCGTCTTGAGCGAGGCGCCGCTGCCGAACTCTACCAGCACCGCGTCGGGACCGATCGCCGCGGCGATCTCGGGCCCCGAGCGCTCGAGGATCGAGATCTCGGTGCGGGTGGGATAGTACTCGGGCAGTCGGGTGATGCGCTCGAACAGGCGCGAACCGGTCGCGTCGTAGAAGAGCTTGCATGGCAGCCGCTTCGGCTCGCTCGCGAGGCCGCGCCAGATCTCTGGGAGATCGCGCTGGCTGGGCCCGATCAGGGCGTCGGAGTCGGGGTGTCGGGGCAGGGCTCGTGTCGTGGGTCTCGGTGTCATGCGTCCTTGGCGAGGCGGATACCAGTGAACTGCCAGCGCGCATCGGGGGGGAAGAAGTTTCGGTAACTCGCGCGGATGTGATCGGCCGGCGTCGCGCACGAGCCGCCCTTCAACACCATCTGATTGCACATGAACTTGCCGTTGTACTCGCCGAGCGCTCCGGGCAATGGCCGGTAGCCGGGGTAGGGCGCGTACGCGCTCTGTGTCCACTCCCAGGTGTCGCCGTACAGCTGCGTGTCCCGCTCCGAGGAGGCCGCTCGCGGGTGATAGCGACAGGTCTCGAGCAGGTTACCGCTCGCGCCCGCGGGGCTGCCGGCGGCGTGCTCCCATTCGGCCTCGCTCGGCAAGCGCGCTCCCGCCCAGCGCGCATAGGCGTCGGCCTCGTACAAGCTCACGTGACACACGGGCTCGTCGGGCCGCAGCCAGACCAGGCCGGCGAGCGTGAACACCTGCGGGTTGGCCGAGGCAGGCTCATGCCAGTAGAGCGGAGCGCGGACGCCGTTGTCACGAAGCCAGCGAAACCCGTCGGAGAGCCACAGCTCGGGCCGCTCGTAGCCGCCGTCGCGCATGAACTCGAGATACTCGGCGTTGGTGACCAGGCGCGTGGCGAGCCGATACGGCTCGAGGTGGACGCGGTGCGTCGGCCCTTCGTTGTCGAACGCGAAACCGCCGCCGCCGTTGCCGAGCGACACCAGACCCCCCGCGACGCTCCGATAGGCCAGCGGCGGCCGCGCGCGGGGGGGCGCGGTGTCGACGCACGACGTCCCCTCCGTCGTCGAATGGTACGCGGGGAACGTCGGGTTGAGAGAGAGCAGGTGCTTGATGTCGGTCAGGAGCAACTCCTGATGCTGCTGCTCGTGGTGGACGCCCAGCTCGATGCGCTCGAGCACCGCACGCCGGGTCTCCGGCCCATCCGCTTCGGATGCCATGCCCTCGAGCAGCATCGCCACGCGATCGGTGATGGCGCGGCGGTAGCTGTTCACCTCTTCGAGCGACGGGCGCGTGAGCATCCCTCGCCGATGGCGCTCGACTCGGGCTCCGAGCGAGTCGTAATAGGAGTTGAACAGGAAGGCGTAGTCCTTCGAGTGCGCGCGAAACCCGGGCAGAGTGCCCAGGACGAACGTCTCGAAGAACCACGTGGTGTGTCCGAGATGCCACTTCGTCGGGCTCGCATCGGGCATCGACTGCGCCGCCGCGTCCTCGGCCGAGAGGGGCGCTGCGAGCTGCTCCGTCATGCGTCGCACGCACAGGAACTGGCTCAGCACCGCTCGCGGGTCGAGCGCGTCGCCGCGCGGGCGCGGCCGTTGCCGAGCCGTCAGTCGGGGGCTGAGCGGGACGGCATTGGTCAAAAGCGATTCATCAGGCATGCGGTCCGGCTTTCGGGAACTGGGTCGAGACACCTCGCTCGGCGTGCTCTGAACAGCAGCGGTGCAAGCTCCGTTCCTCTCGGAGATGTCCTGGTGAACGCGGTGCAACCCGCCGTGGTGCCGCTCCGCCGCGCGCAGGGGTCACACGCGCGTGGCGTAATGGTTGGCCCGTCTGGCAAACTTCTGTCCCATTTCGGCAATGGCCCGGCTGCAGGAAGAGGTTTGCGCGCCAGCGCGCGGGTTGGGCTGCGCGCCAGCGCGCCAGCAATGACGCTCGGGCTACCCGGCCTAGCACGTCGTTGACAGAGCGGGCCCGCGGGCGATAGCTAACGAGAGCTGTCCTCGCTGCTTCCCCTCCAGTCTTCCCCCGCGAGGGGAACGCTCGTGGGCGCTGCCGTGCTGCTGGGGGCGAGCCTCGTCGAGCTCGTGCTGCCGCCGTCGCTCGATCATCCAGGTCCGTTTCTGATGAACCTGGCTGCCGTCCTGGTGGCGGCTGTCTACGGCGGATTGCCCGCCGGCGTCGGGATTACCCTCGCCTCGGCGCTGCTCGGCTACCTCGGCGGCAGCCACCGCGCGGGCGAGCGAGCGGGGGCGGCGATCGCCGCGGTCGTCTTCGTCGTCGAGGGCGTGACGATCTCGTGGCTCGCGGCCCGCCTGGCGCGCGAGCGGTCGAAGGCCGCGCGGGCAGCCGCCGAGGCCCGCGTCGCCACCGATCAACTCGACGTCATCCTGCACGGCATCAAGGACGGAGTGACGCTGCAGGATGCCTCGGGCAAGCTCGTCTACGCCAACGAGGGCGCAGCGCGCATCGTGGGCTTTCCGACGGCGCAGGCGTTGATCGACGCGCCCGTCGCCGACCTGCTGCGACGCTTCGAGCTGTATGACGCGAGCGGCGCGCCCCTGCCGCTCGAGCGCCTGCCCAACCGCGCCCTGTTCTCGGGAGCGACGCCTCGAGAGCTGCTCGTCCAGTACAACGTGAAAGATGACCCCGAACGCCACTGGTCGATGCTCGACGCCAGCGGCGTGTTCTCCGACGATGGGCGGTTGCGCTACGTCGTGAATCTGTTCCGTGACGTGACGGAGCGCCAGCACCAGCAGGAGGCGCTGCGTGTCAGCCGCGAGTGGTTCTCGACGGCGCTGCGCAGCATCGGTGACGCGGTGATCGCCACCGACGCGCGCGGGCAGGTGACCTTCTTGAACCCGGTCGCCGAAGCGCTCACCGGCTGGTCGCTGCAGGAAGCGACGGGGCAACCGCTGCCGCGGGTGTTCGCGATTCAGGACGAGCAGACGCGCGAGCCCGTGCGCAGCCCGGTCGATCTGGTCATCGAGAGGGGCGCGGTGATCGGGCTCGCCAACCACACGCTGCTCACGAGCCGCGACGGCCGTGAGATCGCCATCGACGACAGCGCCGCGCCCATCCGGACCAACGACGGCAGCCTCGCGGGCGTCGTGCTGGTGTTTCGCGATGTCACCGCCGAGCGTCGCGCCGCCGACCGCCGCGAATTTCTGTCGCGCGCGACGGTCGAGCTCAACTCGTCGCTCGACTACACCACCACCCTCGCGACGGTGGCGCGGCTGGCCGTGCCGCGCATGGCCGACTGGTGTGCAGTCGACGTCGTGGAAGACGGCGAGCTGCGACGCCTGGCCGTGGCGCACGTCGACCCCTCGAAGATCGCGTTCGTCGAGGAGCTGCAGCGCCGCTATCCAACCGATCCGCGCTCGGGCCGCGGCACCGCCAACATCTTGAAGACGGGCAAGGCCGAGATGATCGCCGAGATCCCGCAGGCGCTGATCGAGGCAGCGGCGCGCGATGACCACCACCTGCGCCTCCTGCGCGAGCTCGAGCTGCACTCCTACATCGGCGTGCCCATGGCCAGCACCGCCGGCACGTTCGGCGCCATCACGCTGGTGACGGCCGAATCAAAGCGCGTCTACACCGCGGAGGATCTCGAGTTCGCGCGAGCGCTCGCAGATCGGGCCGCCCTCGCCGTCGAGCACGCTCGCCTGTTTCGCGCCGCCGAGCGCGCCAAGAGCGAGGCGGAGCACGCCAACCGCACCAAGGACGACTTCCTCGCCATGCTGGGGCACGAGCTGCGCAACCCGCTCGCCCCCATCGTCACGGCCGTGGATCTCATGCGGCAGCGCCCCCACGCCGACCACACGCGCGAGCGGCTCACCATCGAGCGCCAGGTGAAGCACGTGGTGCGCCTCGTCGACGATCTGCTCGACGTGTCACGCATCGTGCATGGGCGGATCACGCTGGCGCGCGAGCGGGTCGAGCTCGACCATGTCGTGCGCGAGGCGCTCGAGCTGGCGGGGCCGCTCATCGGTGAGCGTCGGCATGACGTCGCCGTGCGGGTAGAGCCGGGGCTGGCCGTGCTCGCCGATCCCGTGCGGCTGATCCAGGTGCTGTCGAACCTGCTGATGAACGCCGCCAAGTACACCGAGCCGGGCGGGCACATCTCCATCGGCGTCGAGCGCGCGGGCTCGGAGGTCTTGCTCCGCATCAGCGACGACGGGATGGGCATCGCCCCCGACATGCTGTCGCGCATCTTCGAGCTGTTCGTGCAGGCTCCGCAGACCATCGACCGCTCGCGCGGGGGGCTCGGGCTCGGCCTCCCCATCGTGCAGAGCCTCGTGCGCTCGTTTGGGGGCACCGTCAGCGCCGAGAGTCCCGGCCCGGGGCACGGCAGCCGCTTCGTCGTGCGCCTGCCCCTGCACGACGCGGCCCTGCCCGAGCCCGAGCCCCCCGCGCGAGCGCCCGAGGCCGACCCGCGCGGCCTGCCGATCCTGCTGGTCGACGACAACGTCGACGCCCTCGAGATGCTGACGGATGCGCTCGCGCTGCTCGGGCACGAGCCGCATCCGGCTGCGAATGCCGCGGCCGCGCTGGCGCTCGCGGTGCGCGTGCGACCCCGACTGGCCCTGCTCGACATCGGCTTGCCAGAGATGGACGGCTACGAGCTCGGGCGGCGCCTGCGCGAACTGCCAGGCCTCGGACGGCTCGAGCTGGTCGCGTTGACCGGCTACGGGCAGGCCTCCGATCGCGAGCGCTCGCGTGCCGCCGGCTTCGTCGCTCACCTCGTGAAGCCCGTCGCGCTCGACACCATCCGACAGATCCTGCGCGAGGTCGCGCAGCGAACGCGAGACCACAGCGCGGGCTGACTCGCGCCGGTGTCCGCCGCGGACCCCGACCGCCCGCGGCCGCCGCCGATACGCACCGCCCGCGGCCGCCCCGGCGTCATGCTCCTGGACTGCGCACGAGCTGAGGCGATCGCGTTTCGTTCCGTTAAGCATCCATCGTCGGATGATGTGAGCAATGGCCGACCTCACCTCGTGCCGTTTTAGCGGATGACGGATCAGCAATGCCGAGCAGCTACGATTACGACGCATGGCAAAACGTCTCGGGGCACATCGGCACCACGGCGACGTGACTGCCACGAGGCGAGCTGGTACGGCGTGAGCCGTGGGCTCGGCCATTTTCTGGGGGGATCGCCCCGGGAGATCCGTGCCGCGGCGAGCGAGCGCACGACCTGTCGCCGCGATCGCAGCGCTCGACCAACGGGCGAACGCCGTGACGAAACGCTCGAGGAAACTCGAGCAAACGATCGGGGAAGGCGCTCGGTAAGGTACTCGTGATCAGGTAGCGGGGAGTGCGAGACGCGTTCGTCGAGGTCCGAGTCAAAACTCTTTCGTCGATGTCGATGGTGCTGCTATGAGTAGTGCCGAGTTGGTCGACTCGGAAACTCGAGGCGACAATGAATCCGGGCGACGTGCTCTAGGCATGGAGCCATCAACCACGAGTCGCTTCTGGCGCAGAAGGATGGGAGAGGTGCAATGGGACAGACAGTCAGCGACATCATGACCACGGACTTGGTTGCGTTGTCCGCGGAACACTCGGTGCGCGACGCTGCCCGTCGAATGCGCGAGGCCAACGTGGGCGCCGTGGTCGTCCAGAAGCACGGAAACCTGTTCGGGATCGTCACAGATCGCGACATCGTGGTGCGTTGCCTGGCCCACGGCGGTGACTGCGACGAAACGCCGCTCAGCGATATCTGCAGCGCCGAGCTCACCACGCTGCGCCCCGACGATGAGGTCGATCACGCGGTCACCATCATGCGAGACAAGGCGATCCGTCGCATTCCTGTCGTGAAGAACGGCAAGGCCGTCGGCATCCTCTCATTGGGCGATCTCGCGGTTCAGCGTGATCCGTTCTCGGCGCTCGGCGCGATCAGCCAAGCGTCGCCGAACAACGAGACGGCGTGGCTCGAGCCCGCATGGAGTGAACGGTCTGGCGTCGACAGGCCGTCCGTTGCCCGTACCACACCGACGATGCGGCTCGCCGCTGTCCGGCGCTAGCCTGCGAGGCCGCGCGAGCGTTGAACGAACCTACTGGCTCAGGATCGTCCGGCAGTGCTTCCACGGCGGGGCGCTTTCAGCGCAAGCCGGCGGTATACCGCAACTGGATAACTCCTGACGGCGCGCCGGGCTCGAGCGGGGAAGGGGGCTTCGCTGCCGAGCCGGGGCGCTATCATTTGTACGTTTCGTACGCCTGCCCGTGGGCGCACCGCACACTGATACTTCGCGAGCTCAAGGGGCTCGCGCCAGCGATCTCGCTGTCGGTGGTGAACTGGAAGCTCGGGCGCTCGGGCTGGTCGTTCGAGCCTGGGCACGGTGTCATCGAAGACCCGGTCGCCCACGCGCGCCTGCTCTCCGACCTCTACATGCTGGGCGATCCGGCGTTCTCGAGCCGCGCGACCACGCCGCTGCTGTGGGACAAGGCGCGGCGCACCATCGTGAGCAACGAGTCGGCAGAGATCGTCCGCATGTTCAACTCGGCCTTCGATGCCGTCGGTGCCCGCCCGGGCGACTATTACCCGCAGGCGCAGCGCGGCGAGATCGATGCGATCGAAGAGCGCGTGTACGAAAAGCTCAACAATGGCGTCTATCGCGCGGGGTTCGCGACCACACAGGTCGCCTATGAAGAGGCCGCGCGTGACGTGTTCGCGATGCTCGACGAGCTGGAAGCGCGGCTCGCCACTCAGCGCTGGCTCGTGGCCAACCGCTTCACGGAGGCCGATGTGCGCGCGTTCGTCACGCTCGTCCGCTTTGACGCGGTCTATCACGGGCATTTCAAGTGCAACCTGCGGCGCGTAGTGGACTACCCGAACGTTGCAGCTTACACGCGCGACATCTATCAGTTGCCGGGCATCGCGGCGACGGTGAACTTCGAGCACATCAAGCACCACTATTACGAGAGCCACCACAGCATCAATCCGACGGGCATCGTCCCGATCGGGCCGACCCTCGATTTTCTGGCTCCACACGGGCGCGAGCGCCTGGGGCCGGCGCCGCAGGTTTGAAGCCGGCCGATACCGACTCGGTGCAGGGTTGACGCGAGGGCTGTTGCGCCTGTAACCGTTCCGCTCGTGACTCGCACGGAGCTGATCCAGTTCTTGCGGCGCTACAAACTCGCCGTCATTGCGACGCTGCGCGCGCCGGGAACTTCAACGCCGGGAGCGGAAACCCTGCGAACGGCAGCGCTGGGAGCGGCGCTTCCGGCTGCGTCGTCGCGGAGCACCCCGTCGCTGGCGGCGGCTCCGCAGGCCGCCGTGGTGGGGTTCGCCGTGAGCGACCAGCTCGAGCTCGTGTTCGACACGCTCGAGAGCACTCGCAAGTACGGAAACCTCGTCGCTGATCCACGGGTCGCGCTCGTGATCGGGTGGGACGACGCGATCACGGCGCAGATCGAGGGGGTAGCCGACGTGCTCGAGGGGGCCGAGCTCGCGCGCCTGCGCGACGTCTACTTCGGGCCCTACCCCGACGGGCGCGAGCGCTTGGCCTGGCCCGGCATCACCCATGTTCGCGTGCGCCCCACCTGGGTTCGCGTGAGCGATTTCACGCGCGACCCCCCGAGCATCGTCGAGCTGTGCGGCGATCCGTTCGTGTGACGGTCATACCCCGTCCGACGGCGGGCAGCGGGCGCCGCTGGCCTCAGTAGCGCCGGCGCCAGATCATGTCGAAGGCAGTGGCGCCGCGATCGCCGACCATCGTCGAGAGCGCCCAGGCGCTGGCAATTCGCAGCTCGAGTGTCACGAAGGTGCGATCGGGGCTCTGCCCCGGCGAGGGCTCACCCAAGGCTTGGGTCACGCGCGCGGCCACGCGCGGGGTGAGCTGCAGCACGAGCTCGGGCCGCGGGGCACCGGTGCTGGTGTCGACGCGCGCCGACACGTCGAGATCCGTCACCTTCGAGAGCGCTCGGTTCAAGCCTTGGGCTGCCGTACTGCCCGCGACGCTGACCACGGCCGAGAGGTCGTTGCCGCCTTCGCCGCCCGCGCCGAATGAGCCGTCCGGCGTCCCGAACATCAACAGGGTCAAGATCTCGTCCTGGCTGAGCGACGGCTCGCTGCGCAGGCTGAGCTTGCCTTCGCTCGCGGTGCCCGTGTACTCGGCGTACACGGTATAGCCCGCCGGCGCATCGTAGCGCGCGACCGCGCTGATGATGGGCGTGTCGGGCGGGCCGCCCGTGAACGTCACGGTGCCGCGCTCGATGTCGAACGTCTTGCCCGAGATGAACAGCGTCCCGCGCTTCGTCTCGAGCTTGCCGGTGACGTCGAGCTCTGCGCCCAGCTTCGCGGTGATCTTGCCACCCACGCCCACCTCCACCTGGTCGCCCTTCTCGAGCGACATATCCCCGAGGTCGACGGTCACGATCGTCTGCTGGTCGGAGGGGGCCGACGGCTCCTCGAGCGGCTGCAGCGGTACGGTGACGAACTCGCGATCTTGCCGCCAATATCCGACCCGGACGTGGTCCGCCTGCTCCAGCGCCTGGATGCCCTGAGGCGGCGCCGCCGGCAGCTGGAGGTGGAATTTCTTGAAGTCCACGTTGACCAGCGTCTGCTGGTTGGCCTCGTCGACGCGGTATCGCAGCTCGATCTTGCCCCAGGCGTCGCCGACGGATTCGCCCTCCAGCGTGAGCGGTAGCTTGTCGTCCTCTTTGATGCTGAGGGTCGCCTGCGCGGACACCGGCGTCAGACCGTGCAGCTGGGCCTCGGCCTCGGCCTCGAACCCGCCGCTCAGGCCGCGCGCCTTCACCTCTTCGATGCGCACGCGCTCGGGCGTGATGGCGACCTTGGCGCTGACGTCGCTGAAGCGCTGCCCGACCGCCGGCAGCTGCAGCACTCCGTCGTCGAGCGACGCGCGCCCCGAGAGGCGCGGCTGCCCGCCCACGAGCTCGGCGCGGATGTCGGCGTCGAGCTTGCCGGCGAGCTCGCTCACCGAGCCCTCCACGACCGGTTGCAGCGTGGCGAGCGGGAACCGCTGCGCCGTGAACGCGCCCTCGAGCTTCTCCTGATCGATCACCGGTAGCAGGCGGTCGGCCCAGCTCATGCCCGCCCTGGCGGTCACGCGGGCGTTGCCGCCGCCGCCGGAGATGCGCGTCTCGAGCTCGAGCTCCTTGCCGTCAGCCCGGACCTTGGCGTGAAGCTCGTTCAGGATCAGCCGATCCAACGTGATGCGCTTCGAGCCGAGGTCGAGCGACACCCGCGCGTCCTTGCCGAGCCCCGTGAGCTCGACCTTGCCCGAGAGATTTCCCGCGACGTGCTTGTTCTGCAGGTCCGGCACCAGCTCGACGGGGAAGTCGTTCAGATCCAGCTTCAGATCGGCCAGGAGCGGGCTCTTGCCGTCGGGGGTGCCGAGGGCGCTGCCCAACCGGGCGGCGTCGCCCGTCCAGCGCGAGTCGAGCCCGAGCACCGCCTTGCCTTTCTCGTGGGCGCGCATCATCACGTTGCCGCCCGAGGCCTGGTACTCGGCGCCCAGCTCGACGTCCACGCGCCGCAGCTTCGGGTTATCGCTCGCCGCGCGGAAGCCGTCGACGCGGCCGCGCGCGTGCACGCGCGGGTCCGCCAACGTGCCCTCTGCGTCGACCTGCAGCGTCAGCGCCCCCTGGATCTCGGCCGGACGGATCGGAGCGGGCCACTGCTCGAACCCGCGCCGGGGCAAGCTCAGCCGCGCCGTGAACGGCGCGTGCTCGAAGGCCGCTCGCGGATTGGCCAGATCACCGAGCTCGCGGAACTCGGCGTTGACCGCCAGCACGTCGCCGCTCCGATCAAATACGCGGGCGTCGAGCTTGGCGCGCTGGTTCTCGAGCGAGGCGTCGAGGTCGATGTCCACGCCGCGCAGCGTCCAGGGTGACGTGTCCTTCGCTCGATCGGCGGTCGGCATCTGCTCCGCGTCGGGCCGCTCGCTCACCAGCACCAGCTTCTCGCTGCGCAGCTTGGCGCGGAAGCGCGGGATCCGCTGCGACTCGGGATTGCGGGCGACGTTGATGTCGAACACCAGCCGGCCCGAAGCACGCTCGATGCCCGCGAACGGGAACAGGGGCTGAAGCCGGGCGAGATCGACGTCGCCCTGAAGCTCGACGCCTCCCCTCAGCGTCTCGAGCGACGGCGGCGGACCGTCCCCGAGCGGCAGCTTCATGCCGTCGATGGCGAGGTGAGTCTTCGCCCCGCGCGCGAGCTCGATGTCGGCCTTGCCCGAGACCTTGCCGCCAGTGAGCACGAAGTCGGCGCTGGCGCTGCCGCCGCTCAGCCTGCCGAGCCCGATGTCGCTCACGTTCGCGACCAGCTTGCCGCGCGGCTGGCGCCCGCCCTGATACTCCGCCTCGAGGTCGAGCTTGGCCGAGCTCAGCCGGGTGCGGATGCCCACGATGCGCAGCACGCGCGCCGCGTCGAGCTGATCGGTGTCGAGCGTCAGCTGCTCGAGCTCGCGCCCGTACGACAGCGAAGCGGTGGCGCGCCCGGGACCCTCTATCGTGAGGCCATCGACCTTCAGGCGCTCGCCGCTCCGGTGCACCCCCGCGGCGCGGATCGTCAGGTTGCCCGCCGAGTCCCTGACCTGGATCACGGGTGAGCGCACCAGCTGCTCCGAGCTGGGCGCCACCACGGCGTGCACATCGACGCGATCGGGTTTCTTGCCGTAGGCCTGGGCGCGCACGTCGATCTCGTCGCTCGAGCCGAGCGCGTGCACGCGCAGCCGCGACCAGGTGCGGTTGCCGGCGCGCACACCGGTCAAGTTCGCGAGCAGCTCCAGGTTGGGCTCGCTCGCGCGCCCCTGCGCCCGCGCCGCCACATCGAGTCGGTTGGCGTTCACGCTCGCGTGGCGGATGTCGGCCAGGTTGACGCGCAGCTCGGCGTCGACCTCATCCTTGACGGCGTCGTAGCGGGCGCGGGTCGCGACCTCGCCAGTGAAGCGCGCCCCGCTCAGCTCGCGCAGCCGTTTCGGCTGATCGAGCTGCGTCATCGACGCCACGTTGGCGACGACGCCCTGGTCCCCTGACTGGACGTCGTAGTCGATCTTCGTCGGCGCGCCGGGCTCGTCGATCGTCACGCGACCGCTGGTGTTGACCGGCGCCTCGCTCGGCAGCGCGAGCTTGCCCTCGACGGTGGTGCGCGGCAGCACCTCGTCACCGAAGCGCGACTCGTTGCTCACGACGTGATAGGTGCCGCTGCCCCCCTTTGCGCCGAAGTCGAGCTGGGCGTCGAGGCCGACGTTCAGCTCGGTCTTCGCCCCTTCGGGCATGAGGCGTGACAGGTCGAGCTTCGAGGTCGTGACGTTGGCGCTGATCTTCGAGCTCTCCCCAGCGCTCGCGACCCGGCCCCGCGCGCGAACCTCCGCGGCCTTCTGCGCGAGCCGCGCGTCGAAGGCGAGGTCCGACAGCAGGCCTTCGACCTTGGCCGAGAGCGAGAGCGGCCCGCTCGGCGCCAGCGCCGGCACGAGCCGCGTCACGGTAGCGGGCCGGAGCTCCGCCATGTCGAGCGTGGCCGCGAGCTCTTCGCCGCTGAGCTTCACGTCGGCCTCTGCGTCCGAGCCGCCGATGGCTCCATCGAACCCAGCCACGATGCGGCGCACGGGCGCGGGCGAGAGCGAGTAGACCTGTGTGGTCGGCCCCGCCCCGTTCGCGCCGGTCTTGGCGACCGCAGGGTCTTTCTGCGCGTCGAGCGTCTTCGCGTCGAGCCTCTGCGCATCGGACGCCGGGGTGCTGGCCTCGGGCTCCGCCGGCAGCGTGACCTCGGCTGTGAGCTTGCCTGTCAGGGTTCCAACCTGCGGCAGCTGGCGCGCGTCGATGGCGACGCCGTCGAGCAGCACGTGCGTACCGTTTGGGTCGTTCTCGAGCTTTGCCCGCAGCTGTCGGAGGTCGGCGTCGATCGGACCGACCGCCGCCAGGGCGCCGCGCACGCGCACCGTCTCGACGCTGATCTCGTCGATGACGATCGCCGTGCCGCCGCTCGTCTCGGGCTCTTCCTTCTCCGGCTGCCGCGGCTCGAATGCGGCGGCGAGGGTGGGTGAGCCGTTGCCATCGTCGATGAGCGTGACGTCGACCTCGTCCAGGCCGACCCGGCTGATCGGCACCTGCAGCACATCCGGGCGCTCCACGACGGCTTGCCACGCCACGCCCGGCCAGAACAGCCGCACGTCGATGTCGCGCGCCACCAGCACCGACTGGCCCGCGGGGTCGAGCACCTCGATCTCGGCGTCGCTGAGGCCACCGAAGTCGAGGTGACCGAGGCGGTGCAGCACCAGTCGCCCCTGGAAGGTGGGTTCGAGCGCGGCGTTGGCACGCCCCGCGACCCAGTTGCTTACCGGGGGCAAGTTGATGGCGAGCAGCACGGTCGCCACGATCGCGACCAGCGCGAGCACAAAAAATGCCAGACCCTTCAGGGTCAGGCGCAGCGCGCGCCGCAGTCGGGGGTGGGGTGACATCAAAATGGCTCTCCGATGCCGAAGGACACTGCAATCGGCAGGCCGAATATCGAGCCCGGGTCTTCGATCTCGTCGGGGGTGTCGGGGGCCTGCAGCCCCGGGATGCGGTAGCCGATGTCGAGCCGCACCGGCCCGATCGGCGTCGCGTAACGGAACCCCAGACCGGCGCTCAGGTGCGGATGGTCCAGGCGGAAATCGAACTGTTTCGGAGAGACGTCTGCCGCATCGGCGAACAGCGCGCCGCGCAGGTCACCGATCAGCGGGAAGCGGAACTCGGCGCTCGCTTCCCAGAGCGTGAAGCCGCCGAGGGGTAGGTCGCAGTTGGGGCTCTCCTCTTCTGTATCGCACTCGCCCAGGAACTCCTGGGAGCTCTGGTTGGGATTGTAGAACGGCACGACGCCGTGGGGGCCGATCTCGCGCAGCGCGTAGCCTCGGTTGGAGCCGGGGCCACCCGCGAAGAAGCCGCGCAGGAACATCAGCTGGATGTCGCGCACCGCTTCGGCCGTCTCTTCATCGAGCCCCGACAGCGCGTTGTCCTCGATGGTGTCGCCGTAATTATCAGCGAACAAGACCCCGAACGAGGCACGGGCCGCGAAATTGTAGCGACCGCCCAGCGGCACGTACACCCTCCCCTCGGGTTGAAACTTGACGTCACGCGCGTCGCCGCCGACGCCCGCGACCTGGAAAGTGGTCGAGGCGTAGACGCCCTTCTTGGGCTCCAGGCGATCGTCGCGCGCGTCGAGCCTCAGGAAAAGCTCGGGATAGGAGACGATGGCGGTGTCCAGGTTGGGGTTGAGATCGCCGACGTACGTGAACGGGTCGTTCACCTGCACGTTGTGCGACAGCGAGCCGAACAGCTTCCAGTAGATCGAGCGCTCGAGCCCCGCCGACGCCCGCAGATCGCGGTAGCCGAGGATGGGTGCGTCGGGGTCGCGCTGGCTCGACAGGAGCACGGGCGCGAGGCTCGCCTGCGCGCGGATCACGCCTGCGGTGATCGCCTCGATGAAGTTGGGTTGACGGAACTCGAGCCGCAGCCGCGCCTGCGGCAACAGCCGCTCGGGCGCCTCGAGATCGGGGAGGCGAGTGGGGTAGAAGACGGCGCCCGGCACGAACTCGACCAGGAAGTTGCGCAGCCCACCGAGGAAGTTTCGATCCTCCCAGCCGGCGACCAGATGCAGGTCCGTGCGCTGGCTATCGACCTGCAGACCGCCTCCGAGGTGCACGCTGCGGAAGCGGCTGCGCTGCACCTCCACGTGGATGGGGACGGTGTTGATGACACCGCCCGTGCCCTCGCCGACGTCGACCTCGCCCTTGGCGCGCTCGACGTCGGTGGCTCTGACCGTGGTGCGCTTCGAGAGATCGGGCTTGACGCTCACGGCGCTGAACACGCCGAGGTCGAGCAGCGCCCGCTCTGCCGACTCGAGCTCGGAGATCGAGTAGACGTCGCCCGGCTCGAGGCGCATGGTGCGACGGATCTGATCCTCCGGGATCGTCCCCAGGCCCTTGATGTCGATCTCGCCGAGGTGAACGATCGGGCCCGGCTCCACCCAGAAGCCCATGCTGACGAGGTCGCGGGTGACGTCCACGTCCGCTGCGCGCTTGAGCTTGACGTAAGCGTGCCCGTTGTCGGCAAACAGGCGCTGCAGATCCTCCGCGGCGGTGTCGAACGACTCTTCCTCGAAACGATCGCCGATGTCGAGCGAGCTGGTGACCTCGCTCATCGCGTCTTCGCCCATCTCGGCGCTGGAGCCCTCCAGCCCGTGCACATCGACCCGGCCCACCCGCGTGGGTGGCCCCTCTTCGACCACGATCTCGATGCTGACCTTGCGCGGCCCCGAGTCGAAGACCCGCCCGGCGCGCACGTGGCAACGATAGAAGCCGCGCGCGCGATAGTAGCGCTCGATGCGTTGCAGGTCGCGCTCGAGCACATAGCGATCGAACACTTCGTAGTCGAACATCAGGCCCTCGATCAGGCCGAGGAACTTCGGCGTGGGTCGGGTAGCGATGTGCTCGAGGATGTCGGCCTCGTCGATGGCGTCATTACCGCTGACCGAGATGGCCTCCGTCGCGAGGCGGCGGCTCGGAATCGTGGCGCACGCCGATCCGAAGAGAAGCAGTACTAGCAGTCCACAGGTACCAGACAGGGACGCTCGGGTCGGCTGGTTTGGCACGTGGGGCGCTGTGCAAATCGCACACCAACCGTTGGCGCGATTCTGGCAACTCGCGTGGCGCATGTGCGCGTCGGGCTTGGCGAGGCTGGCTCTGATTTCGGTGCTCGGATTTGTTGCACCTGCGTGTTCCAGCAGTTTGCCGGCGCCGCCGGAGATGGCCCATCCGCGCAGCGCCTTCGTCGAAGTGCCCTACCCGCCGCCTGCGGCGCTCGTGGAGGTTGTCCCCCAACGCCCCGATGACGGCGACGCCGTCTGGCTGGATGGGCACTGGATCTGGCGCGGGCGATATTACGTCTGGCAGCGCGGCGGCTGGATGATCCCGCCCGAGGGCGCCAGCTATGCGACGTGGCAGTCCGTGCTCACCAAGGATGGTCGCCTCGTTTTCGCCGCGGGCGCTTGGTACGGCCCTGACCGCCACCTCATATCGCCGCCGAAGACCATCTCCGTGGCGGGAACTCCGCCGAACCAGATCACTGCAGAGACAGAAGCGGCGCGTTAATGCCCGTGGCGTCGGCGCAGAGCGCGCGGCAGATCGCCACATCCTTCAGCGGAGCGCCCGGGCCCTCCACGCTCTCCGCCGTCGCCGACCCGGCTCGCCCGCGTTGGCACCGCACGTGCACGGCGATCCGCCGTGGCGACCTACAATCAACGCTCGGCGGGCGGCGCACTCGACGCCGTTCCCACCACCGAGCTGATGCGGCAAGTGCTCGACGAGACACGTGAGCTGGTGCGGATCGAGGCCAAGCTCGCCCGCGACGAGCTGCACGGCGATCTCCGGCAACTGCAGGCCGCCGCCATTTTCGGCGGCGTGGCGCTCTTGCTCGGCGTGCTCGCGCTGTCGACTCTGCTCGTCGCCTTGATCCTAGCGCTGGGGGCTTCCGCCGGGGTGGCGTTCATCGCCGCGGCCGCGCTCTTGCTCGGGGCGTCGGTGCTCGCCGGCGTCGCCTACCAGCGCCTGCCCAAGCCACCGCTCGCGCGCACGCGCGAGCGGCTGACGAGTGACGTGACGCAGCTGAAGGAGCACATTCAATGAGCGGAGCGGGTGAAGTCATGAACGGAGAACGGCGCGCGCAGCTGGAGCAGCGAGCCGAGGCAGTGCGGGCGAAGCTCGAGCGTCGCCTCGAGGCGCTCGACGAGCGGCGCGACCACGTTATCGCGCTTGCGAAGAAGGCGACGCGGCCCCCGGTCAGTATCGCGTTGATCGGCGCCGCCACTCTCGTGGGCGCCGTGGTCGTCGTGAATCAGCTCAGAAAGCAGCGTCCAGGCCGAGGCAAGCGCCTGGGGGCCGCGATGCTCGGGGTCCCTGCGCGCGCGCCCGAGGGTTTCTTCGCGAGAGCTTTGAAACAAGCCGCTCTCTCGCTCGTCGCCACCCTGGTCCACCGAGTCGGCACCCGCGGGCTCGACCGGCTGCTCCCCGAGGCGGCGCCGCCGCCTGCGCCCGTGTTGCCCGAGGAATCGCAGCCACCGGTCTACTGAAAGGTGAGAGGCATATGAGCACGAGCATACGCATCTGGACGGCGGGGTGTTTGCTCCTGGCGGCAGCGGGCTGCAACCGGGAGACGCGCGGTGACAAGGTGACCGAGGCGAGCGTCGCGGCAGCGAACGAGCCGGAAGAGACGGCGGGCGAGCCGGCGACCACGAGCGCGCCGATGAGCGCCCAGGCGGAGCTCACGGCGGCTGACGGCGCGAAGATCGATGGCCAAGCGAAGTTCGTTCAGGAGCCCGACGGCGTGCTGGTCGTGCTCGAAGTCGCCGACGCACCGCCCGGCAAGAAGGGCGTGCACGTGCACACGCGCGGCGACTGCAGCGACGTGAAAAACCAGAGCATGGGGCCTCATTTCGCTCCCAAGCTCGAGCAGCACGCGCTGCCTTCGGAGGGCGACGAGCGGCACCTCGGGGATCTCGGCAACATCACCGTGGCCGAAGATGGTAAGGGCCGCCTCGAGATCAAGGTGCCGAAAGCCACGCTCGGCGCCGACGACTCGACCTCGTTCCTCGGTCGCGCCCTGATCGTGCACTCGGGCGAAGACACGGGCAGTGAAGCCCAACCCGCCGGAGACTCGGGTACGCCGATGGCCTGCGGCGTCATCCATGAACCAGGCAGCTGAGGCGAGCCTCGGCGCCGCGCCGCCCGTTCAGTGTGACTGCTTGCGCGGACGGCGCGCGAACCCCTGCGCGCCGATCAGCGGCACGAAGCGCACGTCGACCAGCGGCTCTTCGCTGTAACCTGTCTGGCTCGTGCGCGTGAGTCGCATCAGCGTCTGAGAACCGTCGGGGCCGATCGGCATCACCAGTCGCCCGCCGACGACCAGCTGCTCGAGCAGCGCGGGTGGAGGATGCGGCCCCACCGCGCCCACCGCGATCGCATCGAACGGCGCATGCTCGGCCCAGCCGAGCGTGCCATCGCCGCAGATCACGTGAACGTTGTCGTAACGGAGCTCGGCGAGCCGTTCGCTCGCCGAGCGGCAGAGGGCCGCGACCCGCTCCACACTGAACACTTCGCGAGCGAGCCGACTGAGGACGGCGGCGGCGTAGCCCGAACCCGTCCCGACGTCGAGCACGCGATCGCTCGGTGTCAACTGCAGGGCCTCCACCGTGAACGCGACAATGTAGGGCTGGGAGATCGTTTGCCCGTCGCCGATCGGCAGTGGCGCATCGTCATACGCGAACGAGACCATGTCCTGGGACACGAAGGCTTCGCGTGGCACGCTCGCGAGCGCCGCGAGCACGCGCGGATCGGTGATGCCACGTTGCGCGATCTGGCACTCCACCATCTTCGCGCGTTGCCCTCGATAGTCTGCTGCTCGCGCCATGGAATCATCTCCTCCCGAGGCCCTCGCCTCGAGGGTCTCGCTGTCGTTTTGCCCCGTCGAGCCGTGCCCTCCCCTCACGCGCGAACCGGCGCCAGCGACGAGAGGCACAACATACTCACCCGTGGCGCACCCCGCAAGCGCGCGGCCGAGAGCCCGTCCGGATGGCGAGGCCATGGCATGAGGCCTGCACTCACACTTCATGCGTGAGCGCTAACGCTCACGCGAGGAGAATAGTCATGAATTGGGACACCGTATCCGGCAAATGGCGTGAGCTCGAAGGCAAGCTCCGCAGCAAATGGGGCAAGTTGACCGATGACGATCTGCACACGATCGGCGGCAAGAAAGACATGCTGATCGGGCGCTTGCAGCAACACTACGGCTACCAGCGCGACCGCGCGGAGCGCGAGGTCGACGACTTCCTGCGCACGTTGTGAGGCTGCATGGGAACGCGCGGCGAACCGATCTCGGACAATCCCCGACGGTCATACCTGCCGCGTTTCGAGTGCCCCGGGTGTGGCGCCGATGTTTCCAGGGTCGTTTCCAGAAGGCGTCGAAATCCCCGTGAATCGGCGCCCGGCATGGTGGTTGCAAAACACCAACGCAGGGGGAGCCAATCCCCATCGCAAGGAGAATAGTCAATGTCACGCTTTCGAAATTGTGGGCTTGTGTTCGTCGTCCTGGCCATGGCGGCGTGCCAGAAATCGGCCACGGAAGAGCGAAACGATGCCGTCGAAGCACAACGAGAGGCGACGGAGACGGCTCAGCAAGCGGCAAACGATCGCCAGCGCGAGGTCTCAGCGGCCAACAAGGAAGCGGCCCAGGATATCTCCGAAGCCCGCCGTGAGGCTCGCGAGCGCTCGCTAGAGGCGGTCGAGGACGAGATTCAGCGCACCTCGGGTGCTCAGGCCAAGGCCAATGACGAGCACAACGAGGCAGCGCGCATGGGCACGGGTGACCGCTCCGAGTTTGCGAAGGACGCCACCGAGCGTTTGAACAAGCTCGACAAGGAGTCGCGCGAGCTCAATGAGAAGCTCGTGAAGGATCCGAAGGATCTGCCCGCCGATGCGCGCACGCGCCTCACCGGCGTGAACGCCGAGCTGGAGTCCATCCGTGCTGATCTGTCGAAGCTCGACACGGGCACGCCCGAGGCGATCCAGTCGCTGCAGGCCAACATCGAGCGCCGGCTCGACACCGCCGAGAAGACGCTGGACAAGATGGACTGATCATTCGAACGACTGATCGTCTTTAGATTGTCCACGCGGTGCTGCCCCAGGCTCTCCCTCGCCTGGGGCAGCACTCCAATATTTGGAGTACGAGAAAGCCATGCTGGCGACGAGACGGCGCGTGAGCTCAGCCGATCCGGCTGCGGCCCCGCCGCGCCGCGTCGACCTCGGGCGGCTCGCTCGCGTTGCGCTCTCGCTCGTGGCCGCGTTCGCCGTGATCTACCTGGTCGCGGCGAACGTGTTTCTGCGCACCCGGATGCTGCGCGACCTCGTGAGCGAGGGGCCCGACGTGGAGCTCGACTACGATTCGGCCTACAGCGTGTGGCCAGGCCTGGTGCACGTGCGTGGGCTCGCGCTCCAGGTGCAAGACCACCAGATCCAGCTCTCCGTGGGCGCCGACTCGGGCGTCGTCGCCATCAATCTGCTCGACCTCTTGTTTCAGCGCTTTCACGCCACCGACGTCGCGCTGTCCGGGCTCGTGTTTCGGCTTAGGACCAAGGTCGAACCGCGCGAGGGGATGCGCCCCTATGTCGCCGCGTTCCCCCCCATCGCGGGCTTCGCCGATCCCCCGGTGATCATCGGCGAGCAACCGCCCCCGATCGAGGATGCGGAGTACGACCTGTGGCAGATCGCGATCGATGAGGTCGACGCCGAGCTGAGCGAGCTGTGGATCCTCGAGTATCGCTACCTCGGTCCCGGCGCGGTGCGCGGTGGCTTCATCTTGCAGCCCGGGCGCCACTTCGCTGTCTATCCTGCGTCCGTCGAGCTGAAGCAGGGCGCGTTGAGCGTGGGCGATCAGGTCGCCGCCAACCAGCTCGCGCTTTCCTTGGAAGGGCACGTCGAATCGACGGACGTGCGCCAGGTTAAAGGCGCCGCGCTGGCCGAGCAGATGTCGGGCCGGTTGCAGCTGGCCTCGGACGCGATCGAGCTCGCGGTGCTCGATGCACGCGCCGGCGATGCGCAAAAGTGGCGGGTCGACGGGCGCGCTCGGCTCGGTGTTACCGCCTCGGTGACGCGCGGCCGGCTCGACGAAGGCAGCTCGGTCGAGCTCGACGTGCCCGAGCTGGTGGTGCGCGCGCCCTTCGGCAAGCTGGCGGGCGCAGCGTCGTCCCGGCTCCGCGTCGACCCGGAAGGGCGCATCGCATGGACAACGACGTCGCCTCGCTTTTCGATCGCGAACTCGTCGCCCCACCAGGGGCCCGTGCTCTGGGCTCCCCGCCTGGAGCTCAGCTTGCACTCCGAAACATTGGGCCATACTCCGTCGCTGCGCGGCGTCGAGCTCGACCTGCCAAAGCTGGTCGTGCCCTCGCTCGGCTGGGCAGAGCGCTGGGTGAAGCGCTCCGGCATCCCGATCCGAGTCGACGGGCGTCTGGAAGGTCGAGTCCATGTTTCGTCGGCGCCCGGGCGGGGCCCTGCGGTGCGCGCGCACCTGCGCCTGGCCGACGCCGAGCTCTCGACCGAGCGCGTGAGAGCGTCGCTCGGCGGCCGCGTCGACCTGGAGCTCGATCCCGCCAAAGGTCCCGGCCCGAGCTCGGGCGGTCGCCTCGACGTCGAGTTCGACGGCGTGGAGGTCGAGCGCATTCGCGAGCGCACGAAGCCGTTCCGCGCCGCGGTGCGTCTGCCCGATCTGAAGCTCGCGCTCGAGCCGGAGCCCGCGTTGTCCTCGAGCATCGAGGCCTTCGCCACCCCCGCCGACTCGCTGCTCTCCGTCGCGCTCGGCTCGCCGATGCTGGAAGACCTCGCCGCCGACCTGTTCTCGCTGAAGGAGCTCGAAGCGCAGGCCCGTGTCAACCTGACCGCGCGCTCGCTGCGCGTGGAGCTGGCGCGCGCCCAGAGCGGCTCACTCACGGGTCAGGGGTTCTGGCAGCAGCCCGCGGCGGGCGACGCGCGAGGAGCCTTCCTGATCTCCAGCAAGGTGGCCAACGTCGGTATCTCGTTGGTCGGGTCCGACACGAAGACCGACTGGTTCGTGGCCGACGACTGGCTCTCGCAGAGCCGCCCCGCGCCCGCGTCGCCGGCGGCATCGCGACGCCCGGGCGCCGCGCCCAGCCCGTCATCGAGCCGCGGTCGGTAGCTCGCTCGGGCGCGCGAACGACTGCCTCGGCAGTCGCACGGAGAAGCGGGTTCTCCCCGGCGCGGGCTCGTCGACGTGCACTCTGCCGCCGTGAGCGAGGACCACCTGATCGACGATGTACAGGCCGAGGCCGAGGCCGCGCGAGCCCTTGCCGCGCGGCTTGAACGGCGAGAACAGCACCGCCAGCGTCTCTTTCGGGATCGTGCCGCGGTTCTCGACCGAGAACGTGACCTGGTCAGCGGCTTGCCCGTCGATCGCCACGCGGATCGGCGACGCGGCCTCGCCGTGCTCGACGGCGTTCCCGACCAGGTTCGAGATGACCTGCATCATGCGATCGGCGTCCCACACCCCGTTCGTGTCGCCGTACGACTCGAGCTCGAGGGGAGCGTTCACCGAGGCGACCAGCTCGCTCACCACCTGGCGCGCGCTCTTCGCGAGGTCGAGCCCCACAGGCTCGATCGGGATCGCGCCCTTGACGCGCGCGAGCGCGAAGTCGAGCAGCTGCTGGATCAGGCGCTCCATGCGGCGCGAGGCGTTCAGGATCACGCGCGCCTTCTTGCGCGTCTCGTCCGGGCTCTCCGCCTTCATCTCCAGCAGCGCTGCGCCGTTGACGATGCTGCTGAGCGGGTTGCGCAGATCGTGCCCGAGCACCCCGATGAACAGGTCGCTCATGCGCTGCGCCTGCTGGATCTGCTCGAGCTGGCTCGCCAGCTGCCGCTTCTGCCGGTGCAGCTCCACGAAGACGTCGACCTTCGCCGCCAGGAGGTGCGGATCGATCGGCTTGAACAGGAAGTCTACCCCGCCGGCGTCGTAGCCCTGAAACATTCGCGTGCGGTCGGGCGCGCCGGCGGTCAGGAAGATGATCGGCACGTGCTTCGTGCGCTCCGAGCCGCGCATCAACTCGGCGAGCTCGAAGCCATCCATGCCGGGCATCTGCACGTCGAGCAGCGCGAGCGCGATGTCGTGCGCGAGCAGGGCCTCCAGCGCCTCGGTGCCGGAGCGAGCACGGATCAGCTCGATCGCCGGCCGATTGAGCAGGGCGGCCAGCGCCACGAGGTTCTCCTCGATGTCGTCGACGGCGAGAACGTTCACTTTTTCCTGCATCGGGTCCTCGTTATGCCACCCAGGCGCCGAGCGCGTCGGCCATTTCTCGGAGCGTCAGCACCAGCGCGTCGGGCACCGCGTCGATGGCGGCGCGCGGCATCGCCACGGCCGCTGCGGTCTCCGGCATCTGCACCCAGCAACCGCCCCCGCTCCCGCGGATCGCCGCGAGCCCAGCGGCGCCGTCGGAGTTGGCGCCCGACAGCACCACGCCCAGCACGGCGCTGCCGAACGACCACGCCGCGGACTCGAACAGCACATCGATCGAGGGGCGGGAGAGGTTGACCCGTTCGTCAGCGGCGAGGCTGAGCCGCGCGCTGTCGTCGACCAGGAGGTGATAGTCCGGCGGCGCGATATATACGTTGCCCGGTACGGCCATGTCCTTGTCTTCCGCTTCGAGCACGGGCGCCGTCGAGCTGCGAAACACGATCGGCCACTGCGTGCGGCTGCCAGCGGCGATGTGCAGCACCACCAGCACGGGCACGAGCAGCGGGCGTGGCAGCGCCGAGAGCAGCACCGTGACGGCGTCGATGCCGCCCGCGGAGCCGCCGACCACGATCGCTCGCAGCGGTCGCTCCCGGAGCGTTGATAGTCCCTTCGGGTTCTCCATCCTCACCTCCGTTCGTAGATGCGGTTTTCCCGGTCGAGCTCGGCAAATGCCTCGCGCTGAGTCGAGGAGCGCAGGTTCTCCTTGGAACCCAGCCCCAGGAAGCCCCGACGCACCAGCGACGCATGAAACAAGCCGAGCGCCCGCTCGCGCAGAGATTGGTCGAAGTAGATCAACACGTTGCGGCACGTGATGAGCTGCACCTCGGCGAACACGTGATCGGTGGCCAGGCTGTGGTCCGAGAACACGACGTTCTCGCGCAGGCGGCGATCGAAGCCGATCTTGTCGTACGCCGCGGTGTAGTAGTCGCTGAGCGAGCGCGACGCCCCCGAACGCAGATAGTTGCGCGAGAAGTCCTGGGCGCGCTCGATGTCGTAGACTCCTTGCTCCGCCGTGCGCAAGGCCGTCGCGCTGACGTCGGTCGCGTAGATGATGGCACGCGACAGGAGCTGCGCTTCGTCGAGCAAAATGGCGAGTGAATACACCTCCTCGCCCGTGCCGCAGCCCGCGACCCAGAGCTTTATCGTCGGGTAGGTCGCCAGTACGGGCAGCACTCGCGCGCGCAGCGCCTCGTAAAACGGCGGGTCTCGGAACACGTCGCTGACTTGCACCGTGAGGTAACCGAGCACGCGCCCGAAGGTGGTCGCGTCGCGCAGCACGTGGTGCTGCAGCTGCGACAGGCTCTCGTAGCCGAAGCTCGTGAGCGCCTGCCGCATGCGGCGGCGCAGCGTCGGGCGAGCGTACGCCCGGAAGTCATGACGGTAGCGCTGATAGATCGCCTCGAGGAAGAGGTCTATCTCGAGGTCATAGAGCTCTCGCTCCTCGTTCGCCTGATCCATCTTGGTCATGGTCGCCCCGATAGCCTCGCCGCCCGCTTTCACGCGCGAGCCTCGCCATCTACCCCAAACCGCCGCCAAACCGCCGCCGAGCTTCCGTCCATCGCGTCGCCTCTCGACTCACCGTGGCAGCCAGACGCGGCACAGCGAGACCAGCTTGTCGACCTCGAAAGGCTTCGCCATGTAGTCGTTGGCGCCCGCCGCCAGCGCCTGCTCCCGATCGTCGGGCATCGCCTTGGCGGTGAGCGCGATGATGGGCAGCCGGCGCAGCGACGGGATCTTGCGGATTTCGCGCATGGCGCTCAGCCCATCCATCTCGGGCATCATGAGGTCCATCAGCACCAGGTCGATATCAGCTCGCCGGTCGAGCATCGCCAGCGCCTCGCGCCCATTGCGCGAGATCTCGACCTTCGCTCCGCGAGGCTCGAGCACCTTGGAGAGGGCGAACACGTTGCGTACGTCATCCTCGACGACGAGGATGCGGCGCCCCTCGAACACCGCCTCGCGCTGCCGGGCGTCGGCCAGCATGCGCCGCTGCTCGGGCGGCAGGGTCGACTCGACCTTGTGCAGGAACAGCGTCACCTCGTCGAGCAGCCGCTCCGGTGAGCGCGCGCCCTTCACGATGATCGAGTGCGAGTAGCGGCGCAGCCGCTCCTCATCTTTCCGGTCGATGTCGCGCCCGGTGTAGACGATCACCGGCGGGAACGAGTGGCGCGTGCCGCCCGCCATTCTCTCGAGCAGGTCGTAACCCGAGCCGTCGGGCAAGGTCAGGTCGAGCACCATGCAGTCGACGCTCGCGCGCTCGAGCTCGGCGAGCGCCTCTTGCATCGTCCCGGCCGTCACCAGCTGCACGCCTTCGGTGGCCAGCAACTGCATCAAGCTGGTGCGCTGGTTGGGGTCATCCTCCACGATCAGCACGCGCCGCGTGGTCCGCGCGTGCTCGGCGTCGAGCTTCTGGATGGCCAGGCTCAGCTCGTCGCGCGCGACGGGCTTGAGCGCGTAACCGATCGCGCCGAGCTCGAGCGCGGTCTGTACGTTGTCGGATACGGACACCATGTGCACCGGGATGTGCCGCGTCGACGCGTCACGCTTGAGCCGCTCGAGCACCGACAGGCCCGACATGTCCGGCAGGCCCACGTCGAGCAGCACTCCGCTCGGCGACAGCCGGCGTGCCAGCTCGAGCCCTTCCTCGGCCGTGGTGGCCACCACGCAGTCGAAGTCGAGCTCGTTGCTCAGGTCATGCAGGATGCGCGCGAAGGCGAGGTCGTCCTCGATGGCCAGGATCAAGCGCCCCTGCCGCTGCAAGCGGTCGCGATCGTCGGGCACTCGGGGAGCCGTCGGGGAGCGGGGAGGGCCCGGCTCGGGGCTCGCCGGGGCTCGCTGCTCGAAGCCGTTTCCGCGGCGCACGGAGATGTCGGTCATGCGCGGAGCGGGCGCGCTCTTGCTGCCGCGCTCGTGCGCCGCCTCGAACGGCACACAGAGCGTGAACGTGCTGCCCTCGCCGGGCGTGCTCTGCACGTCGATGCGGCCCGAGAGGAGCCGTGCCAGCTCGCGCGAGATGGAGAGGCCGAGGCCGGTCCCGCCGTACTTGCGGCTGGTAGTGCCGTCGGCCTGGCGGAACGCCTCGAAGATCACCTCTTGCTGGTCGGGCGCGATGCCGATGCCCGTGTCGCGCACCGCGAACGCGACCCAGCCGGGCTGCGGCACTGTCAGCGACAGCTCGACCTCGCCGCGCTCGGTAAATTTGAACGCGTTCGAGAGCAGGTTCTTGAGCACTTGCTCGAGGCGGCGAGCGTCGCTCACGATGCGCGCCGGCAGCTCGCGCTCGGTTCGGATCTGGAACGCGACACGACGCTCGCGCGCGACGGGCTGAAAGGAACGCTCGAGCGCCGCCGTGAGCTCGCCGAGGGCGATCGGCTCGAGGTTGACGTCGGCGCGCCCCGCCTCGATCTTGGCGAGGTCGAGGATGTCGTTGATGAGCACCAACAGGTCGTTTCCAGCGGCGTAGATCGTCTCCGCCGAGCGCACCTGGTCGGCGCTGAGGTTGCCCTCGCGGTTGTCAGCCAGCAGGCGCGCCAGGATCAGCGAGCTGTTGAGCGGGGTGCGCAGCTCGTGCGACATGTTGGCGAGGAACTCGGACTTGTAGCGGCTAGCCTGATCGGCGGCCTCGCGCTGCACCACGAGCTCCTGGCGCTGCCGCTCGAGCTCGGTGGTCTGCGCCTCCATCAGCGCGTTCGTCTGCGTGAGCTCTTCGTTGCCGGCCTCGAGCTCCGCCTGTTGCGCCTCGAGCTCTGCCTGCTGGCTCGCCAGCTCCTCTGCCTGACGCTGGCTCTCGTCGAGCAGCTCGCGCAGGCGCTCCTTGTGGCGGGCGGAGGCGAGCGCCATCGCCATCGGTTCGCCCACGCGCTCGAGCAGATCGCGATCGAGCTGCGAGATGGCCTGCAGCGACCCGAGCGCGGCGACCGCGACGGTCTGGTTGTCGGCGCGCAGGCAGCTGACGGCCACATGCCGCGGCTCGGCAGCGCCGATGCCCGCCTGCACTCGCAGGAAGCCGGCGGGCACATCGTTCAGCACCTGGGTGCCTCCGCGCAACGCCACCTGACCGACGACGCCCTCGCCAGACTGAAAGCGGACGGGCGTCCCCGAGAGCTCGAGGCCGTGCGCCGCGACGCGCTCGAGCTCCGAACCGCTGCGCAGGTAGAGCGCTCCGACGGGCGACGCGAGCGCCTCGACCAAGCCTCCGAGCAGCCGCGCCGAGACCTCCTTCACGGACAGCTCTCCCTGCAACGCGGTGAGCAGCGCGCCGCGCGTGCTCTCGAGCCAGTCCTCGCGCTCCGCCGCCTGACGCGAGCTGATCAGCCGCTGAATCATGTACGCCACCGGCCAGAGCATGGCCACGTACATGCTGCGGTTACCGAGCGCGATCCAGCGCTCGACCAGCGCCTCGTTCCCGAACGGCTTGATCACGAGAAGCGCGATCAGGGCCGTCACCACCATCGCCAACTGCAGCGGCAAGAACGGCGAGCGCGAGAACAGGCACGCGCCGAGCGGCACCATGTAGAACACCCAGACCGCGAGCCCGAGCGGGCTCATCAGGTCGGCCACGATGACGCCCAGCAGCAGGCCGCCGATCACGAAGCGCAACGCCGGAGGCGTGCCCTCGCGGGGGCGTGGGGCCAGCTCAGCCACGCTGGGCTCTCCGTTCAGACGTGCTCCGTTCAGACGCGCCCCGTCGAGATGCGCTCCGTCGATAACGCGGCGGAGCTATGGCAAGCGGCGGATTCGAGGCACACGTGGCTGAGTTCATGCGTCGATGGGCATGCTGGAGGACCGAATCAGAGCGTGAGAATCGCGGTGAAGCATCGGGCCCGCGCCGCCGGGCGATGTACGGCGACCTCGCGAAACAGCCGCGCGCCGTAGGCCAGGCGCTGCCGCAGCGCGTGTGAGGCATAATTGCCCAAGAGTAAACTCAGCCGGCTAAACGTTACTACGGATCGTCGCCCCGACGCCGACAATTTTCCCCTGGGTTTCCTCGGGCCCCTGCTCCGATTTCCTGCGTGGGTTTCCGTTCTCGGCACGGGTCGCCTCCGAACGCTTGATCCCGGACGGGCCACGGCCTAATCCCGCCCTCGATGCCCCAGCTCAGCGTGGAAAGAGCGGTCGAAGAAGCCCAGGCAGGCGACCTGCGCCCCATTTACCTGGTGGTGGGTGAGGAGCTCTTCTTCCGCCAGCAGATCGTTTCTGCGATGCGCCAAGCCGTGGTGGGCGGAGGTGGGGCGAGCCTGAACGAAGACCAGTTCGTGGCGGGCGAGGTCGACCCGAAAGGGGTGATCGCCGCGGCGCGCACGTTGCCGATGTTCGGCGCGCGCCGGCTGGTAACCGTGCGCAGCCTGGAGCGCTGGGACAAGGGCGACGCCGAGGACAAGGAAGTCAAGGGTGTCGTGCAGAAGCCGCTCGATCTGCTCGCCGACTACGTCGCCAACGCGCCGCCCACCACCACGCTGCTCCTGCTCGCCGACAAGCTCGATAGTCGCCGGCGGCTGATGAGTATCGCCAAGCGCGACGGGTTCCTGGTGATGTGCGCGGCGCCGCCCGTCGCAGCGCTGGGCGGCTGGCTCCAGCAGCGCGCGCGCCAGCAGGGTCACGCCCTCGGCGCGGGCGCAGCGGCGCTGCTCGCCGAGCTGTGTGGAGGCGATCTGAGCGTGCTCTCCGATGCGCTCGAGCGCGTGGAGCTGTTCGTGGGGCAGGGCGCCGAGGTCACCGAAGCCGCGGTGCTCGAGTGCGTAGCCAACATGCAACCCGGCAACGTCTGGGATCTGGTGTCGGCGGTCGGCCGCCGCGACGCGGGCGCCGCGCTGGCCGCGCTCGATCGCGTGTTCGAGCCCGGGGCAGGGCCCCGCCTCGTCGGCCTCTTGTGCTGGTCGGCGCGGCAGCTCATCAAGTTCGGCTCTGCTCGGCGCGAGGGGCTCTCGGCAGACGAGGCGGCGGTGCGAGCAGGTGCGCCTCCGTTCAAGGGGCGCGAGCTGAACGATCAGCTGCGCCAGCTGTCGCTCGATCGCGCCGAGCGCTGGCTCGAGGCGCTCGCCCAGCTCGACTTCGACCTCAAGGGTGGCTCGCGCATGCCTCAGAAAGCTTTGCTGGAGACCGCGCTGCTCGGGTTCTGCCGCTGACGCCGGGCCGCGCAGCCGCCCCCGCGTCGTCCCGCGAGGGTCGCGCTCTCTGCCCCCGAGCCGCTCGCCCCTGATCTAAACAGGGTCGTGGAAAAGAGCAGCTCGTTGGTGGCCGACCGCTACCGGTTGGGTCGCGTGATCGGCATGGGTGGCATGGGCATCGTCTACGAGGCGGAGCAGCTCCCGCTGCGCCGCACCGTGGCCCTGAAGATGCTGCAGCGCGAGCGGGTCGGCTCGGAAGACGCGGTCGAGCGCCTGCTCGAGGAGGCGCGAGCCCTATCGCGCATCGAGCATCCCGGGGTGGTGCGAGTCATCGACGCCGGGCGAGACAACCACGGTCAGGCCTTCCTGGCGATGGAATACCTGGAGGGAAACACCCTCAAGCAGCTGCTCGCGGAGCGCGGGCCCTTGCCCTGGCGCTGGGTGCTCGCGGTCGTCGGGCAGTGCCTGGTGGCGCTCGACGTGGTGCACCAGGCGGGGTTCATCCACCGCGACATCAAGCCGAGCAATTGTTTCTGCTGCTCGATCCCGCGCTCTGAGGCCGTGCCGATCGGCGGCGAGATCCCGGTGGTGAAGCTGATCGACTTCGGCATCGCCAAGGCCGAGCGCTCGCGACGGCCCTCCGATCTGCCGAGCGCCGCGCGGGCGGGGGAGGGCGCGGCGAACGGCCCGCTGTTGGGCACGCCGGCGTACTGGGCCCCGGAACAGGCTCAATCGGGCCAGGCCAGCCGTCGCTCGGACATCTATAGCGTCGGCGTCACCCTGTACGAGCTGCTCACGGGCGAGCTCCCTCGCCGGGCCGACGACGGCAGCATCGAGCCCCCGAGCGCGATCAACCCTGCGGTGGGTATCCCACCCGACCTCGACGCGGTGGTGCTGCTGGCCCTCAGCGCGGACAGCGCCCAGCGCTTCGAGTCTGCTGCGGCGCTGCTGGCGGCGTTGCGAGAAATCGACAGCGGCCGCGACCAGGGTACCGCCACCTGGCCCGGCGCCGAGGCGTCGCGCAGCGCGCGCGCTCCCGCGCCTCCCGCCAGCAGCACCGGCACGCGCTCCGGCGAAGGCATCCAGCTCCAGCGCCTGCGCGCCAAGGTGAGGGAGTTCTGGATCGAGGGCGTGCTGCGCTCGTCGCTCTCGGCAGCCCTGCCCGGTCCTCCGCGCTCGCTGGAACAATCGCTCGTCGCCGGGCTCGGTCACGAACTCCAAGCACCGCCGCCGACGCCGGTGCCCGAGGCGCGCTCGACCGCCGAGATCTTCGAGCACCACGCCCGCAGCCTGCTCATTGTCGGCCCCGCGGGGAGCGGCAAGACGACTCAGCTCCTGCTCGTGGCGCGCCAGCTGCTCGAGGGCGGCAGCGAAGCCGTTCCCGTCGTGTTGACCCTTTCTGCCTGGAAGGGCGAGCGGCGTGACCTCCAGGAGTGGCTCGCGAGCGAGCTCCGTTCGAAATACCAGGTTCCGACGACGCTGTCGCTCTCCTGGCTGCGCCGCGGCCTGATCCTGCCGCTGCTCGACGGACTGGACGAGGTGCTACCGCGCCATCGCCCGGGCGCCGTGCGGGCCATCAACCGCGAGATCGCGCAGGGCGGCCTGCCGGGCTTGCTGGTGACGAGCCGTGACAAAGAATACCTCGACGCGGGTGAGCGGCTCGGCTCGACCATCGCGATGCGGCTGCACCCGCTGAGTCCCGCCACAGTCGACGAGCTGCGCGCCGTCCTCTCTCCGTTTTCCCTGCTCTCGCCGGACCAATGGGGGGCGTTGCGGCCGCTGCTCGACAGCCCGCTCGCCGTGAGCCTGCTATCATCAGCGCTCGGCAGTGGGCCCGTGGCGTTCAGCACGACGCCGCGCGGCACGGCCCAGCTCGACGATTTGCTCGACGTCTACACCGAGCAGATGATCAAACGCACGGGCAAGACACGCCTGCCCTGTGACGCCGTGGAATTTCTCGAGTTTCTCTCCCAGCTCGGACACGCGATGCGGAAGAACGACACAGACATCTTTGCCCCTGACGGAGTGCAGCCGAGCTGGCTCGAAGGCTCGTGGTCAAAGCTCGTGTACGCGTTCGTTTCACGCTGGATTGCTGCCGGGGTCTTCGGCGCGAGCGTGATCTTGAGCTTCGGCTTCACACCCCTGAACAACCACGGTTTTCACGCAGATCTGAGCTTCGGTTGGGTCCTCGCGTCGTTCACGACGCTGACCGTCGGCACGGTGCACGCCATCAGCGCCGCGACCGGCTTGCTGTCGAGAAGGGGCAAACCGCTTAGCGCGCGGCAGCATTGGGCGCGCGTCTCGCTGCTGGCGCTCATTTCAGGCACTATCAACGCCTTCGCAGTTGGAGTCTGGGTTGGGCACCCGGTGGCAGCACTGCTCGGGGCCGAGGTTGCAGTGCTTGCGGCCCCCCTGGTTTGTCCTCACAACGAGGTCGGCTTCTCGCGCGGCGACATCCGCCTGATCGATCGGTTACGTTTTTCATTTAGGAAAGCGATGCGCGCGGCCGTCTTTGGTGTCGCAGCCGGTATCGTTGCCGCACTGGGAGTGGCGGACGATGCAACAGCGATGATGGTCGTGATACTCTATCTGACCAGCCTGTGGTTCTTGTTCGGTGGGCTCCGCGGTCGCCAGGTGTCGACCGGTGCTCGGCCGTATGTTGGAGTGACGCACTCGCTCTCCTGGAGCGCGGCGCTCGGCGTTCTCGCGATCCCCCTGACGGCTCTGCCGACCGCCATCACCTACGGAGGGCTCTATGGCTTCTACGCGGGGCTGACGACGGGGGCGGTGCTCTGGTTATGGTACGGTGGAATGGCGCTCGTCCAATACGCGGTGCTGCGCTGGATGTTGATGCTCCAGGGCGCGAGGTTTTTCCGCGCGGACTACCTCGAGGCGGCCGCGGATCGGGCACTTTTGCATCGCCTCGGCAGCGGGTACCTGTTCGTGCATCCGATGCTCCGCGAGAGCTTCTCGCGACGCTGGGACGCGAGGTCAAATTCCTGATGATACAGGGGGGGATGGTCGGAGCCGGAGTCTCCGCGCTGGTCGCGATCGGGCTCTCGGAGCGGGCGGGGCAGGCGCCTGCCGCCTCTCCGGTCCCGGGCGTCGCGCTCGATCCGCGCGGCTCTCCAGCCTCCAAGCGAGAGAGCGACGAGCGCGCGCCCCCGCTCGACGAAGGCGTCTGGGATGTGGCGGCGCACGACATGAACGGCGACGGGCTGCTCGATCTGGTGATCGCGACGGGTGGCCCGGGTTCGGCGTCGGGTACGGTGTCGGTGCTGCTCAATCCGGGGAGCGGCGCGCCCGCCTCGGGTTGGGAGCGCATCAGCCTCGGCGCGCCCGCTGACTACGGCCGGGTCGCTGTCGGCGACATCGATGGTGATGGCGTCAACGACGTCGCGGCGCTCACGTTCAGCACGCACGTGCTGCGCTGGTGGCTGCTCGATGCCGATCACCGCGTCCGAGACGAGCGCAGCATGTCGTTCGCGGGCGCCCAGTTGCCGGGCCGGCAGTGTGAGGCGCCCGGGCCGCTCACGGCGACCCCGCCGACGCTGGCCTCCCTCGCCTTCGCGGATCTCGACGTCGACCACGCGCTCGAGCTCGGCGTGGCCGGTTACGTCGGGCGCGCCGAGGGCGCCCTGTATCTCTTCTCCTTCGAGCCCCGGACGGGCTGCTTCGAGTTGCACCGGGGTTTCGCGCAGGCCACGCGGGGCAGCCTCAAGCTCCGCTTCTTCGACGTCGATGACGACGGAGCGCTCGACATCGTGACGTCGCACTACGCCCTGGCGCGCCCGACCACACCCCGCGAGGGCTGCTCTGACTGCGTCGAGTGGGGTGAGTGGTGGCCTACCGAGCGGGCTCGGGCGCCTGTCCCGCTCCTGGCGCGCTTGGGCAACCGTGCGTTGCGAGCCGCCGACCCCGTGCCGGAGCTGAACGTCGTCGATTTCGACGTGACGCGAGCCGAGGGCGGGGCGCTCTTCGCGCTCGCCGGTTCGGCCCACCTTTGTCCCGCGAGCGACTGCTGGAGCGAAGGGCACGCCGGCTTCGTCAGCGTGGTCGACCAGAGCGGTGGCGAGCTTTGGAGCAGCGACGGCTGGAAGGCGGAGGTGGAGCAGACGCCGCCCGTCGCCGACGCTCGGCTGTTGCCGCGTGCCGTCAGCTTCGGCGGCCCGCTCGGGCAGCCCGCTCTGTTCGCCGGCTACTGGTGGGGAACGCGACGAAAGGATTCCGCCTGCAGCCGCGTCTCGGCCTGCGCCGGGCCCCTCACGTCGGTCACGTTGAACTCGCACCACACGGCTCCGGCGGTGGTCGAGTCCGGCAGCTTCGTCCAGGCGCTGGCGTTTTCGGGGCGTGCTCGCGGCCCGCTGAAGCAGCACTGCGAGGCCCAGCCTCGACGCCTCGTGGACTTGCCCGAGGTGCCGCTCGGCGTCGTCGGGTTTCGCTCGAACGGGCGGGCGTTGCCCGCTTCGGCTCATTCCTGGGTCTCGGGAAGCAATGTGGTGGCTCTCTCGGCCGCGGTGGCGCAGGAACGCGGCCCTTTTTGCATCGACTATGCGACGAGCGCGCGGCCCGAGCTGGCCGTTGCAGACTCGAAGCACGGCCTACGGCTCATCCCCCTCCATTGAGGAGGGCAATACAACCAAGGAAGGTAGGTACATATGGGTTGGGATCCAGCATCGTTGTCGCTCAGGAACGTCAAGACAGAAGGCCCCATCGACGATCAGCAGATCAACGTCGGGCTGACGATCGGCGGGCAGGGGTTCGACACCGAAGACAGCATGCGCGCCATCTTCGTGCGCTCGGGCTGCCCTCCGACGCGTGAGAACGTGATTCCCGTCAACGACCTCAAGCTCGTCAGCGGTGATCACACGGTCACGGGCGCCATTTGCCCGAAACACAAGGCCGCGGGTTCGTACGATCTCGTGTGGTGGCTGACACCTCCTTCAGCCGTCAGCGCCGGTGACGGCGAATCGACCTACGCGCCCGTGAGCGACGTGACGGTCTTGCCGGGCGCCATCGAGATCTCCACCAAGAACTGATGGACCGAGAGGGGGGGGACTTAACTCAAGGACTCAGCTCGAGCTTCGCGCATGGACCATCGAGATCGCCTCGCCGCGCAACTGGAGGTTGCGCACGCCGAATGGCCCCCCGAGCTCTTGGGCCCCGGCGGCCTCGCCAGCCTGCGTCGCGCGGCGCGTGGTTTCCCACGCGAGGTGGCCGGCCTATTTGCCGAATGCCATCTGTCCCATTCCGAACGTACCGATCTCGTGGCTCGGGTGGTCGCCAGCGAGCGCGTGGCGCTGCGCGACGGAGGGACCTGCCCCGAAGCGTTTCTGCCGTTCGTCAGACTCTGGTGCGACCGAGCGCACGCCGCGTACCGTTTGCCGGCGGTCGACATCGAATGGGACATGGACGCGGGATGCCCATTTTTGTGCCCATATTTCGAGCCGGACCTCATCCGCGGGCACCGCGCGATAGAGGCGCGCCGCCGCCGCCGAGCGGCGCTCGGCGAGGAGTGCTTGGCGCTCACGTACGGGCCTTCCGTGCTCCGCGCGCTCGATCCGAGCGTCCCCGAAGCGTGGTTCGAACGGCTCGCCGAATCTGTTCACGCGCTGCCGGAATACGGCGTGTTGATCCCCGGTTGGTCGCAGCTCACCCGGCCGGGTGGTGCCGCACGCCCCGCATTGCGTGCCATCATCGCCTTGCCTCGGCAGGCGCTGGCATCGTACCTTGAGCGCTTGCGATGGGTGGGAAGCGTGTCGGAAGCTGTAACGTCGATGAATCTGTTGCGGCCAAGCTCGCCGTGGATCGGGTTTGATGCCGATATTGGCGGCGCCGGCCTTGGCCCGCGTCTCGGTTTTTATCAGGAGCACCAGTGCGTTCGCGGAAATGACCCTGATATCGCTGACGTGCTGGATCGCCTCGACCAGCGTGGCTGGTGCTCCCCGAATCGCTTGCGGGGATTGCGCGACTGGGTCGCGAGACGCGGGTCGCAACCGGCGCTGGGTGAGGGCCGCTCACTGAGCCTCAAGCTGGTCGTGGGGGCGCCCGGTAGCGAGCCGGGAAGACCCGTCGTGAAAGCGTACATTTCAACCTTTGACGTGCCGGTGGCCATGCGCCACTCCGAAGCCGCCGTCCTCGACGCCCACCTCTAGCGGCCATCGGCGATGGCCAAACTCAAGAACGACCAAGGGTCCGAGTTTCTCGTGCCTTGCCGGTGCCTGATCGGGCGCTCCGGGCTCGCGCATCTGCGGCTGAATAACCGCCGCGTCTCGTCCGAGCACTGCCTGGTGTTCTGGGAGAGTCAGGCCTGGCGCGTACGCGACCTGGGCAGCCGCAACGGCAGCAGCATCAACGGCCGCTCGCTCACGCCCGGGCAGTCGCGCCCGCTGCAGATCGGCGACAGCTTGCGGCTCGGCGGATCCGACGAGGTGTGGGCTCTGTGCGACGACGCGCCGCCCGAGCCCTGTGCCGTGTGTGAGCCGACCGGCGGCTGGCGCCACGGTCAACAAGGTTTGTTACAGCTGCCCGATGACGGCAACCCGAGCGCGAGCGTCTTCGAGCAAGACGGACGCTGGGTGTGCGAGGGGCCGACCCTGGAGCGCGTGGAGTCGGAGCAGACGGTGATCGTGAGCGGCCTGCCCTGGAAGCTCTTCTTGCCCGATCTGCCCGGCGCCAATGACCGCACCGAGGAGGGGTCGCTCGTGCTCGGCAACATCACCCTGCGCTTCACGGTGAGCGCCAACGAAGAGCACGTGGCGCTCGAGCTCGTGCACGGCTCGACCAGCCGCGAGGTGCCCTCTCGCACCTACCTCTACACCCTGCTCGTGCTCGCACGCCGGCGCGCCCGTCCCGCGCCGGAGGACGATCCGCAGGGCTGGATCCACTCCGAAGAGCTCGCGCGCATGCTGCGCTGCTCGCGCGAGAAGCTGAACGTCGACGTGCATCGCCTCCGGCAGCTGCTCCGCAGCGCGAAGATCCGCGACGCGGGGAAGATCGTGGAGCGTCGGTTGGGCTCGTCCGAGCTGCGGATCGGCACCGGTCGGATCGAGCTCGTCGACTGTTAGTCAGAAGGGTCCGAGGGGCCAAGGGCAGCAGAGGCTTCTTCGATCTTTGACTGTTAGTCGGAGACGGCCGCGGCTGCCGTGATGATGGCCTCACTCCCCGGCATCGAGCTCATGCCGTCGCCACAGGAGCCAGAGCGTCGATCGGACGTCTATTCTCCCACCCCTTGGCCCCTTGGCCCCTTGGCCCCTTGGCCCCTCTTCCTAGCCGCCTGAATGGCCCGCAACTTGGGCGCATACCCCTCCTTGTTCTCCTGCCTGACGCGCCCGATCGCCAGTGCGTCGCCCGGCACGTCCTGGGTTACGCAGGTCGCCGTCGCCACGTAGGCGCCGTCGCCCACCGTCACCGGCGCCACCAGCTGCGAGTCGCTGCCGATGAACACGTCGCGCCCGATCGTCGTCTTGTTCTTCGAGACGCCGTCGTAGTTGCAGAAGATGGTGCCGGCGCCGATGTTGGTGTTCTCGCCGACGTCGCCGTCGCCCAGATACGAGAGGTGGTTTGCCTTCGCGCCCCGGCGCATGCGCGTGGCCTTGGTCTCCACGAAGTTGCCGAGCCTCACGTCCGCCTCCAGCACGCTCTTCGGTCGGACGCGCGCGAACGGGCCGAGCTGGCAGTCCTCGCCGACCGTGCTCTCCTCCACCACCGTGTAAGGGTGCAGCGTCACCCGCGCGCCGAGCGTGCTGTCCGTGATGACGCAGCCCACGTCGATCCGCGTGCCGTCACCGAGCATGGTGTTGCCGCGCAGGAACACGTTGCTCTCGACGCGTGCGTCGGCGCCGATCTGCACCGCGTCGTCGATGCGGGCGCCGCTGGCGACGCTCGAGCCAGCCAGGCGGTGCCGCTCGGCGATGCGCGCGAACATCACGTCTTCCACCTGCGCGAGCTGAGAACGATCGTTCACGCCGAACACCGCATCTCGTGAGAGCTCCACCGTGCCGATGCCCTGCTGCTCTGCGAACACCGGCAAGATGTCGGTCAGGTAGTACTCGCCCTGCGCGTTGTTCGGAGAGAGGCCCGCGAGCGCGCTCTTCAGCTTGTCGACCATCACCGCGTACAGGCCAGCGTTGATCTCGTCGATGGCCGCCTCGCTCTCGCTCCTCAAATCGGCCTGCTCGCGGATCGCATAGGCGCGCCCGCTCGCGTCGCGCAGAATGCGCCCGTAGCCGCGCGGGCTAGCCATGCGGCAGGTGCCGAGGACCAGCGGGCGTTCGCTCGACAGCGCTCCCGCCAGGCGATCGACGTCTTCACGTGCGATGAGCGGCACGTCGCCCGACAGGATCAGGGTGCGCCGGGCGGCGGCGTCGAGCGCCGCGAGCCCTACTCGCGCGGCATCACCCGTGCCCCTCGGGGGGTCCTGCACGACCACTCGGATCGCCTCGCGACCGAACACGCCGACGAGATAGCTCTCGACCGTCTCCCGATCCTTCGGCGACGCGATCACCACCACGGTCGCTGCGCCCGCCGCGCGGGCGGCGGCCACGGGGTAGTGGATCAGCGGACGCCCCGCCACGCGATGCAGAATCTTGCTCAGCGGGCTCTTCATGCGGCGGCTCTGGCCCCCCGCCAGGATCAATGCAGTGAGATCACTCATGGCGCGCAGCCTACGGAACAACGCTCGCCACGACAAACGCCGAGCGTCAGCCAGGGCGCGATCGCGGGCGCGTTGCAGTCTGCCCGGCGCGACGCGCCGGCGCCCGACGGGGGG
>Ga0247763_1000099_pt1 | contig 41496 bp, 27 predicted proteins | sample UWRJL141409B4_FD_179926 | JGI IMG/M metagenome (GOLD analysis project Ga0247763, IMG submission 179926) | Plant litter microbial communities from Arlington Agricultural Research Station in Wisconsin, United States - UWRJ-L141-409B-4 | ecosystem: Environmental > Terrestrial > Plant litter >... | reverse complement strand
GATGTTGCGGATGCCGCAGATGATGACGTTCGCCTTGATGCCGTACGAGCTGCGCGCGCGCTGCAGCCCGAGCAGCACGGCCTCGACCACCTTGGTGAGCTTGAGGCCGCGGCGCGTGTGCAGCATCGGCGCGTAGCGCACCTCCATGTAGTGCACGTTCTCGCGGTGGGCGTCTTCCGCGAGCTCGAAGGCGATGCGCTCGAGCGCGTGCTCGGTCTGCATCACGCTCAGGGTCACGTCGAAGCCGCGCAGGTACTCGACGAGGGAGCCAAATTGCGAGCCGCAGCCGATCAGCTGGCGCACGCCCTCGACGTCGGTGGCGCCGAGCTCGACCCCGTCTTCCTGGGCCAGGTCGAGGATCGTTTCGGGACGGAGCGAACCGTCGAGATGGACGTGCAGGTCTGCCTTGGGCAGTGATTTGAACACCGACAAGGGGACGTCGCCACCGGCGCCCCCGCGGACCGCCTCGAGCGAGGCGGGATGGGATTTTCTCTGTACCATTCGCCAGCCTACCACGCCCCGGGGCGGTCGTGCTAACGCGCCCCCCGGATCGGCGCCGGCCTGCGCGCGCGCCGCAGGCGGGCTGCTCCGTCGTCGAGCCAGCGCCCGAGCCGACGGGCGGCGCCGAGGTGGGTTGTACCGAGCTGGAACGCGGGTCTGCGCGCGCGGGAGCGTGCTTCGGCTCAGGGGCCGCGGCGGCGACCGAAGAAGCCGACCAGGCCGATAGAGAGCGCGAGCAAGGCAGCGAAGAGGCCGCCCGAAGGCGCCATCGCCGGCGTCGAGCGGGCGCGCTCGAAGGCGTCGCGCAGCGCGGCCTCGGTGGGCACTCCAACGAACTGCTTGTTGCCGACGTACGTCGTCGGCAAGCCTCGCAAGAGCTCGTCGGGCAGCAGCGCGGCGTCGCGCTCGAGCGCCGCCGTGGTCTCGTCCGAGTTGACGCAGCGATCGAACGCGATCGGATCGAGCCGCAGCCCTTCGGCGATGCGCGAGATGCCCTCGTCGCTCAGCGTCTCCTCGAACAGGCGGTTGGCCATCTCTTCGCCCCTGCCTTGCGCCTCGGCGCAGATCGCGGCCCGCGCCGCGTGAAAGGCGTGCGGGTGGCGATCGAGCGGGCGATGGGCGCGCCGGAAGGCCACGGCGTCGCCGTACTCGGCGAGCAACGGCTTGATCACCGCGTGCAGGCGCCGACAGTAGGGGCACTCGAAGTCGGCGAACTCGACGACGTTGATCTTGCCCGGCTGATACACGGCTGCCACCGTGCTCGGAATCTCCGGCGGCGGCTTGATCGCGTCCCACACGAGGGGGCCGGCGACGAGCAGCGCCGCCACGGCGAAGCAAGCCGCTCCGCGCAGGGGGCTCTGGGGGGCGAGCGCGTCGCGGCGCGCAGCCCGTGCCGAGAAGAACGCAAACACGGCGCACGCAACGGCTGCACCGTCCACCACCAGGCACAGCCAGCAGAACTGCTCGAGCACCAGCGCCTGGTAACCGATGAAGACGAGCCCGAGCACCGCGCCGACGCCGCTCGCGGCGAACAGGGTGAGGCTCGGGTCGCGCCAGAGCTCGGCGAGGCCGCCCGCGGCGGCGCCATTCGCCACGGCGCTCGGAGCTGGAGCGGCGCCCGGTGCCGCCGCTGGCGCGCGCCGCAAGCTGATGCCGAGCAGGCCGCCGAACGCGATCAGCGACAGGAGGGGCAGCGAGATGTAGCGGCTGCCAAAGAAGTAGCCGAGACCGCTGCGCCGCGCGGCCTCGCAGCCCGAGCTCGGCCCGCAGTAGCCCGAGTCGAGCGGGCTCAGGTAGTGCACGTAGAGCGCGGCGCTCGCGGCGAGCGCGACGCCGATCGACAGCTGAGTCAGCAAGAGCCATCCCGACGGACGCATCGCTGGCAAACTACTGCCGCGGCCCCAAAGTCGCAATCCAAGCTCGCGCCGGCCCCAGCCGGGGGGGGCTCGATAATCCCGATAGTCCCCTGTGTCGCCGAGCTTTGGGGTATGACCCCGCCGATGGCTCGTGCCTTACCCGGTCGCTCGGACATTCTCCATTCCCTCCGTGCCGAGGGCCGCGGGCTGCACATCTCGGAGCTCGGCGAGCGGCTTTCCGTGCGTCCGGCGTCGCGCCGCCGCCTGCGCGAGCTGCTCGAGCAGCTGGTGCTCGACGGCACGCTCAGCGCGCTGCCGGGCGATCGTTTCGGGGTGCCCGTGCGCCAGCGCCTGGATGGCTGGGAGGGCGCGCTCAGCGTGAATCCGCGGGGCTTCGCCTTCGTGAACGCCGCTGGCCGCGAAGACGTGTTCATTCCGCCCTCCGGCATCGGCGCCGCGCTGCACGGCGACACGGTCGAGGTCGCCATCGTGGCGCGCTCGCCGCGCGGCCCCGAGGGTCGCGTGCAGAGCATCGTGCGCCGGCGATCCCCGCGCATCGCGGGCGTGCTGCGGCGCCGCCGCAAGAGCGCATGGCTCGAGCCCGACGACGAGCGCATCCGCGGCCCGATCGTGGTCACCGGCGACCTCGGCGACGCCGAGGACGGCGTCAGCGCGGTGGTCAACATCACGCGCTTCCCCGAGTCGCCGGAGGAGACGCCGGAGGCCGAGATCGCGAGCGTGCTCGGCACCCCGGGTGACGCGCAGGTCGAGGTCGCCAAGATCCTGGCGCGCGACAACATCCAGGAAGAGCGCGACCCAGCGGCCCAGCGCGAGGCCGAGGCGCGCGCCGCCGCGCTCACGCCCGTCACCCTGCAGGGCCGGAAAGACCTCCGGAAGATCAAGTTCCTCACGATCGATCCGGTCGACGCGCGCGACCACGACGACTCGATCTGCGTCGAGCGCCGCCCCGAGGGTTACCGCGCCTACGTGGCCATCGCCGACGTGAGCGAGTACGTGCAGCCCGGCAGCGCGCTCGACGTCGACGCGAGCCAGCGCTGTTTCACGACCTATCTGCCCGACCGCGCCGTGCCGATGCTGCCCTCGGTGCTCGCCAGCAAGGACTGCTCCCTCTTGCCCCAGCAAGATCGCTACGCGCTGGTCGCCATCGTCGATCTCGACAAAGACGCGACCGTGCTGCGCTTCAAGCTGATCGAGGCCGTCATCCACGTGGCGGCGCTGCTCAGCTACGAAGACGCGGCCGCGACGCTGGGCTTCATCGAGGGCGAGCCGAAGAACCCCGAGGCCACGCGCTACAAGAAAGATCTGCGCGTGCTCGCCGAGCTGGCCAAGAAGCTGCGCAAGCTGCGCATGAAGCGCGGCGCGCTCGATCTCGATCTGCCCGAGCCCAAGGTCGAGCTCGACAAGGAGACGGGCAGGCCCATCACCATCACCCGCCGCGCCAAGAATCCCGGCATCGCCAGCGCCTACCAGCTCGTCGAAGAGCTGATGCTGCTCGCCAACGAGCGGGTCGGGCGCTGGCTCGCCGGGCGCAAGAGCCCCGCCGTGTACCGCGTGCACGCCCCGCCGGATCAAGAGCGGCTCGAGCAGCTCGGGCTCGCGGCGCAGAAGCTCGGCGTGGCGTTCGAGCCCGACACGCTCGACAGCCCGCTCGGCGTCTCGCGCTGGCTCAGGCGCATCGCCAAGCACCCGCTGCGCGTCGTGCTCGAGGGGCTCTTGCTGCGCTCGCTGAAGCTCGCCCAGTACGACATCACCAACATCGGCCACTTCGGCCTCGCGTCGGAGACGTACCTGCACTTCACGTCGCCGATCCGGCGCTATCCCGACCTGCTCGTGCATCGCATCAGCAAGGCCCTGCTGCGCGGCAACCCCGTGATCACCGACGCCGGCACCATCGAGGCGCTGCGCGCCGCGACCACGCGCGCGAGCGAGACCGAGCGCGTGGTGATGCAGGCCGAGCGCGAGGTGGTCGACCTGTATCGCTGCCTCTTGATGCAAGACAAGGTGGGCGAGGTGTACGAGGCGCGCATCAGCGGGCTCGCTGGCAGCGGCCTCTACGCGGTGCTCGACGAGCCGTTCGTCGACGTGCTGCTGCGCTTCGAGTCGCTCGGGCCCGACCGTTACGAGGCCGGCGAGGATGGCCTGAGCGTGGCCGGGCGGCGCTCGGGCGACCGTATCGCCCTCGGCGACCGGGTGACGCTGGTGATCGAAGACGTCGCTCTGCTGCGCCGCACCATCTACGGGCGGCGAGTGCCTCCCGCGCAGGTGTTCGCAGACGCCGAGGCGGCGGCCGTGTCGGAGGAGTTCGAGACCCGCGCGCCCGCAGCGCCGGGCCGTCGCCCCCGCTTCGGCGCCCGCCCCGAGGGAGCCGCGCGCCCGAGCGTCGGGCGCGGCGGCTTCGGAAGCGGTGGTTTCGCCGGCAAGGGCTTCGGGAAGGGCCCGGGCAAGGCCTTCGGCAAGAAGGGCAAGCGCGGCACGGCCGGCGAGCGCGACGACGATGGCCGCCCGCGCAAGCCGCTCGCGGGCGGGCGTGGGCCGCGCCCCTCCGGCAACCGTCGCGGGCGCCGTCCGCGCTGAGCCAGCGTTCCCCGATTCTTGCCCACGTCCGCGCACCCACCGTACCGTTCGCGCGGTGACCGCCTCGTTCACCCCCGCTGGCGCCGCCGAGTTTCCAAACGATAATCCGGCGTTGCATCAGGGTGCGCGCTGGGTGTGCGGCGCCACCCGCGGCCCGGCGCGAGCGCTCTGGCGCGCATCCGGCGTCGGTGCGGAGCCGTCAGCCACGCCGGCCAGAGAAGCGCCGTCCTCGTCTGCCGCCCACGGCGCGAGCCCGCCGGCGTCGGAGCCTCCGTGCGCGCCGATAGAACGTGGCCTCGACGGGCCGCTCCAGCTCGACCTCCACCGCATCGTCCTCTGCCACCGCGTGGAAGACGTGCCCCCGCCGCCCGACTTCGTCTACAGGCCGCTGGTCTCCACGCGTGCGCGGGCCGCGCCGCCCCTCTCGCCCGAGCCGCCCGCCGTGACGGCCCCGCCGACCGAGCCGCAGCCGATCGAGCCGCGGCCGATCGAGCCGCGGCCGATCGAGCCGCGCCCCTGCCGCGTCGTCGACACCCGCCAGGCGTGCCAGCGCGTGCAACGCGGCTGGCGCGTGGACGTGGCCCCCTGCGTTCACATCGGCGCCGGCGAGCGCCGCCCGAGCCGCCACCGCGGCGGCATGGTGGCCAGCTCCGTGGTCGCCAGCCCAGCGCCCCGCCAGCCCGTCGAGCTACAGCCCGAGCTTCAGGCGGCGAGCGCCTGAGAGTAGTACAGTCGCGGGCGATGCAGGAGCGAGGCGAGGGCTGGGCTTGTCCGGCGAGCGGGCGTTGACGACCGTGGGCGGTCCCGAGGGCTGGTCGAAGGTCAGCATCGTCGGTCTGGGCGTGATCGGGGGTTCCATGGCCCGCGCTCTGCGCGAACGGCTGCCGTCGGTCCAGCTCGTCGGCATCGATCGCGCCGAGGTCGTGGCGTCGGGCGCGCCGCGCGCCCTGGTCGGCGAGTGCGTCGTCGACAGCGACGTCGACGCCGTGCAGCGCGCCTTCGCCGGCTCCGATCTCGTGTTCCTCGCCGCGCCCATCCGCGGCATCCAGCGCTGGCTCGCGCCCGCGCTCGCGTCCGGCGCGCTCGTCACCGATTGCGGCTCCACCAAGCGCGAGCTCACCCAGGCCGCGCACGCCTTGCCCCGCGGGGCCCGCTTCGTCCCCGGGCACCCGATGGCGGGTGCCGGCGCCGCGCGCGCTGCCGCCCGCGCCGACCTGTTCGAGGGCCGCCCCTGGGTGCTCTGCCCCGACGGCGTCGACCCCGCCGCGCTCGCCGCCGTCGAGGCGCTCGTCGAGCGGGTCGGCGCGCGCCCCGTCCGCATGAGCGCCGCCGAGCACGACCGCGCCGTCGCCCTCACCAGCCACGCGCCCCGCCTCGTGTCGAGCGCGCTCACCACCCTCGTCGAGCGCGCGGGCGCGTTCGACGCCGCGGGGCCCGCCTTCGAGCGCCTCATGCGCGGCGCCGGCGGCGAGCCCGAGATGTGGCGCGACGTGCTCCAGACCAACGCCGACGAGATCGCCCGGGCGCTGCGCGCCCTGCTCGCCGAGCTCCAGGCGTGCGCCGATCAGCTCGAGCGCAGCGAGCTCGAGCACAGCCTCGGCACGCTGGCGGCCGCCGAGCGCGCTCGCCGGCTCCGCGAAGCCCAGCCCAGCCCGCCTCCCCGCCGCGACGGCGCTGCGCGCTGACCCCGGCGCGCGGGTTCTCGGAGCGCTGTCTCGAAAACCCGATTCGGGCCGCTGTTTCACCGCGCGTTTGAGCGCCGCGGCGCTGCCGAGCTCTCGAGTCGTTGCTCGTAGGCGCAAAATGTGCCAAGCTTTGGCACAGGATTCCCTCGCACGGTGCCAACTTGGCAGGAGTCTTGCTACAACCTCATGGGGCCGAGGGGCCCACGGAGACGTCTGGCTTTGCGACGAACCGATCAGCCATCAGCCCTGCTGCGCCCGAGATGGGGCGTTGGCCTTTGTGTGCTCTTGGCGGTCGGGGCTTGCCTGAACCCCATGCCGGACGACTATCCGAGCGATCGAGGCAACACACCCAGCGCCTCTGCCGGAACCGGCGGAAGTAATGGCGGTGGAGTGGCTGCGGGCGGTGGCGCCGGCACCGGCACCGGCTTGTCCGGTGGCAGCGGCGGCGCCAGCGAGGGCAGCGGTGCCAGCGGTGGCAGCGGCGGAGGCTCCGCCGGATCCACCCCCGCGGTCGACGACAACGACAACCCCGACGCGGGCGCTCCCCCGCCGGGCGACGCTGGAGCCGAGGTGGGCGATGGCGGCACCTGAGCGAAGGACCACGGCAATCCGATCCGGGGCTGTGCCAACGTGTGCCGCAGTCGCGGCGGTGCTGGTCTACGCCCTGCTCGCGGCCTGCCTGAACCCCATGCCCGACGATTATCCCTCCAACGATGGGTCGGGGACCCTGTTCGGGCCGGGCAACGCGGGCGGCGGCGGTGGCGGCGCCGCGGAAGCGCCCAGCGCACCCGACGGCGAACAAGCGGTGCCGGGCGACACCAACGCCGGCAACGACCCCGGCGCCAGCGGCGGCAGCGCCGGCTCGGGCGGCCCAGACAGCCCACCCGCGAACCAAGGCGGCGGCGCCGAGGTGCCCGACGCCGGCGCCGACGGTGGAACGCTGGAAGCCGACGGCAGCCCCGACGAGGAGACCGAGCAGTGAAGAGGCCCCGTGGTTCAGCGCCTGCTTCACCCCAGGGAACACTCCCGCTGGGGCTCAGGGGCGTGATGCTGGGCGCCCTGTCGCTCACGACGCTCATGGCGCTCGAGGGCGGCTGCCTCAATCCGCGTCCCGAAGAGCTGCCTTCCGGGACCGCCGCGGTGGTCGCGGGTCCGGACGAGGCGTCCAATGGCAACGTTTCAGATAACCCGCGAGCCCCCGAGCCACTCCCCACCGAGGAAGGTGAGGGCGATTTCGGGATCGACGGTGCTCCCGGCGAACCCACGGGTTCTGGCGACGCCGATGCCGGTGCACCCGCCGACGCGGGCCTGCGAGCCCTCGACACTTCGGCCGAGGGCGGCCCCGCGGCATCGGCCGACGACGAATCAGCTGACGAATCAGCAGGCGACGACGAGCCCGAGTAGCCTCCCCGACCCGAGGTGGTAGAGTCGCGCCGATCGTGCGCGCAAGAGCTCTCCCCGGCCGTACCGCGAGCCACCGCAGGCTGGCGCTCGCCTTGCTTTGCGCTCTCGCCGGCTGCCTCAACCCGAGGCCCGACGACTACCCGAGCGAAGCCGACGCGCCGAACGCCAGCCGCACGACGGGCCCCGCCGCCGAAACCCCCGGCTTCGACGGCGCCAGCGCCGAAGGCGCCCCTAACTCGGCCCCCGCTGACGAAGCCGCGCCCGAATCGCCCCCGCAGCCCGAGCAGCCCAGCCGCCTCGTGCCCCCCGAGCCTCCCGATGCTGGCGTCGAAGGCGATGCCCAGGCCGACGCGGGCCCCGGCGATGCGGGCGTGCCGGCGCTCGCAGACTGAGCGCGCCTTCCCTCGAGGTCCTTGCGGGTGGGTGCAGCGCTGGGCGCTGAAGTGTCGGCTGTCAGATCGTCATGCGCGGCGCCGCGCGGGGCGTGTGCCTCGTCATCTTGACGCGCGGCCTAGTGTGAGGCCGCGCCGAAGGCTCCAGAAATGGCCGAATATTGGCGTTGGCACGCGCCGAGCTAGGGGGGAGGGCATCCAGAAGGAGGCCGGGTTCTCATGGGCGTGGTGCGTTTGGGAAGAAGGTCGTTCGGGCTCGTCGTTGCGGTTCTACTGAGCGTCGCCCTCTACTTTCAGGCGGCGGGGGCGGCGGAGCTGGTCGTCGCGCGAACCCTCTTCGAGGCTGGCGTGGCTACGCCGGGGGCCGTTCGCCAGGGCTCGCCGCGACCGCCGGCGGCACGGCGCTCCACCAGCGGCGACGCCATCCTGGCGTTCAACCCGTTCGACTCCGTCACGGGCCCGCTCGATCGTGGAGCGAGCACCCTGGCAATCCCTGGGGCGACCCAGCCGTTCCCCGGTCTCGACGATCCGCTGAACGCACCGCCCTGCCCAGGCGTCAGCGTGAGCATCGTCACTCAATCAACGGACCCCGAGTGGTCGATCGCGCAGCTCGCGGGCCCCGGCGATGGGGACGCCTCCGCCCGCCGCGTCGGCGACCGGGTGGGCCAGCTCGAGGTCCTCTACATCGGGTTCGACTCCGCCAGGCTGAGCCCCGCGGTCTGGCTCTCGAGCGAGAAGAACCTCTGCCACGTGCTGCTCTTCGGCGAGAAGCGAGACGAGGCCGCCAAATCCGATACCCTGCCGCCCGCCCCTGGCACCCGCGCACCGGCGGAAGACGAGCGCGGCCGGCGCCACCGGATCCCGAGGGCCTCCAGCGTAGCTGCCCTGCCGCCAGGGATCGCCGACAGGATTCAAAGAGTCAGTGAAACAGAGTTCGCCATCGACCGCAGCGTCATCGACGACGTGCTCGAGAATCAGGCGCAGTTGATCGCTTCCACGCGCATCGTGCCCGAGCAGAGAGACGGCAAGACGATCGGCGTGCGCCTGTTCGGCATCCGCTCCGACACCTTGCTCGGCACGCTCGGACTGCAGAACGGCGACCGCCTGGAGAGCATCAACGGCCACGACGTCGCAGATCCCGCGAAGGCCCTCGAAGCGTACGCGGGGCTGCCGACCGCCTCGAGCATCAGCGTCCAGCTCACTCGCCGTGGCCAGCCGACGAGGCTCGAGATCCAGATCAGATAAACGCGCGGCGCTCGCTCGCGATCGCCACGAGCGTCGCAGCTACCCGCCTCGATTGTCTCGAGCTGTCGAACCCGGACATCCTTGCAAATCGGGCATCGTCATGCTCGATTTGCAAGGATCGCGCTCCCTGGTGCAAGTGCCGAAGGAGGAGGTCTTCCGCGCGTGTACGCGCTGGACGGCCATCCTGGGCGGCATTCAACGCGCCGGCGCCGAGGCCGCGAGGCTGTCGGCGGCCCGCCCGATCCGCTCGAAGATCTCGCCCAGTTCCTGGTCGGAGATGTCGTGCTCGACCCCGGCGTACTCGTGCAGCTCCGCGGTGTACCCGGCGAGCTGCAGCTCCGTGATCGAGTCGCGCGCGCCTCGGGTCGGCACCGCCAGGTCGGATGCGCCGTGGAAGGCCACGACCGGCGGGAGCGTCTCCGGGCGCGGCTCCGAGCTGAGCGCCGCCGACGGGTAGAGCGACGGCGGGAGCAGGCCGCTGATGGGGAAGGCGGCCGCCAGCGCCTCGGGGTGGGTGAGCGCCAGAGCGAAGGTCATGATGCCGCCCTGCGAGAAACCGGTGACGAGCGGCTTGCCGACGGTGGGGCGGGCGGCGACCAGGGCTGCGAGCGCGGCGGCGAGCCGATCGGCTTCTCGCGTGACCCGGGGCGCGGCGACCTCGTCGTCGACGGGATCGTACCAGAAGTACATGCCACCGCTCGGGTGCCCGTAAGGGAGGATGAGCCGAGCGCGGCGGCGGTAGCGCCCGAGTATCTGCAGGAGGGCTGCAGGGTCCCCGTCCATGGGGTGCAGCGCGACGACCATCGGCACCCGCTCGTCGGGAAGCGCGCCGCCCGTCATGTGCTCGAGGTAGCGCAGGCCCGCGATCTCGCCCTGGGGGGCGCTCCCCGGCGCTCCCGATGGCGCCTCTGCCCGAGTCGAGGCCTCGCTCGTCGGCGCAGTCTCCCGCGAGTTGCAGCCGACTCCCGCCGCAACGACGAGGACGCTGACGAAAACGGCGTACGGCCTGCACCCTATCGTCGATCCACCGTCCACGCACGCGACTCTAGAACACACCCGTGGCCCGCATCACCCAGCACGATGACGCTGGCGTGCCAGCGAGGACCGCCTTGGCAACGATGTCGGATGACCACTCCGAGCAGAGGGCTGCGACGAAGTGACACGAGCGCCGTCAGTCTCAGACATGACGACGGCGGAACCCCGACAGGAAGCGCAGCTGGTACAATGGCTGGAACTCGCCCCGAAACCCCCCGCGTTGCAGAGGGGTTGGCATGTATTCCTGAGCTATCGCTCGGTGAACCGGAGCTGGGTGCTCCACCTCTACGACGCTCTTCGCTCCGTGGGTTTTGACGTCTTTCTCGACCAGCTCGAGATCGCTGCCGGCGATTCGCTCGTCAGTCGTCTGAACAACGCGCTCGAAAACAGCCAGACGGGCGTCATCGTGTGGTCGACTCGCTACGAGGACTCGGAGTGGTGCCGAGCCGAATACGAGTCGATGGAGGCCTTACGTCGCGACAAGAGCCGCAACTTCCGCTTCGTCGTCATCAAGCTGAAGGACGCTGAGCTGCCCTCGCTCGCCGCGAAGGACGTCTACCTCGACTTCTCGGAGTACCCGAGCGGACCCCAGGGTGGAGAGCTCTTGCGTCTGATGTACGGACTGCTCGGCCAGGCGATCCCAGCCCCCGTGCTGCTCGCCGCCCAGTCGATCGACGATCAGACGAAGCTCAGCTTGACCCGGATCCGTGCCGCGCGCTCGGTGGGCAACGCCAAAGCTCTCGTCGACGGAGCTGCCCAGGGCGGCAGCGCCTGGCAGGCATCGCCGCTCCTGTACTGTTCGACGGCCGAAGCGCTGATCGAGATCGAAAAGGAGGACGCGGCCCTCTCCGTGCTCGAGACAGCCAAGCAGTTCGAGAAGGCGATTCGGCCCATCCAGCTGCGCGCGCTGGCGTTCGCGCGCAAAGCCAAGCGCGCGATGGCCGCCGCACAGGACGACCAGCGCCCTGCGGCCGAGCGCAGCCACTCCCGCGATCAGGCAGACAGCCTGATCGCCGACGCCCAGCAGATGCTCGCCGAGCTCTACGAGCTGAACCACCGCGACCCGGAGACGCTCGGCCTCTACGCGCGCACCTGGATGGATCGATATGCCCTCACGGGCAGCCGCATCTTTCTGGAGAAGTCCCGCGATCTATACGCGCATGCGTTCGGCCTGCATCCCACCGACTACTATACGGGCATCAACGCGGCAGCGAAGAGCGTGCTGCTCGACGAGCTCACGCAAGGGGCCGAGCTGGCGAAGCGTGTCGAGCTCATCGTCGGCGCGCAGCCGGTGCCGGGCGACTACTGGAAGTGCGCCACGGTCGCCGAGGCGCAGCTGATTCAGTCGGCCTTCGATCGTGCCGCCGAGCTCTATCGCAAGGCCGTCTCCGACGCGCCGACCGCGACCGGCAATCACGCCTCGACGCTCACCCAAGCCGAGCGCCTGATGGCGCACCTGAAGCCGCCCGAGGCGCAGCGCCAGAAAATCCTGAGCGCGTTAAGGATTTGAACGCCGCTGCGCGGCCCCGCCCCGGGACCGCTCGCGTCCATCCCAACCTCCCGTGCGGGCTCGAGCTTCCCATCAGGGATTCCGAGTTTGGGTCGGGGGAGCCCAACCTCCCGCCAGCGTGCGAGCTTCCATCCGGACGCTCGAGTTTGGGTTGGGGAGTCCAAACTCCAATCTAATCGTGGGTCATGAAGGACTTGAACCTTCAACCAATGGATTAAGAATCCACTGCTCTACCAATTGAGCTAATGACCCAAATTTTCCTGAAACCGGGCCGCCAAAGGCTCATACAATGAGGTTCGCGTCAAGCGTTCCGGTGAGTTGAATGGCATTTGGCGAGAAGTCTGCGCGCCCCGCAGGATTCGAACCTGCGACCTGCGGATTCGAAGTCCGACGCTCTATCCAGCTGAGCTAGGGGCGCAAGGGTGCGGCCCTCCAGGAGGCCCACCTGGTGCAGCCATAGCCGCGCCTCTGCAGTGCGGTCAAGCGAGTCGTGGCCGCAGGCGCAAGGTAGCCGCCCGGCGCTCACGTAAGTGCGAACGGCGAGACGCCGGCGCGCTGGGAGGAGGTGCCGCCGAGCGGTCGCGCTTTTGTGGTGCGACCTCTACCGGTGGAGGGCGTCGTTAGGCAGTGCGCCCGCAAAGCTACATGCACCGACCGCTCGGAGAAGCGACGGTTGCTCGAGTTTACGTTGCGGTCACGCGCCGGAGCGTTCTCTCGTGGCAGAGACTCCCGTGGCAAGCGACGAGCGCCCCGATGGGATGGTGTCTCGACTCGAAGGGCCCCGCTGCGTCGCTCGGTGAGAGCGTTGCGAGGGTGACGGCCTGAGGAGAACTGCCTGTATCGGGAAGCGCTGGGGTCGCTGGGTTGGGTGACGCCGTGTTTAACGGACTAAAAGAAACAGCGGCCTGGGTGGAGGGGGGGGGAACACCCAGGCCGCCGTTAGAACAAAGCGGCAGCAGACCGGACGGAGGGGGGGGACGCCATCGACCTGCTGCCTCATCGCGTGATACTGCAGGGTTCGTACCAACTGATGGGGGTCCTGCTATCATTGAGTTAGATGCAGGGTTCTGATGAGTGCCATTCAATCGTGAAATAAATCTTTCGTTTCTGAAATGGTTCTATAACGTAACGTCACCGGTACTGAGGGGTGGCTTCTGTATGGCGCCTGCGGGCGGTTGAAGAACGACCGTCGCCGGGAGGCGCTGCCAGAAAAGACCGATCGGCGGTGTTTTGTGGCACTCTCCGCCGCGCCGTGGCCCGCCAGGCTTTTTTGAGCAGTTTTCGCGAGTTTCTGGCACGGGCCCGCGGTGATCGACGGGCGCGGCTCGGGTTGGTTGGCGCCGTCGCGTTGCTGGGGCTGCTCGAGGTGGGCTTTCACGTCCACTTCTCCCGCGCGGCGCCCTCGCTGGATGAATGGTCGTCGCTGAAGCCGCTGGTCACCGAGCTGGCCCGCCCGGGGACGTTGATCGTCGTTGCCCCCGAGTGGAGCGAACCCAACGCGAGGTTTGCCCTGGGCTCGGGGCTGATGCCCCTCGGCCACGTAGCCCGGCCTGACGCCGAGGCCTTCGAGCAGGCGCTGGAGATCAGCATCCTGGGGGAGGGCGCTCCGGAGCTCCGCGGCTGGAACCTGACGGGCGAGCGGGCGAGCGGCAAGTTCGCGCTGCGCTCCTGGGCGAACCCGAGCCCGGCGCGGGTGGGCTTCGACTTCCTGGCCCATGTGCTGCCGCGGCACCTGCGGGTGCAGCTCGAGCGCGCCGGCGCGAGCCCAGAGGCTTGCGCCTATGGCACCCAGAAGGTGACGAACGGCGAGCTCGCCGGGCATCCGACGTTTCCGCGCAAGCGCTTTCAGTGCCCCGGAGGCGAGTGGTCGTTCGTGGGCGTGACGGTGATCGAGGATCAGAACTATCGCCCGCGGCAGTGCATCTGGGCGCACCCCTCGACCCGCGCCACGCTCAGCTTGCACTTTGACGACGTTCCGATCGGGTCGTCGATCGTGGGTTACGGGGCGCTGCCTTACTTCTTCGAGCGAGAGTGGCACGGCGCGCCGGTGGAGCTCGAGGTGCTGGTGGGCGGGCAGTCGATGGGGAGCTGGACGCACTCGGACGGCGAGGGCTGGAAGCGCTTCGAGTTCGCGACGGCGGCGCTGAGCGGCCAGCGCCTGCCGGTCGACTTTCGCGTGCGCGCGCGAGCGGCGCGCGATCGGCAATTCTGTTTTCAGGCCAGCGTGCGATGAGCGAGGCCGCGACGCCCGATACGTCCGCGACGCCGGATGAGTCCGCGCCATCCGAAGCGCGCGCGCGGGAGGCATCCGCGCCGGATGCGACGCCCGAGGGCGCGAAGCACGCCAAGGGGGCGGAGACGCCCGCGCTGTCGCCGCGCTCCGCGAGGGCCGCCTGGAGCTGGGCTCGCGCCGTCGACCCGCTGATCTTCTGCGGCTTGTTCGGCGCGTACCTGGCCGCGCTGGTCGGCACGGCGCACACGCTGGGCTACGCGCGCGATGAGGGCTTCTACTTCCACGCCGCGGGCACCTACGGCAGATGGTTCGAGCAGCTGCTGTCGAACCCCTCCCGCGCGCTCAGCCCGAACGTGATCGATCGCTTCTGGCAAGAGAACCGCGAGCACCCGGCGCTGATGAAGTCGCTGTTCTGGCTGTCGCAGTACTCGCTGGACGGGCGCTGGTTCAGCGAGCGCGGCACGTCGCTGCGTTTTCCCGCGATGGTGATCTCGTCGCTGGGCGTGGCGACGACGTTTGCGTTCGGGCGGCGCTGCGTGGGGCGCGCGGGCGGCATCGTCGCCGCCCTGGCGTTCGCGCTCATGCCGCAGGTGTTCTATCACAGCCACCTGGCGTGCTTCGACATGCCGATCGCGTCGTTCTGGCTGTTCGTCGCCTACGCCTACTACCGCAGCACGCAGGCGCGCGGTTGGCCCTGGGCGATCGCTGCCGCCGTGCTGTACGGCCTCGCGCTGGAGACGAAGCACAACGCCTGGTATCTGCCGCCGGCGCTCGTCGCGCACCTGCTCGCTGCGGGGTTTCCCGCGTTCGTACGCCGCCTGCGGGCGCGCCGCAGCTCGGCAACAGCGCCGCGGACAGCAGGGCCGCCGACAGCAGGGCTGCCGACAGCAGGGCTGCCGACAGCAGGGCTGCCGACAGCAGGGCCGCCGCCGGCGGGGCTGCCGACAGAGGGGCGGCCAGGGCTGTTTCGCGGCTTCGGGCGCTGGTTACTGCGCGGGCCGCTCGCGCTCGCGCTGATGGTGTCGATCGGGCCGCTCGTGTTCTATGCGCTCTGGCCCTGGATCTGGCGCGACACGTGGGCGCGGCTCGCCTGGTACTTCGAGTTCCACTGGCAGCATGTCTATTACAACATGGAGTTCCTGGGGCGGACGTACTTCGAGCCGCCCTTCCCGCTCACGTACGCGCCGCTGATGACGCTCGCGACCGTGCCGCTGATCACGCTGGTGCTGGCGGCCTGCGGCGTCGTCGTCGCGCTGGCGGCGATGGTGAGGGGGGTGCGCACGGAGTCGCACGTGCCGCTCGCGGCCAGCCCGTCGCTTCGCGCGCAGGCGTCGCTGCTGCCCGACAGCTGGAGCTTCGGAGTGCTCTGGGCCGCGTGCCTCGTGCTCAGCTATTCGCCCTGGCTGTTGCCGACCACGCCGATCTTCGGCGGCACCAAGCACTGGCTCAACGCCTACCCGTTCCTCGCGCTGTTCGCGGGCTGGGGCTTTGCAGCGCTGCTCCGCGTGCTGCGCGACGCGCTCGCGCTCGGCGGGCCCCTGCGGCTGGCGGCGCCGTGGGTGCTCGGTGCGTGCACGATGGTCGGGCCGCTGGCGATGACGTGGCACTCCCACCCGTGGGGGCTCACCGCCTATACGCCGCTCGTGGGCGGAGCGCCGGGCGCGGCCACGCTGGGGCTGAACCGCAGCTTCTGGGGTTACACCACCGGCTCCGTCACGGGCTACCTCAACGACGTCGCCGCGCGCGGAGCGCGCGTGTTCCTGCACGACACCGCGCTCGACAGCTTCCGCATGCTACAGAAAGACCGCCGCCTGCGCAGCGACCTCAAGCCGTGGGGCGCCGTCGCGGGCTCCAGCGTGGCGCTGTATCACCACGAGCAACACATGAGCCGCGTCGAGCACATGATCTGGGTCGACTACGGCACGACGTCGCCGTCGCAGGTGGCCACGTTCGACGGCGTGCCGATGGTCTGGGTCTACCTGCGCCCGTCCGCGCCCGCCAAGGAGCCCAAGCCCCCGCCGCCCAAGGCCACGTCGCCCGAACCCCCGCCGCCCGAGCCCCCTTCGCCCGAACCCCCTTCGCCCTAACCCACACAGCCCCAAACCCCGAGCGCCGAGAAGGAGAGGGTGCCCACCCCCGCGCCACACTCGGCCGCAGCGGCCTTCGCGTGGCGCTTGCCCCTCCCCGTCGTCGTCCTCGCGCGCAGCGACGCCGGACACCCCCGCCGGATGAAACGCCCGTCCGCCGCCGTCCATCGAGCGCGCTGCGGGCGCCGAGGGCGGGGCATCGCCTCTCGCCGAGCGCTTGCTCTCGCTCACGGGAGCGCTCGGCGCCCACACCCCACGGGTGCGCATTTCACGCGGCGCGTACGCGCACCAGGAGCACTCGAGCGGCGCCATCCCCGAAAAGCTGGCCTCATCGACGATGATGACGCGGCTCTCGCGACCCAACTTGGGTCGCGCTCTCACCAGCCACGAACTCCACAGACTGCGAGCTCTCGTTGTTTGCTCGCTCGGGCCGCTCCAGCGCAGGACGAATGCTCAGACCAATGGTCGTCCTCGCGCGCAGCGATGCCCGGAGACCCCCTCGAGGAATGAAGCGCCCGCCTCGCGCCCGGCATCTGGCGCCGAGGCCGCGCCATCGCGCATTTCCCGCGGAGCATGCGCACCCGGCAATCACCGAAGCCCACAACGCGCCCATCGGCAAAAGGGGCTAGGGCCAGGCACACTCGGCCTGAGACCGCGCCAGGGGCGGCCCATGTGATCGCTGCGGTCGGCGAACGCGGGCTCTCGCGACCCACGTTGGGTCGCGCTCTCACCAGCGAAGAACTCGACGAAATGAGATCCGATGAGCTCGCTCCGATAGCTCGAACGCGCCGGGCGGAGAATTCTCGGTCACTGGTCGTCCTAGCGGCGACGAACTCGACGAACTGCGAGCTTCACTTCTTCGCTCGCGCGGGGCGCCCCCACTGCCAGACGAAATGCTCAGAGCCCGCCCCGCGTCGGCATCGAGCGCGCGCAGTCACGCGGCCTCTGCGTGCGCGGAAGCCCTGAAGCGGCCCATCGACGAGAGATGTCGGGCCCGGCCCGCCCGTGTATTGCCGCGGCCGGCGATCGGCTCTCGCAACCCACGTTGGGTCGCGCTCTCACCAGCGAAGAACTCGACGCACTACGAGCTTCAATGGGGCTCGCTCCGGCCGCTGCCGCGCCGGACAGATGCTCAGACCAATCGTCGTCCTCGCGCGCGGCGAGTCCGGACACCGCCGGGGATGCAGCGCCCGTTCGGCGCCGGGCAGAAAGCGCACTGCGGGCGCGGAGGGCGCGGCATCGCATCGCCGAGCGATTGCACCTCGCTCATCGAGGCGCTCGGTGATTGCCGGCAGCTGGCGAACGTGCCTCTCGCGACCCACGTTGGGTCGCGCTCTCACCAGCGCCGAACTCGACGAACTGCGAGCTCTAGTAGTTTGCTCGCTCCGGCCGCGCTCGCGCCGGACGAATGCTCGGTCCGCTCGTCGTCCTCACGCGCAGCGGGCTCGGGCGCCCGCGCGCGATGAAACGTGCGTTGCGGACGCCGAGGGGGCGCTCAGCCGCCGATGTAGCTCATCTCGATCTTGCGCGGCTTGCCGAGCGTGACGAGCGGCTGGCCGCGCTGTTCGGAGTAGGCGTCGCGGCGCTCTGCCCAGACGTTGGCGATCTGCTCGTGCAGGCCGGCGTCGCTGATGCCGCCGCGGAGGGCGGCGCGCAGGTCGGTGCCCCGCGCCGCGAAGAGGCAGGTGTAGAGCACGCCTTGCGCGGAGAGGCGCGCGCGCGAGCAGTCGCCGCAGAAGGGCTGGGTGACGGAGGCGATGATGCCGAGCTCGCCGCTGCCGTCGGCGAAGCGGTGGCGCTTGGCGACCTCGCCCGGGTAGCGGGGAGCGAGCGACTCGAGCGGGAACTCGGCGCCGATGGTCGCGAGCATCTCCCGCGCGCTGACGACCTCGGTGGGGTTCCAGCGGTTGGTGTTGCCCACGTCCATGAACTCGATGAGGCGCAGGGTGATGCCCGTGCCCTTGAAGTGGCGCACGAGGTCGAGCATGCCCTGGTCGTTCACGCCGCGACGGATGACGGCGTTGACCTTGACGGGGAGCCCCGCGGAGCGCGCGGCGTCGATGCCGGCGAGCACGCTGCGCACGGACACGTCGGCGTCGTTCATGCGCTGGAAGGTGGCGTCGTCGATGGAGTCGAGGCTGACGGTGACGCGCGCGAGGCCCGCCTGGGCGAGCGCGTGCGCGTGGCGCTCGAGCAGCGAGCCGTTGGTGGTGAGCGCGACGTCGATGCCGCCACCCTGGGGGAGCTGTTCGACCAGTCGGGGCAGGTGGCGGCGCAGGAGGGGCTCGCCGCCCGTGAGGCGGAGCTTGCGCACGCCGAGGCGGACGAAGGCGCGGCTCACGCGCGCGATCTCTTCGAAGCTGAGGATCTCGGCGGGCGGCAGGAACTCGAAGCCAGGGCCGAACTCGCTGCGGGGCATGCAATAGCTGCAGCGAAAGTTGCAGCGATCGGTGACGGAGATTCGCAGGTCGCGCAGCGGGCGCGCGCGACGGTCGAGCGCCGGCCCTTCGGTCGTGACCTCGTCTTCCAGCGGCTCGGAGCTCTTCGCCGGCATCGACCGAAAGTTAGCACGAGCCGTGCCGCGCCCGTCACGCCAACGTCGAAACAATGGCGACGCATCGGGCCGAATGATGCGGCGCGAGCGCAATGGTTCTGCCTCGCTGCGCGACCCGTCGCGATACCCTCCGGCCGATTGCGACGGTCCGGTCGCTGGGGTACACCGTGGCGCTACACTGGGTTTGTCGTGAGGCTCTACGCATTTGATGTGGATGGCGAAACGCTCGAGCAGTTGCCGCTCGCGGCGCGCCGCGCCCTGGATCACGCCGGGCGCAAGCTCTCGCTCGCCGGCTGGGCGAGCCTCGAGCCCGCCGAGCGGCGCGCGCTGGTGCGCATCGGGTCGGCCTCGCCGGTCGATCTCGACGCCGTGGCGCGGGTGCTGCGCCGCGCTCGCCCCCTGCCGAGCACGACGGAGTCGGTGGGCGACCCCCCGCGCGACGCGCCGCCCGCACGCGTGATCGACGCATACTCGCAGCACGGGCGCGTGAGCACCGCGATCTGGACGTCGCTCGCCGACGTGGATCGCTACGCGCTCGACAAGGTCGCGAAGAAGCCGAACGCGGATCGCATCGCCAACGCCTACGCCGAGATCATCGGGCACACACAGGTCTCGACGCATCTGCGGGCGCAGGGCGGCGTGCAGATGGTGAACGTCGGCACCAAGGCGGTGACGGAGCGGCGCGCGGAGGCGGAGAGCCGCGTGAGCATGAGCCGGGAGGCCTTCGCGCTGCTCTCGAACAACGCCGTTCCCAAGGGCGACGTGCTGGCCACCGCGCGCGTGGCGGCGATCATGGCCGCCAAGCGCACCTCGGAGCTCATCCCGCTCTGCCATGCCCTGCCGATCACGCACATCGCGGTCGACTTGCGGCTCGAACCGGTGACGCAGAGCGTGTGCATCAACGCCAGCGTCGAGACGCAGGGCAAGACGGGCGTGGAGATGGAAGCGCTGGTCGCCGCCACGCACGCTGCGCTGACCGTCTACGACATGCTCAAGGGCGTCGATCGCTCGATGACGATCGGGCCCACGCGCTTGCTGGCGAAGTCGGGCGGCGCTTCGGGCACGTTTATCGCGTCGGTCGCCTCCGGCGGCGCCACCGCGTCGGCCGCCTCCGGCGGCGCCACCGCGTCGGCCGCCTCCGGCGGCGCGGTCGCGCCCGACAGCGCCGCCAGCGCCGTGGTTCAGCCCGATTCGGCTGCCGCCAGCGACGGCTCGGCGCGCGCGGCGGGGACGCTGCGCGGGCGCGAGGGGGCCGAAGCGTGAAGCGCCTGTTCGAGCTGCGGGAGACGGCGCTGAGCCTCGACGAGTGCTTCGCGGCGGTGCTGCGCCCCGAGGCGGGCGGCGTGGCGCTGTTCGTGGGCACCGTGCGCAACCAGAACCAGGGCCAGGACGTGACGCAGCTCGAGTATCAGTCGTACCCGGCGATGGCCGTGAAAGAGCTGGTCGCGATCGCCGACGAGATCGAGCGCGAGCGGCCCGGCACGCGCCTCTCCTGCCTGCACCGCACCGGCGCGCTGGCGGTCGGCGACATCGCGGTGATCTGCGCAGCGAGCGCCCCGCATCGGGGCGAGGCGTTCGACGCCTGCCGCGAGCTCATCGATCGCCTGAAGGCGCGCGTTCCGATCTGGAAGCGAGAGCACGGCGACAGCGGTCCGTACTGGATCGGCTGGCAAGACGTGCGCGCTGGCGGCTGAGCCCGACGGCACGCCGCCCGCGCTCTGCGGGCGCTGCGCGCCACGACCGACCCGCCCAGAACCCGTGGCTTGGGCTCTCAGAGCTCTCCGAGCCGCAGGATCTCGACGCTGTCGCCCGCGCTGAACCCGTGCGAATCTGCAGGCACGGCGATGAGCGCGTCGGCGTCGGCCATGCTGACGACGTTGCCCGACGCCTGGTTGACGAGCGGCAGCACGCCGTCGGCGCTGCTGCGGGCGCGATAGAAGCCGAGCCGCCCGGGCTTTTGCCGCAGGTCGGCGAGCAGGCGCGCCGAGCGAAACTTGGGCAGCGGGTCGCGCTCGCCCTGCAGCGCGCGCAAGAGCGGCAAGCCGAAGAGCGCGAACGTGAGCTGCGCCGACACCGGGTTTCCCGGCAGGCCGAGGATGCGCGTCTTCCCGGAGCGGCCGTAGACGAGCGGCTTGCCGGGCTTGATCTGCACCTTCCAGAAATCCAAGGTGGCGCCGGCGGCCTCGAGCGCCGGGCGCACCACGTCGTAGTCGCCGACGCTGACGCCGCCGATGGTGACGAGCAGGTCGGTGGTGCCGAGCAGCGCAGCGAACGTGCTCGCCGTGGCGTGCGCGTCGTCGCTGGCGAGCGGCGCGAGCTCGGCGTGGGCGCCGACCCGCTCGGACTCGATCGCGACGCACAGCCCGTTGGTCTCGGGGATGCTGGAAGCCGCCCCCGGCGCGCCCGGAGCCCGCAGCTCGTCACCCGTGCAGACGATGCTGACGCGCGGACGGCGCGCGACCAGCACGTCGACCTGATCGAGCGCCGCCGCGAGCCCGAGCTGGTGGGCGCCCAGCCGCGAGCCGGCGCGCAGCGCGACGCTGCCGACGGCGATGTCGTCGCCGCTGCGACGGATGTTCTGGCCGGCCTTCGGCGCCTCCTCGAAGCTGACCGAGCCGCCCGACGCGCGCGCATCTTCCTGCAGGATGACGGCGTCGGCGCCGGAGGGGAGCGGGGCGCCCGTGAAGATGCGGCACGCGCAGCCGGGCTCGAGCGTCGGTGCGGCGGACCCCGCGCGGCTCTCTCCGCGTGTGTCGAGCAACCAGGGGCCCGAGCCGGTGAAGGCCTGCGTGTCGACGGCGTAGCCGTCCATCGCGCTGTGATCGAAGCGTGGTAACGCCACGGTAGCGACGAGGTCGCGTGCGAGCACGCGGCCCGCCGCAGCGCGCAAACCGAGCCGTTCGACGCCGAGCGGCTCGACGCCGTCGAGCACACGTCTCAGGGCATCAGCGAAGGAAATCACTCGAATCCTTTCGGGCCCGCGCCGAGCGAGTGGCGGCTTGCCACGCTCGGCGCGCATGGCGCAGGGCCCGGCCATAACACCGGGCGCCCCGGCGCGGGAAGGTTTTCGGTCGCTCGGGCGTAATCGCGGACATGGCTGGTTTTGCGCTCGCGTGAGCCAGCGGCGGCATACGGGGGGTATGGCCGAAATGTCGCGCTTGCGACGTCAGGACGGTCGCTCCATGCTTGTTACGATGACGCCTACGAATAAATGGTGGGCGCTGCTCGTGGTGCTCACGTTGGGTTTTTGGGCCGGTGGAGCAGCGGCTCAATCCGACGACCGATCCGACGACGGGGGCTGGTTCGACGAGAGCGACACCGCCGAGCGGCCCCAGCTGAAGATCCACGGCAAGGGTCAGTACGATCCTCCGCCGGCTGATTTCCGTTCCGATCCGCCCGCGCCGAGCCCGACGGGCCCCGAGTCGATCGCCGACGACGAGCCGCCCTCCGACGAGGACGTGGAAGACGCCGACTCGCAGCGGCGCGCGGTGAGCGAGTTTTCTCCGCACCTCGAGCCGTACGGGTACTGGGTCGACGATCCGTACTACGGGCGCGTCTGGGTTCCCTCGCGCGGGGTCGTCGGTGGCGAGTTCCGCCCGTACGTGAGCGGTGGCCACTGGGAGCTCACGGCGAACGACGAGTGGCTGTGGGCGAGCGACTATCCCTTCGGCTGGGTGACGTTCCACTATGGGCGCTGGGCGTGGCTCTCGGGCGGCGTCGGCTGGGGCTGGGTGCCGGGCCACATGTATTCGCCCGCCTGGGTCGATTTCCGCATCGGCTCGAGCGGCTACGTGGGCTGGGGCCCGGCGGCCCCCTATTCCGTCTGGCGCGGCGGCGTGTTCGTGTCGCTCGGCCTGCGCCGGCCCGTGCCATACATCTTCTGCCCGAGCACGTACGTGTTCTCGAGCAGCCTGCCGCGCTACATCGTGCACGACCGTTATCGCGTGCGCAGCATCGCGGCGCAGTCCTACCGCTATCGCCCGCGCTACGTCGCCGGCTCCAACTACGTGCGGGGCCCGAGCCCGCGCGAGGCTCGCATTCCGAACCGCTACGTGCCGTCTCGGCGTGTGATCGCTCAGCCGCGCGGATCGTACGTCGCCTCGGCCTATCGCGGGCCGCGCGACAATGACTCGAGGAGTCGCTCGCGACGCTACGATTCCCCGAGTGACTCGCGCGGGCCCGATCGCCGCACGGCGCCTCGGCTGTCGTCACCCAGCGAGTCGCGCTACCGCAGCGCCCCCATCCAGGGCTCCCGCGTCGATCGCGATGTCGACCGCCGGGGGGGCGACGGCCGTCGCGACGTGCGCTCGCGATCGCGCTCCGACGGCGCGAACATGGCCCCGAGCCGGCGCATTCCGGGGGGGTCGTCGAACGCGGCCCCGCCGCGCGGTAGCGCGCGCCAGGGCTGGGCGGCGCCCCCGACAGAGACTCGCCAGCGCGACAGCGGTCGCGGCGACGGCCGCTACGACCGGCGTAGCGCCGCACCGGCACGGTCCGAAGCGCCGCGCGCCCGCGCTCCCGAGCGGCGCGATGGTGCCGCCGAGCGCCGCAGCGACAACCGGCGTGGCTCGTCCGCGGCCCCCGCGCGCTCTTCCCGGGGCGGCGGCGGCGCGACCCAGCAGCGCTCGCGCGGCGGTCGAGACGGCGGTCGAGACGGGCGATGAGCAGGGGCGCGCTTCGGCTCGCGCCTGCGGGCGCGTTCGCGATCATCGCCGCGTCGGGCCTCGCGGGCTGCGTCGAGCCCGACCCCGACCCGTACGTCGATGACTCGATGCGTCCCATTCCCGGCGTGGTGGAGCTCGGCATCGATCGCGGCGGCCGGGTCGCGCTCGAGCCGGGTCAGGGCATCGCGGTGGCCGTGGAATACAGCGAGGGCGGGGCCTGGCGGGTCACCACGGCCTGCGACACGGCCGAGAGTGGCTACCTCTGTGACTTCGACATCCTGGTATCGACGGATGAATCGGCGACCATCGAGTCGTTCGAGGGCGAGGGCCTCGAGGGCGCCGACGAGCTGAGCGCGTCGGATGACCGCGCGGTGACGGCGCTGTTCGGCACGAGCGAGGAGACCGATGCGTTCCGCTTCACGACCGCGCCGGGCGCCACGGTGCGCGTGTCTGCGTTGCTGTATGACCCGACGTTCGACTCCTGGTTCGAATGGAGTGACGACCCGCGTTTCATCAGCTGGGTGGGCGACGGCGCCGTGCACCGCGGGGCGCCCACCAACCCGGTCGACCTCAGGCCCGATCGGCCCTGAGCCTGGTGAGGCTCGCTGCGCGCGTGCCAGTGCGCCGCTCACCGCCGTTTTCTCAATCACTGCCGCTGGCTGACCCGCTCGGGGATGGGGGGAGACGCCGCCGCGACAGAGCTGCTCGAGGTTCCCCGAAGCCGAGACCGATCTGCTATCTTCGGTACATGACGGTGGCGTCGCAATCGAGCGGCGGGTCGACGTTCTCAAGCGCTGCCCGGCTCGAATCATGCCCGGAGTGGGCACGCCAGCGTCGACGAGCCTTTTCCACCGCGACAGTCTCGTGCGCGCCGTTTCTGCGTCGCCCGGTTATCTTTTCGGCGCGCAGTGCCCCGCTTTTGGATGCGGGTTTTTGGGCGCTTCTCGAAGGGCGGGCAGCTTCCGGGGCGTGTTTTTCGGGTGTGTTGCGGAAAAGAAAATGCCGGCCAGGCTGACGTAACGGTCGTTTGAGGCCGAAAGGATCTTCATGAGCGAAGAGAGAAACTCAGTGCAGGGTGGCGATGGTGGTCTGAGCCGCGTGCAGCAAATTGCACGCCTGCACAACGCGGAGCTGTACCGCGATCTGTCCTGGGAAGGCAGCTTCGAGGAGTACCTCGAGATTGTCCGCAAGCGCCCGGAGACGACGCGCACCGCGTTCCAGCGCCTCTACGACATGGTGATGTCGTACGGGACGGAAGAGTACGTCGACAACAAGAAGAAGCTCATCCGTTACAACTTCTTCCGCGACGAGCGCGACGGCGGTCGCGACGCGGTGTTCGGGCTCGACATCCCGCTGATGCGGCTGATGAAGGTGCTGAAGGCTGCGGCCCAGGGCTACGGCCCCGAGAAGCGCGTGATCCTGCTGCACGGCCCCGTGGGCTCGGCGAAGAGCACCATCGCGCGCCTGCTCAAGAAGGGGCTCGAGGCCTACTCGGCGACGCCGGAGGGCGCGCTCTACACCTTCAAGTGGGTCAACCTGGCGGAGACGAGCCTGGTCTCCAGCGCCGAGGGCGACACGTTCGACTCGCCGATGCACGACGAGCCGCTGCGGCTCATCCCGCTGGCGTGGCGCTCGCGCGCTATCAGCCAGCTCAACCTGTCGCAGCCGCACTTCAAGGTGCAGGTCGAGGGCGACCTCGACCCGGCGAGCCGCTTCGTCTTCCGCGGGCTGATGACGAAGTACAAGGGCGACTGGGCGAAGATCGTCGAGAACCACGTGCGCGTGCGGCGCCTGGTGCTGAGCGAGAAAGACCGCATCGGCATCGGCACCTTCCAGCCGAAGGACGAGAAGAACCAGGACTCGACGGAGCTCACGGGCGACATCAACTATCGGAAGATCGCCGAGTACGGCTCCGACTCGGATCCGCGCGCCTTCAACTTCGACGGCGAGTTCAACATCGCCAACCGCGGCATCGTCGAGTTCGTCGAGATGCTCAAGCTCGACGTCGCGTTCTTGTACGACCTGCTCGGTGCCTCTCAAGAGCACAAGATCAAGCCGAAGAAGTTCGCCCAGACCGACATCGACGAGGTGATCATCGGGCACACCAACGAGGCCGAATATCGGCGCCTCTTGAACAACGAGTTCATGGAGGCCTTGCGTGACCGCACGATCAAGATCGACATCCCGTACATCACGCGGCTCTCCGACGAGATCCGCATCTACGACAAGGAGTTCAACTCCACGCGCGTGCAAGGGCGGCATGTGGCGCCGCACACGCTCGAGGTCGCCGCGATGTGGGCGGTGCTGACGCGGCTCGAGGAGCCGAAGAAGCAGAACCTGCAGGTGCTGCAGAAGCTGAAGCTCTACGACGGCAAGGTGCTGCCCGGCTACACGCAGGACACCGTCAAGGAGCTGCGCAAGGAGAGCAAGCGCGAGGGCATGGAAGGCATCAGCCCGCGCTACGTGCAGGACAAGATCTCGAACGCGCTCGTGAGCGAGGTGGGCGAGGGCACGATCAACCCGTTCATGGTGATGAACGAGCTGGAGAAGGGCCTGCTCAACCACTCGCTCATTACGAATGACGATCAGAAGAAGAAGTATCGCGATCTGATCGGCGTCGTGAAGCGCGAGTACGAGGAGATCGTCAAGAACGAGGTGCAGCGCGCCATCAGCGCCGACGAGGAGGCGATCAGCAAGCTGGCCGCCAACTACATCGACAACATCAAGGCCTACACCCTCAAGGAGAAGGTCAAGAACTCGTACACCGGCCAGAACGAGGAGCCCGACGAGCGCCTGATGCGCGCGATCGAAGAGAAGATCGAGATCCCCGAGAACCGGAAGGACGACTTCCGGCGCGAGATCATGAACTTCATCGGCGCCAAGGCGATCGAGGGCAAGCGCTTCGACTGGCAGACGAACGATCGCCTCCGTCGCGCGCTCGAGCTCAAGCTGTTCGAGGACCAGAAAGACAGCATCAAGCTGAAGACGCTCGTCTCCGCAGTGGTCGACAAGGAGACGCAGGAGAAGATCGACGTGATCAAGAGCCGCCTGATGCGCTACTTCGGCTACAGCGAAGTGAGCGCGACAGACGTCTTGAACTACGTCGCTTCGATCTTCGCGCGCGGCGACGCGAAGCAGTGAGCTGACGAGCGCGAGGCGCTGAGCTGACGAGGCCGCTCCACCGAGGTGGGGCGGCCTTTTTCGCTGGTGCGCTGCTGCTCTTCTCGCGCAAGCTGCGCATAGATCGCGCGATCGGCGCGTTCGCGCCCGCTTCAAAGCAGTACGATCGGTTGCGAGCGGCCTCGGGAGCGTGAGAGCGTCGCGGGGGCATGGTCACCTATCGCTCGTCATCCTTCCCCCGCTCGTCCGTCACCTCGGCGCTGGCTACCCTGGCGCTCATCGCCTGCTCGGCACCCGATGACGGAGGCGATGGTACGGCTCCGGTCTCCGAGTTTCAGGGCCTGCAGCCTGGCAACGCGCCGGCGACCGCCGGGACGACAGGCGCTGGGACTGCGGGAACGTCGGGCGCAGCGACGGGCGGCGGCGAGCAGATGCAGGGCTCGCTGCCGATCGCAAACGGGGCCGGCGGCAGCTCCGGCGTTGCACCGAGCGGCAGCCCCTCGACGCCCGTCGCCCCGGCAGGAGCAGCGGGTAGTGCCATGGTGGGCGCGGGGGGCAGCGCCGCGGTCGGAGCAGGCGGGGGCACGATGGTTGGCGCGAGCGGAGGCGGCGGCACGGGTGGGGGCAGCATGACGGGCGCCGGCGGCAGCCAGCCCGTCGAGCCCGAGCCGCCCGCTCCCGTGGCGGATCCGTTTCCCGCGCCGGCGGGCGCTGCCTGCGGCCCGGCGGCGTTCTTCTGTGAAGGGTTCGAAGACTTCGCCGAGGGCGCTGCCCAGCAGAACGACGCCTGGCGCCCGGAAGGCGCCGCCAGCATCGATGGCCAGGCCGCGGAAGGCGCTCGCGCGCTGCGCCTCCAGCCCGGTAACGGCCAGTTCGCTCGCATCGCGCTCAACAACTTCTCGGCCCCGAACAACAGCCTGTTTGGCCGCATGTTCCTGCGCGTCGAGGCCCTGCCGTCCGCTCCGAACTTTGCCCACTGGGTCGTGGTCGAAGCGACCGGCAGCGGCAGCAGCGAGCGCGTGCGCCCGCTCGGCGGGCAGTTCATCGACATCCAGGATCGCGGCATTCGCACCAACTTCTGGGGCGCGGGCGCCGACGGTGGCCCCACCGGCGACTGGACGCACTGGGACAACGGCGCTCCCGTCGAGGCGCGCGCCGCAGCTTACCAGTGCATCGAGTGGCGCATGAACGGCGCCGACAGCGCCATCGACGTCTGGATCGACGAGGCCTTCCAGCCGTCGCTCAGCGTCAGCCGCGACAATAACCCGCGCAACATCACGTTCGTGTTCCCCACCTTCAACAACATGACGATCGGCTGGGGCGTCTTCCAGGGCGGCACGACGCCAGCGACCTTCGACGTGCACATCGACGACATCGTGCTCTCGACCCAGCGCGCCGGCTGCAACTGAGGCGTCCGAGCGCCGGTGCCCGCGCGAGCGACGCGGGCGACCTGCCGCGATGGGACACGGGAGTGCAACACGGAGGCGCTCCCGCCGAAGCCGGCTGCTCGGCGAAAGGGCTGGCTTCGCCCGCCGCGGGTGCGGTGCCCGTTCACTCGTGCGTTCATGTGGGTGGAATGCTCCTGCGTCGTCGCGGTGGGCTGAGCGCGCAGGTGTGTGCGCGGAAAAAACAGCTCCGAGGCAGCCTCACGAGCACAAAGAGAACGGGGCTCGGGGCGCTCTCGAGGAACTTTGCAGGCGCGACATCGCCGCGCTGCGTGTGAGTGGCGGTGCGCGGACGCTGGCCGACGTCGTGGCCGGCGAACGACCTCTCGTTCTCGAGCGTCAGGACGCGATGGGCTGCGACGCGCGTCGTGCTTCCGGGATGTGTCGAATCTCTCGCCGAGCTCGCGCGACTCGCGCTCTCGCAAAACGAGAGCGATCTCGAATCAGGACGAGATCGCACTGTTTTCGCGCACTAGCGAGCCTCTTCGTTTCGTGCTGGAGCGTCGCTCGAGTCGTGCGTCGACTTACGATAGCCACGCATTGCGCCGCCTGGCCTTAACGCAAACCCGATGTGCGACGTTCTCTCCAAGCGTGCAAGTGGCTCGCGTCTGCCAGGCCTCGTCGTGTGCGCATCTAGCGGTGAAAGAGCTGGTTTCGCGCGCCGAGCAGTGTTGTCGCGCACCAATGGACGGCGCCTGTATCACCCCTTGCTTTGCTTAAAGTTAAGAGGAGCGCGACCGTTCCCCCCTAGCAGTGGCGCAAGACAGATCACATCAATTCGGTCAAAGGAAATTGCAAGGACTTGGCGCGTGCGCAGCAGCACTCGCCCTCACTTTGACAGCAAACAACGCTTCGGCGGAGCAGAGCGGCTTGGGTTCAGCGGGCGCACGCGGCGCGCGCTGGAAGCAGAGCAGCGTGACGGTCAGCGTCGAAGACTCCGTCAACCTGCTCGGCGGCGATGGCGAGGCCTTCGAGGCCGTCGTCAAGGCCGCGACGGCCTGGCAGAACGCGCCCGGCATCTTGCCGACGTTGGTCGTGCAACACGGCCCGGAAGATCCGATCGGCTACCGCCGCAACGGCGGCAACCGCAACACGGTGCGCTTCGCGCCCGATGGTGACCCGCTCGCGAACGGCGCGCTCGCCATCACCGTCATCACCTTTGACGCGCATGCCAAGGAGATCTTGGACGCCGACGTGGTGCTCAACGGCGAGCACGGCTTCGAGTTCTTCGACCACGACGCCCGCGATGAGGGCATGTCGACGTATGATCTGCAGAACGTGCTGACGCATGAGCTCGGGCATCTGCTCGGCCTCGGCGAAGAGAACAACGACGTCGACGCGACCATGTACGCCTTCTCGCAGCCGGGTGAGACCGGCAAGCGCGACCTCGAGGTGATCGACAAGGACTCGATCGCCTCGCTCTACGACCAGGAGTTCGACTCGGAGATGCAGGGCGGCTGCGGTGGCGCGGCGATCGCCGGCTACCAGGGTGAAGCCTGGGTCTGGGCGGCGCTCGGCCTCGGCGCCCTCGGTTTCGCGATGCGCCGCCGCGCCAGGAGCGAGCGCGTGGCCGCGGCCGCGACGCTCGGCGCCCTGGTGCTCGGCCTCGGCGCGACGGGCTCGCTGCCCACGGGCGTGACGGGCGGGCTGGCTTTCTCGAGCGGCGACGACGGCCGCCTGGCGATGACCGTGAAGAGCGCGGAGTCGAGCTGGGAAGATGGCGTGATCGTCACGCAGCTCTCGCTCCAGGGCACCGACGACCAGCACGTGACGCACGAAGTGACGGTGAAGACCCTCGGCGGCCAGGTGGGCGATCTGGTTCAGGTCGTCGGCCACGTGCTGCCGCCCCAGGTGGGCGACTCGCTGCGCATCCGTCTCGGTACGGGGCTCTCGGGAGAGGCGATCTGGGTCGCGCCGATCGCTGACCAGCACTGAGAGTGACGCGTCGCCGGCTGCGGCGGGACCGCCCCCCGCACGCCGACGCCTGAGACGGAGGTCAACCTGGCGCGGTTGCTCGAGGTCATCGGGCTCGGCGAGCTCGGGGCCAGCGTCTGAAAGCGCCGAGTGCTGCAACTTTTTCGCAGCCTCGGGCATCTCCGGTCATGATCGCCGACCCGGACTCGAGACAGGCCCGCACGACCTCCCCCCTTCCGCCGAGGCACCACCCGCGTCCGGGTGCCTCATGCGGCCTGCTCATCGTCGCTCTGCGGGCGGTCGCGTGCGCCGACCGCGACGCCGCTTCCGGCTCCAGTCACCCGCCCCCGTTGGAGCTCGCGGTTGCACCCGAGCTCGACTCGGATGGTGGCGCGAAGTCCTGCCAGACGCCAGCCGGCCAAGACGATGGGTGGGCGCCGCGCGAGGGCGCGCCGATCACCTTGCAGGCGCCGATCGCCTTCCAGCCGCGCTTTGGCGGACGTGATGCCGGTCCAGACGATGCCGGCCCCGGTCCGGGCGTCGCGAGACCGCCGGTCGACAACATCGTTCTCGAGGCGATCGCAGCGCTGGCGCGCTCCGGCGTGCCGCTCGCCGATCCCATCGAGAACGATCGGGGCGTCGCGCTGACAGCGTTGCCCGGTGCCGCTCGCCAGGACATGGTGCAGCCCGGTGCTCGAGGCTCCGTGATCGCCCTGTACGGAACGAACGGAAGACACTGCGAGACGTGCCACTACGTCGGGGATGCCTGGAGCATCACGCCCCGGCGCGCGCTCACCCTGTTCGAGACCACGCGCGGGAGCTCGGCGAGCAACGACAGCGCCGTCGCAAACGACGAGCTCGACCCGCTGTTTCGTACGATCGACGCCGCCACCAGCCCACATGCCGACGTCTCGTCGCCGGCGGCTCGAGAGGCGGCGTACGCGCTGCTCCTCGGTCGTGGCCTGATCCGCGTGGGGCTCGCCATTCCGAGCGGCGCGGAGTTCTCCCTGGCAGCGGTCGACGATCCCTACGCTCATGCGAGCGCGAGCGAGCTGTCGCTGTACCGTCGCCCTCTCCCGATGATGAACGTCCGCTTCCTTACCGACCTGATGTGGGACGGCCGCCACACCACGCCGTGTGCGACGCTGGCAACGATGCTCGGCAATCAGGCGAGCGACGCGGTGCGCCGGCACCTGCAGGCCGAGGCGCCCCTCTCCGACAACGACAATGTCCTGATCCAGGACCGCGAACGCATCATCTTCTTCGCGCAGGCGATTGACCATCAGGCGGGCGCGCTCGACGCCGATGGCGCCGTGGGCGGCCCCGTCAACCTCTCTGCTCAGCCGTTCTACGTCGGCATGAACGCATACCCGGGCCCGGATCCCCGGGGCCGGGCCCATGACGAGCGAGCGTTCACGCTCTTCGATGCCTGGGAAGCTGGCGCCGGCGGCGACGCGCGCAGCCAGGCGCGGCTCGCGCTGGTGCGCGGTCAGGCGCTCTTCAACAGCCGCACGTTCGACATCGAGAACGTGTCGGGCCTGAACGACGAGCTCGGCATGCCCGCCATCACGGGCACCTGCACCACGTGCCACAACGCGCCCAACCTCGGCAACAACTCCGAGGGGCTTCGCTTCGACATCGGAATCGCCGACGCTCGTCGGCGACCGCCGGAGCTGCCGCTGTACACCCTCGAGCGCCGCGGCACGGGTGAGACCGTGCAGACGATGGACCCGGGGCGCGCGCTCGTCAGCGGGCGCTGGCGCGACGTGGGGCGCTTCAAGGTCCCGACACTGCGCGGCCTCGCGGCGCGTGCCCCCTATTTCCACGATGGCTCCGCCACCAGTCTGACCCAGCTCATCGAGTACCTGGACCATCGATTCAGCATTCAGCTGACGGCGGAGGAGAAGAGCGACCTCGCGGCCTTCCTGGGGGCGCTATGAGCCGGCAGGTGTCGGGCGCGTTACCTCTCGCGAGCGCCGCGCAAGCGGAAGCCGGGTCGGAGCGGCGCGGCCAGCGGCTGCTGGAGCTCCTCGCTCCGCTGCACGAGCGCGCCCGCGCCACGGCGCGCCGGCTCTGCTGCAGCAACGCCGATGGCGACGACCTGTTCCAGGACGCGCTGCTTCGCGCCTTCGATCGGCTCGATGACCTTCGAGACGAGAGCAGCTTCCGCTCATGGTTCTTCGCCATCCTGCTTTCGGCTCACCGCCGCAAGCACCGGCGAGACTTTTGGCGGCGCCTGCTGCCGCTCGAGCAGGCGCGAGAACCGGAGCACGCCGGCGAAGCCCACGCCATCGACGGCGCCGAGCGGATGGCCCAGGCGCTGGCGGTGCTCTCTCCCGCCGAGCGCGAGGCCATCGTGCTGTTCGAGCTCGAGGGGTTCTCCCTCGCCGAGCTCGCGGAGCTGCAAGGCAGCTCCCTCTCCGCCGTGAAGTCGAGGCTGATGCGAGCGCGCCATCGACTGCGCCGCGAGTATCGGGGAGACCAGACTCCATGAGCGCTCGCCAGGGGCCCCGTCAGCGCATCACGCAAGGAATCAGGAGAATCGACATGAATCAGCCCCGTCACCCCGACACCCTCGACCCCGATGTCGCCTCCGACCTGCGCGCCTTGGGCGACGCCGCCTGCCGAGACCTGCCCGATCTGGCCGCCACCCGACGCGGGCTGCAGGCTGCGCTCGCTCGCCGCTCGAGGGCGCGGCGCCGGTCTGGCCTGCTCCGTTCGCCCCAGGCCGGTGCCCTCGCGCTCGCCGCCGCCGTCCTGCTCCTCCCCATTCCGCGTCGCCATCAGTCCGGCTGGGACGCCACTTTGCGCAGCCCGAGCGGTGACGTGATCGAGATCCGCGTGGCCGCGCGCAACGCAGATGAGGCGCGCCGCCGCGCGGCCGCCGTCGCCCGGACAAACGACACGGACATCTACATCAGCCCGCACCTCGAGCTCGCCTGGAGCAGCGTATACGCCATGGCGCGCGACCGCCTCTTGCGAATCGACGTCGCCCTCGAGGGCAAGACGGACGAGGAAGCCGCGGCGGAGATCCGCCTCCAGCTGGTGGAGCAAGGCTGGACGCCCACCGACGTGAACGTATCCCGAGACGCAGAAACCATCGTTCACCTCAGCGCGGAGGACGAGGCGGGCCGGCAGCTTCGATTCCTGCAACGCCGGCTCGGTGCACAGCCAGACCACATCACGATAGAGCAAGAGCCCATCGATCAATCCCGCGAGCCCGGAATGACGGACGCCCAGCTGCGAGAGAAGATCGTTGCCCAGCTCCGCGAGCGCGGCCTCGAGGGAGACGTGACGGTCGAGGGCGACAGAGTCCTGGTGCGAGCGCACCGGCAACGCGGCGCAGCGGACTGAGCGCCGGGGTCGACGAGACTCGCACCAGAATCGATGCTGGCAGGCCCAGTGCTCGCGGTGCCGAGGCCACCGGCCAGGAGTCGTCAGGCTCTCCACGCTGATCCCGGGGCTCCGCTCGGGGCCAGGGCGGCGCGAGCGGCGGTGGCGCCGACGCCGGCTCGTTCCCTGCGGACGCGGCGGGGCCCGCCCCCCGCACGCCACGCCAGGCGATGGTGAACCTACGCCAAGGGGTTCGGGCCGCCGCCAGCGCTCAATGCGGCCATCAGCCGCGAACGGCTCCCCACGCCCAGCGTGTCGTAGACCTGCGTCAGGTGCCGCTTGACGGTGGCGACACGGCAGCCGAGCTCGGAGGCGATCAGCTGGTTATCCCAGCCGCGCACGACGCCCGCCACCACCGCGCGCTGGCGCTGGGTCAGCCGCGCCCACGCCGCGGGCGACCAGGGCGGCCGCGGGCGCTCTTCCAGCACCAGCGAGAGCAGCACCCGATCGGAATCGGCGACCCACTCGGGCGCCACCACGAGCACGCTCTCCGAGCCCGAGCGCCAGAAGCTGCGCGGCGTGGCGTCTTCGACGCGAGCCAGCCACGGCGTCATCGCCGCTGACAGCGGAGCGGGCAGCGGCGCCGCGGCTCGGGCTGCAGCCCCGAACCAGTGCTCGAGGAGCCGCGTGGCGCGCTCGGTTCGAAACAGCTCGCGGCCGCGAGCGTCGAACACCATCAGCGCGCGGTCTCTGTTCCCGAGGACGCGCTCGAGGACGCGAGCGCGGCGCTCGGCCGCCTCGAACCGAGTGCAGTTTCGCACGGCGTTGCCCAGGGCGGGGACGAGCTCTCGAAGCCGGCTCTGCTCGCGCTCGCTGAACGGGCGCTTGCCCTGCCGATAGACGGCGAACCCGCTGGTCATCACGTCGGCGTCGAGCAGCACGGCCATCACGTGCTGCAGCGGCACACCGAGCTCGCGCGCGCGGCGATGGAACGGATTGTGCTCGAGGGTGGAGCGAGACACCATCTCCGAATCTCGCAGCACGGTCCGAGGCCGGCGCGCGACCGCCGCCAGGACGAAGTCGTGAGCGGCCCAGTGCTCATAGTCGGCGAAGAACTCCGCGGGCAGGCCGCCGCTCGTGATCCATTCGATCGAGCCGGGCTCGAGCGCGGCGCCCGTCGCCGCCGCGGGTTCATCGAAGCGCCGGGTGAAGCCCAGCGCCGCATGATCGCCGCCGAGCAACCGCAGCAGCGCAGGTTCGGCGGTGCGCATGACATCGCGAAGACAGAGCGCACTGCCGAGCGCGTCGCGTACATCGGCGGTCGCTGTGTGCTCGCGCATGCTCCCCGCGAACAGATCTTACCCGCGAGGTCAGGCTCGTCAACGTCCATCCCCAGCGGCGTGACCGCGCGACGGCGAGCTGGGTCTATCAGCACCGGGCCAGCGTGCGCTCGATCGTCGCGCAGTGATGGCGCGGTGATCGCACGGTGCTCGCACGATGGGCACTCAGTGCAGGGGCCGACCAAAAGCTGCAACGAAAGCCGATGCGACGACCGCTTCGGGGCAGCGTCGACGGGGCCCTCGGCGGGCGCCTCAGCCGCCGTCGGCCTCGCGCAGGGCCTTCTCTTCGCGGCCGAGCTCTCGCACGGCGTCGAGGCAGCGCTCGGCGATCTTCGTGAACAGGCGCGGCGAGGCGGGCTCGGCGAGCTCGCTCGAGAAATCGATGGGCTCGCCGAACACGCTGTTGATGCGCCGGCCCGTGCCGTCGAAGTTGCTCTTGATCTGCCGCGGCAGATCGTTTGGCAGTAACCCGTTGGTGAAGACGGGCACCACGGCGACGTCGCGCGCGGCGTGAATCAACCGGCCCACGCCGCTCTTCGCCGGCAAGAGCTGGTACGGGTCGTCGCCCGGGTTGCGCCGCCCCTCCGGATGGATGCCGACCAGCGTGTTGCCCGCCCGCAAGAGCCCCGCCAGCTCGCTCAGGCCGAGCGCGTTGAGCGGCGCGCGCTTCTTGTCGCGAAACAGCGGCGGATACATCGCGAAGAAGCTCATCGCGCCGTTGACGATGAAGCCGGCGGGCGTGTCGTAGAAGAAGTTGGAGCGCACCGGGAACACGATGCGCTGGCGCATGCCCCATTGCAGCAGCGTGGCCGTGAGCACGTACAGATCGAAGAAGCTGCGGTGGTTGGAGACCAGGATGAAGCTCTTGTCGGGCAAGAGGGGGCGCAGCCGCTCGATGTGGTGAGCGTGGTGCAGGTTGCGCGTGGCCTGCGTGATCCAGAACACACCCACCGTGCGCTGCAGGAAGCGCAGGGTGACGTCGAGCCCGCCGGGCTCGAGCGTGCGGCGGATGGCGCGCATCTGCAAATACTCGAGGCGGCTGACCTTGCCTCGCGCGGTGCGCAGCAGGAGGCTCGTCTGATCGGCGCGGCGCGGCGCGGCGCCGTCGTCGCTCGCGCCGTCGTCGCTCGCGCCGTCGTCGCTCGTGCCGTCGCTGCTCGCGGGCTCGAGCGAGCCGTCTCTGCCCGGATCGAGCGAAGAGCCGACGGAGAGGTCGAGCGACGCTTCGGGCGGCTCGGACAGCGGCGTCTCGTTTTCTCCAGTCGCGTTCGTGGTCACGGCCAGCTCTTCGCTCTCCTCTACCAATCTCGCCCTGCAATCAACAGGAGTTTGGCGTCGGGCGCCGGGGCTCGCGGGGCCTGCGCCGGCGAATGAAATTCGAGCGAAAGCCGCGGCGCGCCCGCGGACGAGTCTGCGGGCCGGGCACGAGCGGATGGGTTAACCTCGGCGGGCGGCTGGGTCATCGGGGCTCGCTTGCATGCGCTCGTCGCCGCGCCGCCCACTCGGGGGCTCGACGCCCCGGCGATCTCTCGCCCGAAGAGGGCGCCCCGCCCGTGCGCGCCCGATGACCGCGCGCCCGAGACTGCGCCTGAAGCCGCGGGTGCGCGAGAGGGCCGGGCCGTCTCGTGGAAGGCGCGTGGAAGGCGCGCGAGCAGCAGAACCCCGCACGCTCCACACGCGCTCCACACACGCCCCACACGGGAGCGAACTGCGCGCACACTCGGGGCTTTCCGGGCGCTTGCACCATCCTCGCCCCCGTGCAAATGAAAGTAGCTTGTCTAGCCGAGACCCGAGGCAGCGCCTCGCGCATGAACCGATCGTGACGGAAGCCCACGCCCAGCGGCGCGAGGGCTCCACGGGAGCGCGTGTGGCACGCGCGGTGGGCTCGGTGGCGTCGCTGTTCCGGGCCCGCTCGCGGCGGGTCGCCATGGGCAGCGCGCGCGCCCACGTCGAGTTCCGCGAGGTCGACAGCCCCGATCGGCTCGAGGCGCTGACGGCTGCGATGCAACGCGTTGCGGCGACACTCGGGCGGCTGTCGTGGGTCGAGGTGAACCCCGACACCCGGCGCGTCGTGTTCTCCTTCGAACACGGGGCCTACGGCGCCGATGAGCTGTGCGACGCGGTGGAGGCCGCCGAGCGCGAGGCGGGCCTCGACGCGGGCCGCTTCACGGAAGACGGGCGCTGGCACCCCGCCGATCACGACGAGGGTCTGCGCCGCTTCGTCGAGCTCCTGGCAGACACGGCGGCCTTCGTGTTCGGGCTGAGCCTGCGCCTGTCGCCGCTGCCGGTGATGCCGTTCGCGGGCAACATCGTCGCCGTCTTGTCGCTGATGCACTCGGTGCCGCGCTTGCGCGCCGGGCTCGAGGCGCGGCTCGGGCGCGAGCGCGCCGGGTTCGTGCTCAACCTCGCCACCTCGCTCGCGCAGGGTGTCGCGCAGCGGCCGTTCAACTCGCTCGTCGATGCGCTGCACAAGCTGTCGCTGTTCGGCGAGGTGCGCTCGCAGGGGCAGCTCTGGCAGCAGCGCGAGGCTGACCTGTGCAAGCCGGCGCCGCCGCCTCTCACACCGCCGCTTTCGCCGCCGCCGGGCTCGGCATCAGCCGCGCGCCCCGCCCCCGAAGAGCGGCCCGTGCCGCTGCCGAAGGGCCCGATCGAGGAGTACATCGACCAGGCAGTGTTCGTGTCGCTCGGCGGCTTCGGGCTGAGCTTCCTCACCACGCGCAGCTTCCAGCGCGCCACGGCGGCGCTGTTCGGCGCGCTGCCCCGCCCGGCCCGGCTCGGGCGCGACGTGTTCGGCGCGCGCCTGGCGCGGGCGCTCGGCGGGCGCGGCGTGCTGGTGCTCGACCCAGACGTGCTGCGCCGGCTCGACCGCATCAACTGCCTCGTGCTCGACGACGACCTGCTCGGCCGCCGCGAGTTCGTGCTCGGCGCCGTCGTCGCGGAAGACGCCGACGACACGCACGAGGTGCGGCAGCACGCCGAGCAGCTGTTCAACCCCAAGCGCCCGCTCGAGGTGCGCGCCGACGGGCTGTGGCAGCTCGGGCCTTTCCGCCGCTCCGACGCCTCGGCAGACCGCGCGCTGATGGACCACGCGCTCGCGCGCTCGAAGGGAGGCGGCCTCGTGCTCAGCCTCGAGCGCGCCGGGCGCATGGTGGCCGTCGTCGAGATCGAGATCCTGGCGCAGACCGGCATCGAGGAGCTGATCGACGCCGCGCACGACGCGGAGATGCGCGTGGTGGCACTCTCCGCCGATCGCGGCGTGCTCTCGGATCTCAACGCCGACGACGTCATCCCGGAGAGCGAAGGCCTGCTCGCGGGCGTGCGCCGCCTGCAGCGCGAGGGCCACGGCGTGTGCGTGGTGAGCGCGACCGACGCCGCCGCGCTGGAGGCGGCAGACTGCGGGGTGGCCCTGTGCAGCGCCGATCGCCCCACGCCGTGGAGCGCGGATCTGCTGGTCGGGAAAGATCTGGGTGACGTGCACTTCATCATCCAGGCGTGCGCGTCGGCGCGCCGCGTGTCGAAGCGCTCGGTCAACATCGCGCTCAGCGCCGCCACGCTCGGCACGGTGGCGTCGGCGGGCGGCCTGGTGTCGCTCACGCACCGCCGCGTGATGTTCGTGGTCAACGCGGCGACGCTGGTGTCGATGTTCAACAGCGTGCGCGCCTCGCGCGCGCTCGAGCTCAAGGCGCTGCCGGCCCCGCGCGATCCGACGCCGTGGCACGCGCTCGACGCCGACGGGGTGCTGGCGCGGCTCGGCTCGAGCGCGGCGGGCCTCGCGCCGTCCGAGGTCGAGCGCCGGCGCGGCCTGGTGATCTGGACGGGCGAGGCGCGCGGGCTGTCGGGGCTCGGCGACGCGATCACCGACGAGCTGTTCAACCCGCTCGCGCCGCTGCTCGCGGCGGGCGCCGCGCTGTCGGCGATGGTGGGCTCGCTCTCCGATGCGGCCATGCTGGGAAGCGTCGTCGGCCTGAACGCGGTGGTGGGCGGCGTGCAGCGCTTCCGCACCGAGCGGCGCATCCGGATCCTCTCGCGCGTCGCGCCGGCGCGCGCTCTCGTCCGGCGGCATGGGGCCGAGAGCTGGGTGGAGGAGCGCGAGCTGGTCGTGGGTGACCTGATCGTGCTCGGCCCGGGCGACACGGTCCCCGCCGATTGCCGCGTGGTCGAGGCGCGCGGGCTCGAGGTCGACGCGAGCAGCCTGACGGGTGAGTCGTTGCCGGTGAGCAAGCACGCCGAGCCCTCGTTCGAGCTGCAGATCGCCGATCGCAGCTCGATGCTCTACACCGGCACGGCGATCGCCGCGGGCAACGCCATCGCGGCGGTGGTCGCGGTCGGCGACGCGACCGTGTCGCGCCACGGAGCGATCGGAGCGCGCGCGGCGCGCGGCCAGGGCGGCGTGGAGAAGCGCCTGCGCGCGCTGATGGAGCTGACGGGCCCGGTGGCGATCGCGGCGTGCATCGGCGTCGTGGGCGGCGGCCTGTTGCGCGGGCGCAAGCTGGAAGACCTGGTCGGCACGGGCGTGAGCCTGGCGGTGGCGTCGGTGCCCGAGGGGCTGCCGCTGCTCGCCACGGCGGCGCAGCTGTCTGCGGCCGAGCGGCTCTCGGAGCGCAAGGCGCTGGTGCGTAACCCGCGCTCGATCGAGGCGCTCGGGCGCATCGACGTGATCTGCGTGGACAAGACGGGCACCGTCACGCGCGGGCACCTCGAGCTGAGCGAGATCTACGGCGGCGGGCAGTTCGTGCCGCTCGCCGACTGCGCCGCGGCCGAGCTCGCGGTGGTCGCGGCGGGCTCGCGCGCCACCGCGGCCGAGCAGCGCCGGCTCGGCGCCGCCGACCCCACCGACGATGCGCTGCGCCGCGCGGGCGAGCAGCTCTCGGTGGGGGTCGAGCTGCACGCGCCCGGCTGGCAGCGCGCGAGCGAGGTGCACTTCGCGCCGGGCCGCAACTACCACGCCACGCTGGCGTCGACGCGGCAGGGCCCGCTGCTCAGCGTGAAGGGCGCGCCCGAGTCCGTGCTCGAGCTGTGCGATCGCGAACGCGGCCACGGCGGTCTTTCATCGGCGGCCCCATCGTCGCATGCGCTGTCGGCCGAGGCGCGCGCCGAGCTGTGCGCCGAGGCGGCGCGCCTGGCGGAGCGCGGGCTGCGCGTGCTGGCCGTGGCGGAGACGCGCTTCGCGAACCTCGACCCGCTCGAGCCGCGCCATGTGGCGGGCCTCGAGTTCCTCGGGTTCCTGGCCTTCAGCGATCCGGTGCGGCCGTCGGCGCGCCGCGCGGTCGCCGGCATCCGCCGCGCGGGTGTGAGCACGCTCATGCTGACGGGCGATCACCCGCGCACGGCCGAGGCGATCGCCACGGAGCTCGGCCTGCTCGACGGGCGCCGCGTGGTGGGTGGCGCCGAGCTCGGCAGCTGGAGCGACGAGCAGCTCGACGAGGAGATCGGAACCATCGGCGTGTTCGCGCGCGTCACGCCCTCGCAGAAGGTGCGGGTGGTGCGCGCGCTGCAGCGCAACGGTCACGTCGTCGGCATGGTGGGTGATGGCACGAACGACGCGCCCGCGATCCGCCTCGCCGACTGCGGCATCGCCATCGGCGAGCACGGCACGCAGGCCGCGCGCGGCGCCGCCGACGTGGTGCTCATGGACGGCCGGGTGGAGACCCTGGTCGACGCGATCGTCGAGGGGCGCGCGATGTGGGCGTCCGTGCGCGACGCGGTGAGCATCCTGCTCGGCGGCAACCTCGGCGAGATCGGGTTCACGCTCGGGGTCGGCCTGATCGAGGGCCGTCCGCCGCTCAACGCGCGCCAGCTGTTGCTCGTGAACCTCCTGACAGACGTGGCCCCCGCGATGGCGATCGCGCTGCGCCCGCCATCGGCAGACTCGCTCGAGATGCTCGCCACGATGACGCCCGAAGAGACGCTCGGGCGCCCGCTGAATCGGCAGATCGCCGCGCGAGCCGTGGCCACCGCGATGGGCGCCAGCAGCGCCTGGCTCGTGGCGCGCTTCACGGGCTCTCGCGAGCGCGCGCGCACGGTCGCGCTCGCCGCGCTCGTCGGCTCGCAGCTCGGGCAGACGCTGCGCTCGGGCGGCTCGAGCCGCCCGGTGGTCGTGACCAGCCTGCTCTCGACGGCCGCGCTGGTCACCGTGATCCAGACGCCCGGGCTCAGCCACTTCTTCGGCTGCAGGCCGCTCGGGCCGCTCGGGTGGGGCACGGCCATCGTGGCCTCGATCGGCGCCACCCGCTTCGCCTCCGCGGCCGATCGTGTGCTCTCGCGTGACGTGCTCACGCCGCTTCGGCTCGCCGAGCGCTGGAACGAGCGCTCACATGAAGAGGTGAGCTGGTACGCGTCGAGCGACCCCAGCTTGCGTCCTCGCCCGCGCACCGAGCGCGCCCCGGCGGGCGCACGGCAGACCAGCGCCGCTCGGGCCGGCGCGGCGCGTGCCGACGGCGGCGGTGCGCCCGCGGGCGCACCAGCGGCTGGCGCGGCCTCCTCGAGCAAGAGTGGGGCAGATGCGTCGGGCCGTGGCGGCGTTGTAGAGCCCGGCGTCGCCGACGAGAGCGCCGACGCGCCGCCGGTCGTTCAAGGGGTATTCGTCGACGGCGGCGTCGAGTAAAACGAGGGGTGAAATGCGCACGCTGGGCTCGCACGCGATGTCGCCTCGATTGTTCGATGGCGACAGCGAAATGGCGCGGCTCATGCGCGCCGTGAAATGGGATCAGAACCCCCTCGGAGACCCGGAGAAGTGGCCCGAGAGCCTGCGCACGGCCGTGCGCATCGTGCTCACGTCTCGCTTTGCGATGTGGATGGGCTGGGGACCCGACCTCACGTTTTTGTACAACGACGCCTACGCCAGCATGTCGCTCGGGGCGAAGCACCCCTGGGCGCTGGGGCGCCCGGCGCGCGAGGTGTGGGCCGAGATCTGGCCTCAGGTCGAGCCGCGCATCGAGCAGGTGCTGCGCACGGGCGCCGCCACCTGGGATGAGCGCCTCCTGCTCCTCCTCGAGCGCAGCGGCTTCCCCGAAGAGACCTACCACACGTTCTCGTACAGCCCGCTCGGCGGCGACGACGGCGCGGCGGCGGGCATGCTGTGCGT
>Ga0247763_1000098_pt1 | contig 41597 bp, 36 predicted proteins | sample UWRJL141409B4_FD_179926 | JGI IMG/M metagenome (GOLD analysis project Ga0247763, IMG submission 179926) | Plant litter microbial communities from Arlington Agricultural Research Station in Wisconsin, United States - UWRJ-L141-409B-4 | ecosystem: Environmental > Terrestrial > Plant litter >... | reverse complement strand
CATTGAATACACGTGTTTACTCTTTTCTGTTCATGATCTGAACCAGCCGGGGAGACGATCAGGGGGTGCAAAGTACTGCTGCTGACCCAGTACACGGGACCCGGTCCTCATGTTCTATTCCCTCCCACGACGAGCTGGCCAAAACGTGGCAATCCCTAGTTACTAAGAAAAATTAAATTCTTCGGGCTCATCCCATCCCAACTGTTGTTTGTGCATCAAGGTGCTCGTTTGGTCCCCAGAACATCGGCGAGCAAGAAGCCCCTCTGTCTCGCTCTCCCAGTCCTTAATCTCTCGGTTTGCAGCAATGAAATGGCGGAATTCACTCTCACTGGTCAGTCCAGAGTACAATTGGTTAGCAAGACACAGGCGGACAGACAGGCAGGTAGACACAAACGCACACCGGCAAGCCAAATGATATATTAGAAACGATAAAAAGCAAGTGAGGCGAGGCCGGGGAAGAGAAGCGGTAGGACAAGAGACAGTGAGAGCGAGCAAGACAGTCAGAAGGTGAGGAAGAGAGAGTCGGGAACGGTGGGGTTGAAAATATGATATCTGAGTTATCATCTGCCCGTCCCGACCACTCGCACGAACCAGTGGCCTGAGCTTGAGACACAAAACACACATACGTTCTGGAGGCGGTGGGCGCATGGCGTTTTCCCGCGCTGCGCGTTGCTGACCTCTCTGTCCTGGAACTGGGTCGGAACGTTGAACCAGACGTGGATGCTGGTATGACTGACCCAGTCTGCACCCCAGCTTGGCCGATCGAGCCAACAATAGTTGCCTACTGTTGCCTACTGGTAAGAAGTAGGGTGGGCAAGAAACATGCCCTATTCCCTAGATACTTATCTACCTCTGGCTAGCGGACTTCCTCACTCCCGTGAGCTGTGCCAGAGCGTTACATTAAGTGTGGTTATGTTCTTGCACGGTCTGGTTCGGTACAATCTGGTGGCCTCCACCCCGGAGACGAAGGAGCTGTCTGATATTCAAATATTCCAAGAGAAGAGAGCTCGAGGGACAGCGAGGGAGAGTGTGCAGAGGCAGAGACAGACCGTAGAAACTCGGGTCTAGATGCCTGCCGATGAAATGAGAAATCGAAAGACCAGACGGACTCACAAGTCGGTGAAATGAGACGGCGTGGGCTGTGGATAACGAGGTACGAACAGGGTTCATGGTAGGGAGCGATGCCAGGCGAGGCCCAGTCCAGGCCAGCGAGAAATTAGCCATGTGCAAACATCGAGGCTCCGTGAGAGACCCAAGACAAACAGGTCCCTAGCTTCGTTGGCTCTGTGTAGCTGGCCTCGTTGATCGAAATGCGTGTGGGCCGCTGGCGTGTGGGCGGCCATACCAGATCTGACCGACCGACCGACATTCGGTGGCTGCAAACGCTTTTGGATGGAGGGCAACTGGAAGCTTGAGCACGCCCATCCCGTCCCGCCCCTCCATCTCGCCCCATCGCATCACATCACATCACATTTGTGGCGATTGTATTGCATAATCACTGGGAGGGTGGGAGAGCAATTGTTTGGCTGTAGATTTGCTTGCTCGCCGCATCTGAGGTAGGCAGCCTATCCCTCATCCGGTGTCCGCATAGCTGCGGCTGTGCGAGAGCGGCAGGCCCAGGACTGCCTCGCGCTTTCCCGGTCTGGCCTATTAGAGCCCTTCTGCACCATTGCAAGAGTGAGTGAGTTCACACATTCGTAGTCGTAATGCAGGGGACGGCTTCGACAGGGATCATCATTAATGATCTCCCCATCACCACCAGCTTCTCTTACCCCGTTCTTGAGAGTGTCTATGCCGTGGGACCGGACAGTTCCGCAGCAGCCCCCCCTTGCTGCTACCGAAACAGCTTTGGCCTGTCTCGCTCCCCCCTGCCTTAGTCAAGTTGGAGAAGGTACTTCACGCATCTCCATAGGCCGCGCATGGTTCAGCGGTCATCTGCCACGCGCGGGAAGATACTCACAGCCAGATGGCAAATTTTGAGTCTCTGCAGCTAGTACCGAAAATCCGGATTGAGGGGCGACTCACTCAATCAAAGGAATGCCGAGATGAACGAGCCGCGCTTGTAGCAAACCAGCCAATACCAGCACGGTGTGACCGTTTCCGGGAGCAGCCGACCACATTCCAGTCGCACCTAGGTACCTCACTTGACGAGCCCGCGGGCCGTTCTATCTCGTAGGGCTGCCAAGAAACCAGTTGGGAGCAGCTGGCGGAGGGAGGGAGCAGGGACCGGACCAGTTCTTACCAGCCGTTCGAGAAGACGGGACGACAACCACGTCGCCTACCTACATGAACTGGTGGAGTGTTGCCGCTGGGGCTTGTGAAGGAATGAAGCCCATCAGAGGCCATGTCCGTACCTTGCAGCATCCATGTCTCACTGCTGCCCGCCGTGCCCGAGTGGAGGTGCGTCAGAGGGACCCTCTGATGTCGGTTTGCCCACGAGGAAAATGGAGAACATCGGGCCTCCTCCTCACTTACACTGGCCGGCTCGAATCTTCTAGCCAGTATCAGGGTCCGAGACCTGGGCAAACTGAAGACGGACGCCAGAGACGAAGATGTTTGGGCAGCCCTCGAGGTTTCCTAGCTCAGAGTTGCGCTTCCGCACACGCTCCTCTAGACTAGGTTGCTTGTTCCGAAAGCGGCATGCTTCAGACTCCGGTCTGCCGCGCCCGTGGTCTAAGGCCCACGAATAAAGAACGTGCAAATATATGGCGGCGTGCCCTCTCTTCCTTTTTCTCTCCAGTCATCCAGAATTCTTGCCCAAGACAAAGGCTGCCTGGCACACTCATTGAAGTGCCAAAGCATGCTCATCTCGCAGCAGCCACTTCTGCGATTCCATTCCCCTCTGCCGCTGAATCCGGAACAAAGAAGCAAAAGGCGCTCACTACCCCTCTGTCAGACGGTGCCTGAGATACTGAGCTATCACATCAGAGGGTGCTCGGCAACCACCACGCGCGCGCCCAAGAGGGCCTCAGGTTCGGACAACTGGTCTTGGGCTGCGACGACACTGCATCCCTGTCAAGACCTGCAAGGCGGTCATCTCGCAAAGAAACCTGCCACCGCCATTGCGGCTTGCACATCTGTACCAACAAGAGTCGCAGTCTCCCTGACACGCTTTGCTGCACAAGTCTCCGACGAGGCGGTATTGGTTCACCTATGCAGAGCACCTGCAGCTGGAGACGGTCCCTCGCGAGTCGGAACTTTTCCAGAAGCTTTGGAGGCCACCTCCCGCTTGGAAGCCGGTTTCCTCTTCACGGATTCCCTCCCCGGAGACCGCTGGTTCTGTGATAACAACACGGCTGGATGTTTGACACGTCTTGTCGCTTGCCGAAGATCCTGCCTTACAGCGCCTGTGCCTAGTCCTTCGCAGCTTGGGTAACGACCTGCCCGACAGGACCCCCGAGTAATATTTGAAGACCCGTGGCGCCACGATTCTCAACCACTCTACCGGGGCACCAACACCCGGCGTGTTCCCTATCCCCCTTTCGAAGAAAAGCGAAAACGCAAAGTCCCACACGGACAACCCTCGACCATAGGGGCTTCAAGAGTCCTCCAAGACGCGAAGATGGATCACAATGTTCCGCTCTCGCCGGCGCCTTCCAAGTCCGAAGTATATCCACCAAGCTACCATGACTTGTCCCAGCACAATACCACCACATCCCATCCTCGCGATGCAATGGGGATGAACCAGACTCAGTCCCACTCACAACCGGTATCGAGACACGGAACACCGGTCCGCACGCTGCATGGTCAGGGATATGACCATCACCTCCATCAGCGCGGCGGTGGCGACCACTTGGTAAGAGAAAACACAGGGCCACAAGAGCTAATGGCTGACCTTTTGTGTAGCAGAACTACCACCAGTCCATTTATTCATACGACAGTAGCCCATATGGACCCATCCCAGAGGTGAGTTGCCTCCGTGCTAGCTGCCGGATGTACAAGGGACTAACGTAAGCAACACAAGGCACCGCAGCCGTACAGTACCCCAGCAACATCGCCGCCCACCCCGTCACGCGCTTCGGACGTCATGACAACCCGAAGCGGCAGTGTGATCCAGAGAGGAGCCAACTCTAAAGTACTGGGGCCTAAGGGTGCTAGGGTCGAAAAGTCCACCTCGCGGAAGAATAAAAAGGATCGAAAGCCAATCAAAAACATGCCGACACTCGACAAGCCCATGAGCGAACTGACACGGGACAGCCAGATCCCCGTGGCTGACATTGACTCGTATGTGAACCGGTCTGTTGAGATACGCCGACAAGAGGTCGAAACTGGAAAGAATCCTGGTCGGGTCAAGAGACCAATGAATGCCTTCATGCTGTATCGAAAGGCATACCAGCAACGTGCCAAGGAATGGGCATCACAACACAACCACCAGATCGTGTCACGAGTCTGCGGCCTGAGCTGGCCGCTGGAGCCTGAGCCCATTCGCCAACAGTTCAAGGACTGGGCCGACATGGAGCGAGACAACCATCAAAAGGCACACCCGGACTACAAGTTCACCCCATCTAAGCCGCAGAAGATTCGGTACGGTAGCAAGGGAGGGGGGTTTGACAGCGAGGGCTCGGATCTTGACGACTATGACTTCCGACCCAGTACTCAGAATCGTGCATTGTCCAACACGCCGGGTGATCCAGATGACGATTATGTCCCGCCACGCTCCACCCATGGGGTGACCATGTATCCATACCAAGGCATGTACGGGATGTCGGCTTTGAACCCAAATCGGTCGGCTTTCGAGTATTCGAATCCTGGAAAGGCGGTGCCAGCGCCTTACGACAGACGGGAGCTCTCCGGGCAGTACTATGAGACTCGTATTCACAACCAGCAGCGGTCGTTACACCAGGGTACTGTTGAGGATGTTGTAATGCGTAAGACTCCATCCCCGAGCTACGGGTACCAGTCACGTTCGATGCACTCGCATTATGATCCCGGGCATTACTCGTCGCACTCCCCCTATCCGTCGCATTCGCCTCTGATGGAGCCCCAGCCGCCGCCGCCTCCTCCCTTGGCGCAGCCCCAACGTTTGGAGCATCGCATTGACCCGTCGTTACTTCCGGGGGAGGGGAGCATATACGACCCAAACAACTTGAACCTCTTCCTCGAGAGCGGGCTGCCGGCGGGCCAGCACACGTGGCCTTCGTCGCACCTGCCCTCCAACACCGAGCCCGAGGGGCAATTCAACGAGGCCTTCATGGGGCTCGAAGACACGTTGTCGATCGAACAGCAGGCACAGTTCCTTAGAGGTGCCGACGAATGGCAAATAGAGCCGCTGGCCGAGGGAGCGCACTTCGACACGAGCTGGGTTGAGTCGTCGCACAAGGCTGAGTCGTGATGAGAGAAGAAGCTGTATCTGAGTTAGCTATTTTGTATTTACATTTGATTTTGGAGTTGAGGAGCTGCCGACGCGGGAGATGACAGGTTCAGGATAACTACATCTTGTAGACGGCGCTACAGGGTTGGGCCTTGAGGTGTTTGAACATCGATTTCGCGGCGCTAGGACATCGTCGCGTATCCGAGTGGTCGCTTGTGTTTGGATGCATGGATGGAAAACGGACAAACTTCGAGGGATTCTCGTAGCATCAAAGGAGTATTTAATCGACCGCGGTTTTTGGAGCCTCTTTGATGTTGGATAGTATCTTAGATCCCAGGTCGTTGCTGGGGCTAGGCGTTGACAACAATCGGCTTGACAAAGTCATTGTGCCTAGCCATTGTGCAGGATAGGCCGAAGGATGGGTCATGGACAATTATCGACAGACGAAAGGCTTTGTTGATGCAAGATAAGTCTGGGGAGCTCCGGATCGCGTAGACATCCTTTGACATTGACGGCAATGAGACGGTACTAGGTTTGAAAAAGGATATGAAAATCCTCAAAATGACGAGTGATGAGGAAAGGAGGAATGTCTAAAGCGATCACCGTTTTGCCACATCGCTTGCTGACAAGGCAGGTAACGTACCTACTCTGTGGATGTTGTGCACCCACATTCCCACAAGGAAAGATTCGAACAACAACTCATGAAAATGGCATTATATGACACATCCTTGCACGAAAAGCATCAAGGAAACTGGAAACACCGAAAGAATCTGATCTCATCCAGCTGTGGTGACCTGACCAGAGCAACTCTGGTGGTGCATGAGGATGACGCATCTGATTGGGCGTCGCGCTGAAGTGGGTCTTGCGATCACTCTTGCCCTGTCGCCTTTAAACTCCGCTGACGGCAAGGCTTCCACAAACTGCCATCCGCATCCAGCTCCAACAACCATCGCCATGACCTGGATATCCAAAGCAATCACCCTCTTTGGCGGCCTTCTGCTTGCCCACGCGTAGGGATTCCCCTTTCCCGAAAACCTAGTGACGCTAACGTCTCGATCAGCTGCTATTCGGCCCAGGAGCACTCAGCCCTTCAATCATTCAGAGTCACTGCGTCTACACTAACCTCATCGAACCCAACCACGCCTACCTTGCCCGTCGATATTGCAATTGAGGCTGTTATCGCGACATTCATCATTACCATGGGACTGGTGCTGGGAACCCGCCCGCTACGACCGATCCAATGGAATGTCTGGGCTGGAAAGCTTGAGCGCGAGGGGCAGGAGGGTTTCTTGGATAATGAGGGAGAGGTTAACAAGGATTACGTGGGAAATCCCTTCAAGATACTGGAAACGAGGCCTGGTTTTGTCGACATTCGGAAACAGCGCAAGGAGTTCGCCGAATGGGTCAAAAGCGGCAGCAACCTGGATGAGAGCCGATAGCCAGCCAAGCGTGTTTGCATGTCGGCAGAGTGAAAAGAAAGTAAAACCACCAACATGGGCCATGAACTGGAAATGATCATCCAGCAGATTCTTAAGGCGGTATTCGTCAACTTGCGACGCCGGAGTGGGGGTCGAGAGAGCACAAGTCTTTTCTTAACCCTCCAACTGCATCATTGCTCCTTCCCATCACGTCAGCACGCCTGGTCGATTGGCCTAGGTATCCATCCCCACCGGAGGAAGCCAACTAGCTTGCTCTCATGTTCTAATTATCTGTCGACTCATGAAATGGAATGGCTAAACATCAGCTTAGAACACGGCGGCGGAGTGCGACCCGTAAGCCAGTTCTAGGCCGCGTGGACTTAGACATCATGTGTTGGTGAATATCTTTGTCAAAGGTTAAGTGACCATCGAAAATGCCTCGCGCCCGCAGCAACGCCCGGAGCGTCTATTCGAACGCATCGCACCTTCTCTCCCCCACGAGTGTCGAGTCAGATGCGTCTTCGCGAACTCGGCGAGACCCCTCGTCGACCCCTAGCGATACCTCTTTTGCCGCTTCGTTTTCCCCCTCCATCCAGTCTCTGGAGTCTCATTCGATTGCCCCATCAATATTCCCTTCAGCATCAACGTCGGTATTCGGCACGATCCCGCCATCGAGGACCTCTTCTGCGTCCACTTCGGTGTATTTCCCGACAAACCCAGCGGCAACATCCTCGAAGCCACCATCTACTAGAACCTTTATATCTCCCTCCTCAAGAGCACCCCCGATCTCAGTTTCGACACACCAGTCCGTTCCGTATTCGCCACCTACTTCTTTGCGCTCCGCATTATCGTCCATTGAACACTCGGAAACTCTTTCCACCTCCCGGTCAAATAATCGGGTACCGCAAAGACGCGCCCAAACTCCTTTTGTACGAATAGGCGCGTCGACGCGAAGCTCCCTTCCTTCACTAAAATCGAAGACCAGCTCTGGCTATGCCCCGTCTACACCAACGCCGAACCCTCGACCCTGGGCACCCTGTCAGCTACCGACTCGTAATTCTCAATCCAGTTGTGGCTCTAAGGCGTCGCGTACCTCTGGAACCTCCCGCACCCGGTTTGTCTCAACCTCTCGTGCATCTGAGAGATTCGATCGGGGAGCATCTACCTCCGCGGCTCGAAGCTCTGGGAACAAGACCGACTGTGCAAGTAGTCACAGCAATACCGCCGCCGATCACGATGCGCTCAGCGAGATTATCATGGCTGTCGATATGGACAAGAATGGGAGGGTGGGCTGTGCTTACTATGTTGGAATTGACGAAGCACTACATCTCGAGGACGATTGGATCATGGGCGGTGTCGAAGCCGTGGGTACGCTACTCCTTCGAATCCAACCCACAACCGTCCTTGTCCCAAACAGAGCAACTTTTGCTTTGGTGCAAGTGCTTGAGAGAGATGCGCTTCGTATGGACGACGAAGATCCCAATCAGGAGAGGGGCTCATATATTCTTCGTCATCTAGTCTCTTCAGAGTTCGATCTCGACGGCGCAAAAGAGAAACTAGCTGAAACGAACCCACAGGAATCGTGTCCGAATTCCCTCCGGTTGATTTCAGAAGATGACCAGGATCCTCAGGACAACGGTTCTCTGACGCAAAAAAAGATCGCGGCCCTCAACGAGTTGGTTAATTTCGACAGTCGCCTCTCTATAGGATGCGCTGGTGCCGTTTTAGGAGATCTCGATCGTCGAAGGGCAGCAGAACACGCCCTGTTTGATACCGAACTGCAGTCGAAGTTCCGAATCTCCTCAGTTGAAATGGACACACCCAGCGATTTCATGTCAGTGACTGCAGACACCCTGGTATCGCTTCAGATTCTACACTCAGAGCTTCACCCCAATCCCCAATCGGAGTATTCCAGCAGCCTGGGAGAGAAATCTAAAGAGAGCCTCTCGATATACGGACTGTTCCAGGCGTTGGCATGCACGGCTCAGGGAAAAGCCAGACTCCGACAAATGCTCTTTAGGCCGAGCACTAACCTCGATGTGATACAGGAGAGGCAGAAAACAATCGCTATGTTTTTACGCCCTGAAAACCGAGAAGTGCTTGTCTCCATTCGGGAACTTCTGAGGAAGGTCAAGAGTTCCAGGGCTTTATTGCGTCATGTGAGGACTGGTGTTGATCGGGTACGAGGCCGCTTATCTCTCAGACTCGCAGAGTGGCTGTCGTTGGTCCGGTTCCTAGCAGTGGCTACTAGACTGAAGGAGGCAGTCACATCGATTTCGGGGCACGAAGGGGTCCTTGTCCTTTTAAATGTAAGCGGGTGACCTCGTGGTCGTCGCTGACTTCAAATTCCTTTCGCAACTGCTGATTTTTGCTAGGTTTCCAACCGTATTGATCCCGTAGTGTTTTTCTCGATCGGAAAGTTGATATTATCGACGATCGACTTCCAACTGTCCAAGGAGAGTGGTCATACCGTAATTCAGTCCGGAATAAGCAAGAGGCTGGACGAGCTCAGAAATCTGTACCACGAGGTGCTTAATTGGCTTCCATTACTGAACGATGATGTACGGAAAGGCGTACCGTTTTGGGCGAAGCGCCACATTCAGTACTGTACCCTTCTCCCTGACATAGGATTTCTCATCGCTGTCACTCTTGACCCAGAAAACATGGAGGGACTTTATGGGGGCGAAGATTCCCCAGATGGGCCGTGGCAGCTGGAATTCGTCAACGATGATGCGGCTTATTACAAAGACGCTGTCATGCTGGAACTGGACGAGCGGCACGGAGACTTGCCCTCCGAGATTACCAGTGAGTTTTTAATTTTTTTTTTTTCATCAAACGCATGATGCCACATAAGAGACCGCTAACCAGCCCTGAGATGAAGAAATTGACGTCGTAATGAAACTTGCGGCTGCGGTTATACAACACGAACAATTGATAACTAGCGCCTCGGATATCTTTGGCGAGCTAGACAGTCTTCTTGCGCTTGCATGGGCCGCTGAAAAATACCGATGGGTGGCCCCAGAGATGACTTGTTGCAACGTGCTTGATATCACCGAGGGTCGCCATCCCCTCCAAGAGTTGCTTGTGCCGGCCTTCATCCCCAATGACTGCTCTCTTGTGGGAGGAGTTGGTGATCTGGAGAACGGCTCGCAAAATCTTGAGGATTCCAACGCAGACGACGAGTTGAGCAGTCTTCGGGATAATATCACCGACGGCAGTAAAAGCTCGCGGAGCTCGGGCTCGGACAGCAGCGGCGATATGTCGACGGACTCTTCAAACTACGACTCAGACTGGGAGAGCGAGAGCAATGAATCCGATATCGCAGATGAGGAGAATTATCTGGGCTACGGCAGTGGCTCAGAAGTTTCAGAGGGCAATCTTGACAGTGATGTGATTGACCCAGATGAGCAAACCGAGTCTGGAGAAACAAGCAGCTCGAGCGGTTACACCGTCTCCGAGGATGAGTTCGGCATGGACTTCTCAGTGAGTGACGTACAAGCAAAAGAAAGAATTGAAGAACAGCCATCGATGCTGATTCTTACGGGACCGAATAATTCTGGGAAAAGTGTGTACATGAGACAGGTCGGTCTTATTGTGTTCCTTGCACACATAGGGAGTTATGTACCGGCCACGAGGGCAATTATCGGGGTGACGGACCGCATACTCACCCGGATTGCAACTCGAGAAACAGCTTTGGATGACGAGAGCGCGTTTATGGTCGATGTGAAACAGGCCGCCTTCACAATGAACTTCGCAACTCGCCGTAGTCTGGTTTTAGCCGATGAGTTTGGCAAAGGGACATCGGCCGAAGATGGGTCAGCGCTGTTCGCCGCGTACGTCGAAAATTTCCTCAGACTCGGAGTCAATCGGCCAAAGGTGATTGTCGGCACCCATTTCCACGGCGTTTTCAGTAATGGTCTTCTTGAGCATCAGGATTGCGTGCGCTTCGCTCATATGAATACGCGCCTGAATCCAGATGCTCAAGAGGCTCGCGAGCAGGTTGTATACCTCTTCCGACTGCATCCAGGCCTGGAAAGTTCAAGTTTGGGGATCTCATGCGCTTCGATGAACAGCATCGAGGATAGAGTGCTCGACCGAGCTCAACACTTTGTGTCTTTGCTGGAAAACGACGAAGACCTCCGACTGGCCTATGAAGTGATATCCGACAAAGAAAGACGGGCGATGGAGCAAGTGGAGGAGATAACAAGACGTTTTTTGGCCGCAGAGATCCCAAAAACTCACGAGGTCAGGGCGGACGGAGACGCTGTGCGAGACATGATATGGGACGTACTTGGTCCACAAGAGGAAGAAAGTGGTGGTATAGGAGGATATAATGAAGAGGATGTACATATGCAAAGTTTGTTTGATGATCACGAACTATTAGCTTGAGGTTGCCAATGGTGCGGCAGTCGAGGTTCTGGACCATGAGCTTCAAAACCACGTTCAGGGGTCGAAAACACCAATTTTTCAAGCCACAAAACCAGATGGAACCAGCCGCAGAGCCAGTCGGGCTCTTGCCGATGTGAAAAATCCGAGATCAAGCCAAAGACGGCTTGGATTGAGCGCTGGTATTTTGCGGGGTTCAGGGGGTGATGTTTTGGTGGTACCTTATCTAGCCCGAAAGAAATTGCGATAAGCCAAAAAGTTTGGAGGCAGAAAAACGTGCAAAGGGACCCCGCTGAACACCCCCGTTGTGCCGTGATTCAGACAAACATCATCGCAGCTCAAAGCTCCAGCTCGCCAGCACCCACCGTCAGTGATGGCTCCGACAAAACCACAATCCAAGTCCAAGGATAAAGCGAGAGATCGGCTTCGGGCGAAGGCGGCATCTAACCAGACCCCGACGCTCAAGACTCGAGAACTCTTGGCGAATGCCGCCGCATTCCTCGAGGCGGGCGACCCCAAATCCGCCAAAACGAACGCCGAACTCGCCTTTGAACAAATTGGCAGCAATGGAAGACAGGCTGGCGCGGTGCTATCTCTGCTGGGACAAATATACGTCGAGGTAGGCGATATCGACAAGGCGCGCAACGTCTTTTCCCAGGCCGTGAAGATCGACGAGCACGGCACACTCCCCGAGGAAGAGGGCGGAGGCCCTGAAAAGTTCCTCTGGCTTGCACAGCTGAGCGAAGATGGCGGAAAGGATAGCGTTTCGTGGTTCGAGCGCGGCGCCGCCGCCCTGCGCACGCAGATTCAGACCTTAACAGAGAAGCTAGGCTCGCTACCACATACGAGAGACGAGCAGGAGGCAGTGATTGCAGAGAAGCGACGGAAACTGGCAGAGACCTTGTGCGCTGTTTCAGAGGTGTATATGACAGATCTAAGCTGGGAGGAAGATGCGGAGCAGCGATGTGAGGTGTTGATCACGGAGGCGATCATGCTTGCACCAGAGGTGGCAGATACGTGGCAGACGGTTGCGAGCGTCCGCATCTCGCAGTCACGAACAGAGGAGGCGCAAGAAGCGCTGAAGAGGAGTCTCGGGTTGTGGACAGACTTACCACCTGGAGACCCAGCGGTGCCTGAGTTCCCCGTGCGCGTTAGTCTGGTCAGGCTCCTCATCGAGGTGGGCTTGGAGGAAGAGGCTATTGAGGTCGCAGAGCGTCTCGTCGACGAGGACGACGAGAGCGTTGAGGCGTGGTATCTCGGCGGTTACGGAAGGTACATCAGGGGCGAGAAGCTTAAGCAAGAAACACCGGCGGACATAGAGAAGTGGAAAGCGGCATGGCGTTCGTCGAGTAAGTGGCTGTCGCAGTGCATGAGAGTCTTCAAAGATGAGGAATATGAAGACGAGCGGCTGGGCCAACACGTTCAAGAGCTCCTCGAGTCGATTACAAATGAAATTGGAGAGGCTCCTGAAGACGACGTGCTTTGGGAGGATACGGACGACGAAGAAGGCGAAGGCGACGGAGATGCTGAAATGCAGTAAAATGAGATATGTTTTGCTTCCGAGGAAAAACAAAGCTCGGCGTTGGTTGGTATGGTATTTTCGGTTGAAGCATGTCATGGAGTCAGGGAGGGGTAAATCCAGGGTTGCTTTCAGAGAACCGGTGATCATAGGGCACCTCGAGTGGATATCACATAGCGACTTTCAATCATCGTGGAGCATCGAGGCCATTCAGGCTGATCAAATTGGTGATCTAGTAGCAATTTACTCATCCCCAACTTTGACCTTGCGCATTTCATCTACAGGGAGTCCATCTTCCTCGCCCTCCTCTTCAGCCGATGCACCAGCGAGACCACGTTCCCAGAGTTGCCTCCCTGTTAGCCTCGCTGGCTCTTTTATCCTGGCTTTCTTCATCTCCGCGGCTTTCTCCTCTTCCTCCCTAATCCTGACCTCTTCCATCTCCTTCATAAATGATTCCCTCCACGCAAGGAACGTCTCCCTGTTGACTGGTGTCCCATGAAACTTCTTGTTCTCCTCCCTCTCTGCCTCAAGGAGAGCTTCTTCATGCACCGTAGCAGCCGCTTCTTTTCGATCCTGCACCAGCTGCTCGGCGGCATCCTTGAGGGTAGAAACGAGTGTGAACACCATAGCCATGCCAAGGTTCTCCTCAATCGTGGCCTGCAGGCCTTCCAGCAGCTGGGTCTTGTCACTGGCGAGGTTTAGGTGCGTATGCGGGGCTATCCCTGGCGCGGCGGCCAGCTCAAGATGTGGCGCCTTGTCGGGATAATCCTCCGGATATCGCACCGTCAGGACCATGACTGGGGACTCTTCTTCGTCATCAGGGATGTCTATGGTGATTGATATCCTGAACTCGTGCTCTGAGATATCTGCCGTGACGAGCTTTGTTAGTGGCGCTGGACGAGCGGCATGTTTTCTTATGAATAGGGAGGCCGAGATACCTGTAATCTCATCGGGAAAGATCGAGTCGAGGACCTCCCGCTCTTCAATTTGTTCTTCCCGCCCCATCTTTGAGCCCGGGATGAAATATCCGGTTTAAGTAGATCGTGACACCAAAAATGACTGCGGTGGACTAGGCCTTTCACCACTGAGGGGCAGATCTCAGCAACGCGGTCGCATTCAAAGCCTGCAAGGTGGGGTTGCTGGAGCACGCCGACCCGCTTTGGGCGCTCACCGCCCGGCAAGAAAAGAGGGATCCACTAAAAAATTCAATTGACGGGGGGTTTCTGGAGCTTTTTTCCTTTGCGGTCTGGCACACGGTTTGACCAGCACCTCCGGCTGACACTCACAATTTCCATCTTGTTTGTGTATACATCGGCCCAGGGCATTATTTATTATGGCACCTAAAGCGCCCACGGCGGCTTCCAATGGGAAAAGAAAGGCGAGCTTGGGCGAGAAAACCAGCGACAAGCGATTTAAGAAAGTGAAGATTGCTCCGGCAAAGAAGCGCCCGACTAGAGAAGAGAAGGATACTGAGTCTGACAGCAGCAGCGATTCCGACGTGGAGGATGGAGGAGCTGCGCTTGCTTCGAGGCCAAAGAGCGAAGCTACAGAGTCGAAGGCGCATGGTGCTGGTCCCGGCAAGGCTGCTGACGATCGAGGTTCGTTGAACTTGCAAGCCTGCTGCCCTGCATTTATCTGACACATCCTATAGCTCAAACATCTCGGGAATCACATGCGAAGCAGAAGCAGCTCGCCCAAGAACGTAAGGCGGCAAAGCCCCTGGCAGACGAGGTGCAAAGGACGAAGAAGCTCTGGGAGAGGCTACGCCGCAAGTCCCACGTGCCCAAAGAAGAGCGCCAGCAGCTGGTTGACGAGTTGTACTGTATAATTACGGGGCGAGTCAAAGACTTTGTCCTCAAGCATGATGCCGTGCGCGCCGTGCAGACCGCCATCAAGTACTCGACCCCAACCCAGCGTAAGCAGATCGCCAAGGAGCTCACGGGAGCCTACTGCCAGCTTGCTGAGAGCAGATATGCAAAGTTCCTCCTGGGGAAGCTACTGGTTCAGAACGACGAAGAGATCCGGGATCTAATCATTCCGGAGTTCTACGGCAAGGTGCGGAAGCTCATCCACCATGCTGAGGCATCTTGGATTTTGGACGACATCTACCGCGGTGCAGCAACCAAAGCACAGAAGGCTAAGCTCTTACGGGAGTGGTATGGGCAGGAGTTTGCCCTGTTCAAAGATGGTGAGAGTGCCGAGACCTCTAATCTTGAAGAAATTCTCGCCAAAGAGCCCAGCAAGAGGGCAACATCACTAAAGTACCTTTTCGACATGATCAATGGGCTCATTCAGAAGAAGCTGACGGGCTTCACAATGCTTCACGACGCCATGCTGCAGTACTTTCTCAACCTCAAGCCTCAGAGCGACGAGCTCAAGGAATTTATTGAGATTGTCAAGCAGGATGACAATGGCGACTTACTCAAGAACATGGCCTTCACCAAGTCTGGCGCTCGTCTAGTGTGCCTTCTTCTGGCCTATGGGACTGCCAAGGATCGGAAGCAGATCCTGAAGACATTCAAAGACACATTCCAGCTGATGTGTGGAGATCCCTATGCCCATATGGTGATCTTAGCGGCCTACGACCTCGTTGACGATACAGTTTTGACGTCGAAGTCTATCTTCCCAGAGATTTTGGGCAAGAACGAGGAGAAGGATGTCGAGAACATCATATTTCTTGCCAATGACCTCAATGCTCGGATCACAGCCCAGTATCTATTTGAAGGGCAGTCAAAATCACTCTTCACAGCCAGTCATACTAATGACCTGGACATTTTGGCCGAGATTCACGAGATCCGAAAGAACACAAGCAAGAAGGACCCTGAGGTCCGACGCAAAGAGCTGGTGGCAGCTATGTCTCCGCAACTGCTTGCCGCTGTTGCAACATCACCCAAAGAGTTGGTTGCAACATCTTTTGGGTGCCAGTTTGTCACAGATGTGCTGCTTTCTGCTGCAGGCGATAAGTCAAGTGCGCTCGAGGCCATTGCCTCCACTACCACTGAAGACCCAACCCCAGTGACGATGGAGGATGTATACCCTCCGCCACCACCTCACATCTCCCTTACTCCGCATGGTGGAAAGATGCTGAAAACTCTCCTTGCGGGTGGAAGGTTTGACAAGAAGGCGGGTGCTGTGCAGCGGATTGACCCGCCACTCAACTTTGCCGACATACTGTATCCCGCGATAAAGGAGCACATCCTACAATGGGCAACCGGACCGAGTTCTTTTACAGTGTTGGCGTTAGTGGAATCCCCTGATTTTTCTTCTTTGGCAGAACTTTCAAAGACTATGCGTTCGCACAAAAAAGTACTTCAAAAGGCAGCAAAACAGGGCGCAGCTAGGGAAAGTGAGAAGGGTGAAGCGGCGCCCAAGAAGTCCAAGGGAGGAGAAAAGAAGAACAAAGAGGCAACAACCAGGGTTGGCGGAAACCGAGGCACAGCCCTCCTGCTGGAAAAGTTGAGCATTTGAGCGATCGAGTTGGCGGGTTCGAATACAGAACGTCGAGCCGAAAACAAGCACAAGAAGCCGGACCGTATGTGTCTCCAATCCAGCGGTCGTAACATAGCCAAGAATCAGTGAATGGGTATTGTGCAACGTCTCAATGTCATCGCCGTTAAACTGCGGTCTTGCCATCCAAGCCATGAGCATGCCTCTCGGCAGCCCGCACAATGCCTGCTGGGAACGTTGAACCGTAGATGATCACCGTGCTATGCCAGCCAGAGGAACAAACTGTTTTGTGGCTGCTGTTGGAACGGAGCTAGCTATCGAATCTACCAAGGTAGCTATACTGTGCGTCTGGCAGTAGGTGACCCAACGACATGTAGGAATCTGGTGCAAGTCTTAAAGATGACAGCAACGCTGTGACAACTGGTGGCGGGAGCTAGCACAATGTGGTCCGCACAATGATGTGAGCAGGGCGTAGTCTTGCTAATCCAATGGGTGCTGCAGCAGTGGTGGTATCCTGGGGGTTCTTAAAAAGGAAGAGAGGAAAAGAACGACACATCGCCCTCCCACTGGCACCATGTCCAAATTGGAAACTGCCCGCAAGTCCTCCTGATTGGGGCCTGGTCCTCTTGCTTCTTTCTCAAGCCGCTTCAGTATTGAGACGAAGCTGCCCACTTCAATGGAGTAGAAATATTTTAGGTCTAACTCCGATATTGTTTGGGTGATCCCTTTCTCATCCCATTTTTACGCGCTACAAAGGACCATGTCGATGTCGCCGGTGAAAAATAATTGTGTATAGTAAGTTTTCGTGGCATATATACATGTAGTCGTCGCTCTAAACGCCACAGAAGACTGACGATTATGTATATTGTCTACAGCTAAAATGCTCAGGACCAGAATGTGGAGGATCAAGACCGTAGAAACAAGGATACCTGGACCACTAACATAGTCACACTTCAGGGCGACACCATGCTTAAGTTGGATCCAAAGGCCCATTCGTGGTGAGCTGGATGCCGTCTTGGCGCTATGAGATGGAGCATTAGAGCTAGAGAGTGTGCGTTCTGGACCGACATAGCAGTCCCACCACGGCGAAGAGCTGCGGGCGACACTCTCTGCAACTGACGGCGCGACAGGGCCGGAGACGTACCCAAACAGTTGGACCAAGTATGGTGACGTCCATGTTTGAACAAGGACCAAGAAGACTGAACCAGAAATGATGTCAACAGAGTTTTGATATTGTCCTAGAATTGTGCTTTGGCCCTGTAATCAGATTGAGGAGAGTGAAAGACATTTTGGCAACGCCTTTCACCGAGAGTGAGGGGAGGGCGGGCTGAGCTCATGGGAGATACGTGTTCTCATTATGAAAATGTAGACGGCAACGCATGGCCGCTGGGTATAGCGTAATCAATGAGAGCCTTCCCTACCGCCGAAACGCCGTGCCATGCTGAACCCTATTTTTCTACCAATTACGGCCAAGTGTGGGTGAAAAGGTGACCTCTACCGTGACCATTCCCGTTGCCATGAAAACTCAAGGTTCACAACAGGCCAAGTAACCGCTCCGAAAGTGCAATCAAACGAGAATCAAGATTAGCAAAGGAACGTGGGTGCAGCCTGTGTTCTCCACTCATGCGCTCATGAGCTTTGCCATCTCGTCCAACAGTTCTTGGAGATCCTCATCCGAGATCTTGTCGGTAAGAGAAGGAATAAGAGTCTTGCACTCGTCAGCGCTGTCGCAGCAAAGAGAGCCTGAGATTGGGGCGCTCAAGGTCAGCATCGTATTACATCACAATCACTTCTCCCGACTCCCCCAGAGAAGGGAAAGGATTTACCAATCTGCGCCCGTTCAAATTTTGTCAACTCCTTATGCGTGCTCAGCAGCCTCTCTACCGCCTCGACGTTCTCCTTTTGCTTGAACCGCGCAAACGCATCCAGGTAATCAAGCGTCTTGTTGAGCACCTCTGTCTCGTTACGGTCTTTCCGATCCTTGCGACGCTTCGCCATGAGCGCGTTGATGACTAGCGAAGCTTCAGACAGAGTAAGGGTGTCAACGTCCTCAAATTCGCCGAGGCGGAGCATCGCGCCAGCTTCTTCCTCGCCAGGCGGGGGAGGCTTGGCTCGCGCGGTGGGCGCGTGGCCTTGGTCGGACATTGTGTTCTTTTGGACAATGGGAGACGCGGAAGCTGCGGTTGTCTTTTTGTCTTTCAGCGTTGCGCTAGTTGGGTCGGCGAAAAGTGATTCAATCGGTTGTGCTGAGTCTAACTTTGGGGTCTCAATTGCTGAACTTTGGGATTGCGAAAAGGATTGTTCTAGAAGGATTGTTCGCGATGTTGATCAAAGAGCACGGTCAAAGGTGGGCCTGAGTTCCGGATAATTGCATAAGAGCTTTCCAATTCCGTCGAGCTTGACTTCCCCGCTGAAACAATGCGGCTCAACAACCGGCACCCACTCGGATGAACAGCTGCCCCACTTTTCACCAACCATGAAGCACAAAAAAACATGGCCCTGAATTTGCGGAGCGCAGGCCGATGACACCAAAAACAGCCCTTGTCACCATGGGTATCACCCCACCGGAGTCAAGCAGCGCTCAGTCAAACCGTGAATTCCATCTAATCAACTGACGCTGAGGCGCCCCCAAGCTGCCTTTGCTTTCTCACAATTGTCGCCCACAGTGTGGCCTGGCGTCACATAATGACTTGAGTCACCCTTCTGCCTTCCTCCCAGTCATGCACCTCTTGAACTCCCGCGTCTACTGCCGCTCATCGTAACCCGCGTCTTCAAGTTCCCCGAACATGTGCCAGTACAGCAAAGACTGTAATCAGCCGCTGCATCGAACTGTCGCTCCGCAATGCTGCCATGGTCTACCATCCCAAACATCCTGTCGTTTGCCCTTAGCTGTTCCCGCATGTGTTTCCCTTTGTACCACTAGGCCCTCCAGCAGCAATGATGCGTGCGCGTGTGTGTGAGTACAGTAGTATATACGTACCCGCTTCCACGCCCATACTCCGCTTGTGGGGCACAGTGACGCAGGAATGGCCCTGGATCTGGTCCTTTGGTGCGGGACCTATCTATCTACAAAGCAGAAAAGACGAAGAGCTGGGAGGGCATATGTTAGCGAAACTTCCCGGCAGGATATAGCCCAAACTTACATTATTAGTCGCTGCAATAGCGATGCTGTCCTCAAATGGATGCCAGCTCATGTGCAAAATCTTCTTGTTGAAGTCGATCTGGTCGGCATCCGTCTCCTTTCGCATTCGTTGACCCTGACCTGCTCCCGCGGGACTTCCCGCCCTTGAGCCACCCTTCTTGCCCCCGTTGGCAGTGGGACTCGTGGATGAATTGATGGGTGTTGGTACGCCCACCTTCTTGGCCTTGAAAGCAGACTTGTCCGCTTGCAAAACAACCTCGACCTCTTTCTCGGGATCCGATGGGTAGATCATGAAGTTGTTGTTATAGCTGCCTGTCATGACATTCTTCGCATCACCCGAGAATACAACTTCAAACTTGTCAAAGATGCTGTCGTTCTCATACGTGTCGCACAGTCTGGGTCTCAGATGCTCATGAATCGGAATTGTCTTGACCGGTTGCCGTTCCATGTTGACATCCCAGATCTTGACCGTGAGGTAGTCACGCGAGAGGATATATCTACCATCATATGAGAAGCGGACATCTGAGATTGACGAGATAATCTCCGAGAAAAAGGAGCGGGAGGAGGGATCCTCCTCTTGCTCAAACACTTGATATTGGTGACAAAGTCAGCAAATATGTTCCCCCACGGCTTATGGGCAGCAGACTTACTCTTTGCATGCTGATCACACAGAGCGCTCTCTCGCATATCTGCGAGCTTGATGGTTCCCTTGGAGCTGGCATACATGAACCAGTTGCAGCTCTGGGGATGAAACTCGGCGGCCGTGATAACCTCGGTAAGTTCCTCCATGTTTGCAGGCTTGATATCCACAATGTTGAAGCTCTGGTCCTGGATGTTCAGGTTCCACAAGTTTATGCGCAAATCATCACTACTGATGAACGTCTCTCCGTCACTGTTGACCGAAATGCTGTTGATGTGGTAGGCATGAGCATTGGCGTACGTCCTGCGCGGCACTGCAGCAACTACTGTGTCGTGGTGCGTGAGCCTAGGCAACTTGAGATCGCCCGCATTGCGGAAATGCTGCGGCAAGGCGCGGGGCGCACCCCCGCCACCAGCTGCATTCGAAGGTGTTAGGTCGTGGGAAAGATTGTTCTCGGCGACAACCTTCAGTGATTTCTCAAAGACTTTCCATAGCTTAATAGTCTTGTCGTTGGTAGAAAGCAGATAATGCGACGCATTTTGCCGCCGGCACCACTTGATCTTGTTGATCTTCTCTTCGATCTCGAGTGACTTCAGGTAGTCAAATTCAGGCTCGTGGGACTGGAACTCGGTATGGAACTTATACTCGCATGTTTTTTTCTGTCCCTTGGTCAGCAAGAGACTCAAGCTTGAGGCAGGATGCTAGACGGGGAGAAGTGGGAGGAATTCACGCTTACGGTTTCGTTCCGCTCAAAGAGCACCACTCGCCCGCCCTTATCACCCGTCGCGAGATAGTTGCCGGTGTGATCGAACTCGACAGTGGAAATGATATCCGCTAGGAAAAGTGATGTCAGCGAAGGAAGCGCGCCGAGGCTAGAGCTAACAGCGTCGCCGAGAACCAGATAACCCGTGAAGGGGAGAGGCCCCGCCTTACCTTCGGTAATATCCTCAACATCTCCTTTGTCACCAAAGCATCTAAGACCGAGTATCAGCACAGACAGTTTGCACAGCAACGAGAACCCCGCAAACAGACCAGCGTGAGTGCACAAGAGAATGTGGAGAGGAGCGCGACAGCGAGAGCGGGGCAAGGGGATGACTTACTGGGTGAACTTCCAAGTCGGCGAGTTTGCTTCTGTGTCTACCATCGTTGAGGTCCAGAGACGCAGGTGGAAGTTCTCTTCCACGCTGCTCAAGTGTGTAAAGGAGAGAGCGGGCGGCTACGCCTGGTATTATGGCTATGGCGGGTGGAGGGCAAAATCGCGGTTCGACACGCAGGATCGGGATCGCGGGGCGGGAGGCACGATGCGGATAATAGGCAGCACAGGAGAAATGTGTATCTCGAATGCCACGGCTCTAGACGAGGCTAGAATGACGCGAAAGCTGACGGCACGAAGATGTCGGGCAAGTGAAAGGAAGGGGTGCGGCTCGGGGCTCCAACGGCTCGTGGTCGCTGGGAGAGGGGGGGTGGGAAGGAACGCGGAGACGATGCTGCCGCGGGGAAGCACGCCTTTGCCAAAAGGACAAAAGAAGCTATGCAAAGATCCGTCCCGTAATTTGGACAAAATGAGTCCCTTGGATGTGGACGTATGTGGGGAATCGATGCTGTACGCGGGCGTGGTTGACGCGCGGAAGTTCGGTGGTGTTGGAAATCAGGTCGGTAGGTTAAGCTTGAAATGACGGAGTCGGTGGTGCTGGCGCAATGATTTTGGTTTGGTGACCTGGATGGGGCTGCTGGCGGAGACAGCACAGTGCGGCCTTGCCGCCTGGGCCACTCCACCGCGGCCATTGCTAGGCCCAACCTGAGTCTTTGCTGCATTGGGCATGTTCCTGGCACGTCACTTTGATAGCATGACATATCCAACCCCGTAACTGACCGATCTGGAATACCTTGAGCTACTTCCCGTCCTACGGTGCTGCTCCAGCGCCCAGTCACAACTTCAACATTTTGAAGAGGTTCGAATTACAGCTCCGCAACAGCTGTCTCCTCGTCCATGTCGGCCCGACCAAATCTGGGCAGCTAAGTCAATACACATGTAAGCTGTCTGTGGAGTCCATTGATTCATGCTGGTGCCAGTCCTTCCTGGGCAGCACGGAGTGACCCGAACGAGCTCGTTTCCTTGGGTTTTTTGGTCGCTGCCACATCACATGCACATCATCCAACCTAAACCCCTGGATTAAAGATTTCTCTCAACTTCCAACCGCCTGCAACAAACGCCTCCGTCCGCTTCACCATCATTATGGGAAACCAGGACCATGGGAACGAGCCGGGAAAGAATGCTAAAGGGAAAGAGAAAGCCCCGGACAAGCCTGACCAGGCCGAAAGCGGACAGGAGCATAGCAATTCGACACTATCCCGGATCGCAAAATCGGCAGCAGCATTACCTTCAGCATCCTTCGGGGGAGGCGTTACCGCTGACGAAATACCCCGAGTAGCTGGCAGTGAGAAGGGCAGCAGTTCGCAATATGGTGGGCGTCTCAACCGAGCAGCTCAAGCCGGTGAAAGCTCTGCTGGCCTACGACTCGGAGCAGCATCAGGCGATGCCATCAAGCCAAGGCAAACGCAACAACACATTTCTCAGGAGGAGGCTTCGTTTTCGGCTTTTCTAGACAGCACAGGCATTAACCAATCCTCGCCGTTGGAGGAACACCACAAACCGTGGCAGTCAACCTCGACCAACCCAGTTCGAATGGGGACAACAGCAGACATTCAGTCAATTGCAGAGCAGGAAGCTCGGGATGGAGAGGATGTCGTGGTGCTTTTATCCACAGGTGAAGAGCTAGAACCTGACTTTGGTCTGAGCGAGAGCATCTCAGATAGCGATTTGGCGAGCCTCCGCAAAGCCTTGTTCGCGGAAGGCTCAGGCAACAACACTTTGGCTGTGCCTTGGGACAATGTGCTCAACTTTATCCCCAGATACTTCGATCGGGTCGCATGTTCGCCCTCGGTCCAAAGGGAACATGAGCTGTCTGTGCATTTTGGGGCGGTCGATACGGACGATGCATGGCGGTCATGGGTTGACCAGTGGTCCCGTGTGCTGACCGACTATCAAGATGAAGTTTGGGGCGACCTCGAGCCTCTGGTGCTGCAAGCACGGGACGACGTCAAGCGCCTTGAGGAGGTCCAGCCTGGAGACAAACTGCCGCGGCCAACAGCCCTTCTCCGGCTCCGCGCAATCCTTGGACATCTTCGAGGTCCGGGACTATCGTGAAAAACATGTAACTTGCCGGCAGGCCTGCTGTACTTCACGTGATGTGCACGCGACCCGGTGCCCCGCGCCGGCAAGTCCCAGCTCCCTGCGATTTACCCCGCCGAAGGTGACAAGGGTGGGCAGGTTGCCGTGCCAGCCAATGACATCATGCAGGCTTGTGGAACTTCCCATCCCCCACTGCCAGCCACTTGGTGTGCTGATGGCTGCAGGCCCAGCCATCCAACCTCTGTCCCCGGAGGTCCTTTCAGTCACTGACCGGCCCATTTGTGTATACTGGAAAAGGCCACTTGCAGCCTAGTGAATCGTATTTTCAATTTACTGCTGGATGGCGCTCTGACTGCTCCTGATCGTGCGGGTTTTTTTTATCACCGTGCCCAACTGTTATCATCCGATCTCGTCTTCCAAACCTCGACCGAGTTCACACCGTTCGCCGATCCCGAAACTCAATCGAATCGGTCCGCTAGAGATCCGACGTTGAACAATCCGCTCAGAGAACAATCAAGCATGAGAAACAAATACCCATCCCCGTCGCTCCCCGGAACGTGCAGCATCTTCCTTTGTGCTACAGCCCTTGTCTCCTCTGTCTGCGCTCTGCAACAACCCTTCCAACCGGTGGAGACCGCCCGCGCTCTTGTCAAGAGGCAGGGAGGCTGTATACCGAATTATTACAGCTGTGCGAACCAAGGCGCTGTTTTTGGCGACACATGTTGTCAGAACGGGCAGTCATGTAAGGACATCTCAGCGTGGTTACCAGTTTTTTCGCGCTATCATATTCTGATAACTTGGACGCAGGCCGCCTTGATGCGAACAACAACCCAGCGTGCTGCCCAAGCGAGTAAGTCTAGATACAACCCATCACTTATCTAGGTAAATGTGTGATGGAGCGTGGCGGGGGCTAACAATGGCGTCAGGGCCGTTTGCACTGGTGTCGTCCAGGGAAACTTTGCGCCAAGCCCAACCGTCTCCTGGGTTGAAAACCCCTATTTCTCGTTCCCTTTTGTTGCTACATCGTTTGCCGGCCCAGGCGCGTGCTACCAAGCTATCAATCAATGCAGTGATAACTATGGTGCATGCACAGCGCAGCTCGGTGGGCAGTCCGGGGCTGGCTTTCAGGTCACGGTTGTTGTCCCCGATGGCAGCGCTGGGAGAACGGTGGTTGGGGGTATGGGCGTGACGCTACCTGTTGCGAGTGCGACCAGTATATGTAAGAAATTTTTGTTTTGTCCTGCCCACGTAAAGCGCTGCTGCTGAGGTTCTGGTTCCCGAGGGCACTGTTAACATAGGTTGTGTGCAGGTAGTAGCTTATCGAGTCGAGCTTGTGGAAACCTCCAAGCAGGCATATGGTAAGTTGCCAATAATGACAAATTCTTATTCCGTCAATTTTTTTGGGGGGGGGGGGGGGGAATGACTAAAATTGCCCAGTTCCCAGACTGGAACAAGCGTTGGCGGGTTCTATATCGGCAACGGCGCCGGAACTCTGGCTGCTCACCCCGTTCTTGCCGCTGTTGCTGCCGTGGCTGCTGGCGCCATTGGCCTTGGCCTGTTGTAGGCCGCTGGGCCCAGACTGGTTATATTTCGGTTGGCTTGGGTCTCGGAAGGCGTTGGGGCGGGGAAGAGCGGTATGAATGGTGGGTATCACTATGGCTTATTTTTACAGGTTCCATGATGCTCTCTTCTATATAGTCCGGCTTAGAGCACAAAATTTCAACAAACTGGTCTTTCCTTGTTGGTAGTTATCAATTCCCGCGGTTCACGGAAAAGACAACAGGTGTACCGGATGCTCGGTTGTTATTGGTTAACCAATCCCTTGGAGATTGTCGGCGTCGTATGGTCGCAATAGAGCGCTAGCAGGGTCTTTGAACGTGCAACCACAAGAGTCTCAAGCTACCACCTGTAAAGTACTACGTGATAATTTGTTAAGGGTTGAACTGAAATCACATTTTCTTCCCGAATATAAACCCACTACTATTCCAGCCCAGCCCTCATGTTCGTCGAGGACGGCAATGACACCCATTTACACAATAAATACATGATTAATAACCCTTCCAACCATGCTAGGTCGTCGTATAACCAACGCTGTAACCCGCTTCACCCCACAAAATGGTGAACGCAGTATTGCTCGGACCCAGTCGAAATAAAGGCGCTTGTTGTGACCCCGATTGCCATTTTGTGCGCCAACGCTAGATATGTGATATAAATAAGAAAGCGGCCGTCAATGACATTTCTTCGAAGTGCAGACCAAAAACAACAAAGACTTGCGCAATTCATGACCTGTCATCCCCGCCTAGGAAACCACAAGATAATATTACCTGCGGTATGATATGACACCTCCAAGAGGAGGTGACCGGACGTTGCATGTGATGGGTAAACCATGCAAAATATGCGAAAGTTAACGGCGAGACCGGAACATTTCCAGCCGCCTCTCGTCCACAACTTCGGCAGAGCTACCCAGAAGATCGGCATCCCGATCAACTCGATTGATACTCCCCTGGTGGACAAAGCCATACGCAGTTGGTCTTTCGTCTCCTAGCTGATGAGCCTCATGTGAGTCGACGTGACCGAGTTCGTCGGTGGCTCCCATTGAGGATCCCGACAATCGTTTCTGCGAAGGCGTGCGCTCAAAGGGCAACCTAGAGGACCCATTCAACGTGTTGGGTGGTTGAGAGAACACAGTGTCTCCTGGTGGGATCTGCGAATGACCAGATGCGCGTTTCGAACTCTTTCTAGGTACGGCTGGGTTGTGTCCTTCGGGGTTGATTGATGTTTGGCTCCACGAACCAAGCTCACGGGGTTGCGTACCCATATCGTCATCAGAGGAGATCAGGCGAAACTTTGGGAGGTCGTCTTCCTCCTTCCAGGGAGCCCCTCCACCAGTTAGTAACTCGGATTTCGGAACAGCAATGGCTGAGCTAGAGAGTGTCTGCTTCGCTTGCCGCACGTCATCTTCATCATCCGACTCAATAGGCCCGTTGCGCAATATACCCATCGCCACTGGTATTCCTTGCGGTGGTGCCCCGTCTTCGAAGTTCCCTCCGGCGGCCCGCATAGCCGGCGGCATGCGAGCGCTTCGGACGACTTCAAAGCCTTTCCCTTTATCCTTCGTCTTGCCGCCAAAAAGTGTCCTAAACCACCCAGCGGCGGATGCCATCGGCCCTGTGGGGTCTGCTGGACCCGTGCCGAGTTTACGGTTCGGTGCATCTGAGTTAAGTCGTTCACCTCTCCCTGCCCTCACGCCGTAGACGAGATCCACCTCGCGAGTTGAGTAGTCTGTCCTAGGGCTGGCTGCGGCAATTCCATAGCTATATGGGCCCGGAGTCTCGCCACGCGCAGGTTGCCCATCCATCTCATATGGAGCCGCATGCGAACCAACGCCTACCAGACTTAAGCGTCCCTTTGATTTTTTGCCGCCAGCCTTCGATAGCGGCGAAGAAGAGATATCCATGGTTGGGCGACGCTGTCTCGGCGGTCGGTAGTACGGGTCCGGGCTTTGTACGCCCAATCCAGCCCCAGGCCGGACTTGAATCCCAGGCGACGGCAGGTACGAATACGTGCTGGCTTCGCCTGGAGTTGAGGGTGTGAAACAGCCACTCTCGATATTGCGACCGGGGACTTCGAGGCTGAGATTGTCGAGTGCCGAATGGCTTCTGTCCCTTCGTTGCATGGCAAGGCCCATGCTGCCTGCTGATTCACTTCTGATGCGCCCAGCAGGCATATGGTATCCGGCTTTGCCCGCCTCCTCGATATCCAACATCGCGGAGCTAGACAGTTGGCTTGACCTCGACGGACCGGCTTCGCGACGGGGCAAGCGCCGAGACAGCTGTCGCATTCCGAAGATCTTCGACAAGCCTCCTCGAGACTGACCTCGTATGTCATCACCGCCGGCGCCAAGGTACCGAGCGGCCACTTCAACCATAGTCTGCACTGCATTCAAGAAGAATCCTAGAATGAGAACTCCAGCATGGCAAAGCAGAATCGCGTATCCAATCCAGCCCTTCTGCCCCTCCGTTGCACCCAGTGACGGGATGAACGCCACCATCATCAGGACAGTGATTAGCCTGAGTACCGAAAAAAGAGTGTGATACGCATTCATCGAAGTTGGAGAGTGGAATGGTTTGAAAGCATGCAGAGTCAAAATCTGCACAACCTCGCAAATCGCAAGTATAACTATTTGGGCAATCCCAGCCGGCTGAACAGCACCAATGGCGATTCCGCGCAGGAAGGTGAGCACGACTGGAATAAGCGCAAAAGCCGCTGCCTCATCCGAGTAGGTGTTGTAAAGCGGGCCGTAGAGAAGAACTGTGGGCAGGTCATCAAATAGAAACGCCCTAGGCTTCGTGGTTGCGATCAGATAGAGGAGCCATGCCGCGAAGCCGATAATGATGACCAGGGTCACCACCGCCAAGGCAACTGTGTAGGCCTGAGATTCGCCAGCGACCACCAGCTGGAAGGTTGAGAGAGCCACAATTGGGAGAAGAAAGTAGTTCAAGACGATTCTGACCACATTTCCAAGAGTGAAGGGGATGTTCTTGGCGCGGAGGTCTTCCTTGGGAATCTTCTTGACAAATCGGTAAATCCACTGTGCGACGAAGCCTCCTTGTACTAGGGCGAACATGCAGGCGATAATGACGAGAAGCCACACCATCATGCCAGGCCAGATATCTTCCACCTTGGCCATCCCGACCAGCTGGGCAAGATGGTGCAGGCCATAACTCGCGTCAGTGACGTAGATACCATCTTGGATGCTCTGCCACCCAGGATCCTTGGTTACAAAGCTGTGGTTGAACATAATGGCCGACCACGACGCTTGACTGACAATGGGCTGGTAAAACCCCGGGTAATTGAGCGTCAAGCCACCAGTAAGAGCCACGAATTGTATGTATTGGAGACAGTCCCCAAATCCAGGCGTAACAAGGCGAAGCAGATCCGCGTGCCGGCCATAGTTGGAAGTCCAATTAAATATATCCGAGGTTCCCCAAGGACTATAAATTCCAGCAATCACGGTTGCGGCTCCCACGAAGAGGAGAACGACCAACGGCAGGAATTTGAGCATCCATGCAAGGTTGCCCAAGTCAGGTGTGATGGCAGCAGATACACACCCAATGTGGGTGCCCCTTGAATCGCCGTATATTATGATGAATGTCGCTGCGAACGAGGTGAAGGCGTAGGAAGAGTTGAAGGCATTGACAATCGTCACATGCGGCAGAGCGTAAGGGAGCGCCCTGGATTCATGCGCAGTTAGTATATATGGAAGACAACACCAAACACTCATTCAATCACCTTTCATTGACATTGAAGATTGGGGCCAATGGACACGAAGAGTTGCCGTCGCTGGCGACAGACTGGCAAAAATTTGTGCTGTTGCTCCACGGTTGGTAGCTAAGTACCTCGACCTTGCTATGGAGGGTTGTGAGCTTGGGACTCGGTGAGTCTTTTTCTGGCTCATCGAGAATCTTGCCGTCGAGTTTCGTCGGGTCGGTCCAGTCTGGACTGCCAGGGGGTGGCAGAGTGACGTTTGTGAAAGCTCCGGTCACATTCCCCCACATCGTGACTCGAAGCGTGTGCTTAGGGTCCGTTGTGTCAAATTTTGCATCAACGCGATTCGGTAGCCATTGTAATGGCCTTGGATCGTAGTTTCTGTATGAATCTTGGAGGCAATTCTCGTAGCGAACGACTGCGGCGAGCGAAGCCTGCGCGAACAGGCCGAGGAGGGCCACCGACTTCATGCTTGAGATGGGCGGTAATAGGTCTGTTGGGGAAAAGAACGAGCGGCAACGTCTCCTGACTGGTGAGGGTTGGGCTCGGGATCCGTCATCGAACCGGGACACTCTCGATGCGGCGGCGGAGCATGAATCGCTAGGACTTATCAGTCGTCGCTGTGATACCAATAAGTGTTCTCCAAACAGCCCTCGTTTCCCACAACACACGCAAAAAGGGCAGTCGGCGGAGTCGGACGCGGGTACGGGGGGACCTAGTATTTCCAGAGCATTGGTAGATGGCATGATTGCCGCCGAATGGGGGGGGGATTGTACCACGGCTGTCTGTCGATCGATCGATCCAAACGAAACAAACTCGAGAAACTAGGAAACAGCACAGCAGCCAAGTGGGCTACATGCTGCGCCGGTTGAGCGAACACGCCGTTGAACCGTAAAATTCCCGGCAACTTTTTAATGGATGGTGTGGTGTTCGCTTCCCGGCAAGCGTGACCTCGGTCTCAATGACGAGTTGGATAGAGGAAATGGATTGCAGCACGACGACGGATGAACCATGTGTGGGGAAAGCACCAGCAGCCTCGCCCAGGATGAGGCAGTGCAGTCAGGCTTATTTTGTGGGTAATCTGCGTTTTGCTATGACGTGGTTAGTGCTTGCCCGCGCTACAAAGTAGAACAAGGGGCCGGGACATGCGCCAGCCTCAAATACGGACCGGGACATATCGTATTAGTATGTCTTTCGACCGATAAAAAATCTGGTTCATAGATCGCATCAAGAATAACAGAACGGTATTTTTCTTGGAAAAGGTAGTTGTACTCTGTATAAATGGAATCCTCGGTTTAACGTCTAGCTACCCTTTTTCTCATCGAAACCAACAGCGCTAGGATCCAATCCTCGCCCAACAACATCATTCTCAATTACGCAAAAACGGGTATTGACAGTGAAGCCGCTGCTTTCTGTGAAACCTAGCCAGGCGCTTACGTCCTCATCATGCAGTAGCGCAGGGTTTCATTTCAAACCGCCAACCCCTGACCTCACCATCCATCATTGGCAAGTTCCATGACAACATCGCACACGCTGAAAGGTTTCTCGTTGTAAATTGCCTTAGCAGTAAAACTTTCAAGGGGAGCTATAACCGAGGATGTGGACCGCGCCAGGTAGCAAGAAAACACTTGGATATTTCCCACATGAGTGCAGGCGTGGAGTTGTGATATTCCCAACACTCCAGTTCATGGGAGAAATTGTTAGTGTGTGACTTTGCCGATGCCATTCATAAGGTTTCGCTTTTACAATAGGTATTTCCATCCTCAGGTGTTTAGCTTTTTGCCAAGTCCTTGAAGGGTTGAACAAAGGCTTATCAATTATCAAACTATTCCTCAAAAATATCTAGAGAAGATACGCCTCTCGACCCCGTCCAGGACTGCCATAATAGAAGGTCCCACGCTAACAATCCTTTCAGGTGTTGGACTTGTCAGGCCTACACAGACTCGTAACCACCAGAAGCGCGCCATTCTGAGGCACGGCAAGATCAGAGCGACACTGCGACAGGTGAGGAAGTTCCCATTAACACTTTTATAACTAACGCTGCACAAAGGAAGCTGCCATTGTGAGCCTCCTAACACCCTGGGTCTTGCCACAAGTCTGCCGAACCATAACGATCCCAATGTGCGTGCAAAATTGTTTCAACACTTGCGATTCCTTCCCATATATCATTTTCCATACACCACCATTCACTTCTTTCTGATACTTCTTCTTCTCCGCGGCCCGGGGCGCACCAGTTTGACTGCTGCTGCCCCATCAACCCCGGATCTTGACAGAAAGGCAACAAGCCGCTGCTGGGCAAAGAGACAGTCATCACCCTCCAAGCTGCTTTTCGGGCAGCCGTCCGCCAAGCGTACTTCGAAGAGTGCTGGGTGATTGAGCAATTGATGGGACATGTTTTGCAGGTCTACTGCCAACGTTAGAGCGAGTCTCTGAGTCTCGAGCTCGCGTGATATCGCCTCCAACGGCAAAAGTTCTGTTCGTACACGTCTAAATTTTCTTTCCGGATGTTCTGCAATCGAACGCTGTCTTCTGATCAGGTATGCACGTGCATCCTCGCTCGGAAAGGCGGTCTGGTGCATTTGTTCTCGACTGTCATCGTCAGGTTCTACGTTGGGGGTGAGAACTGCAGCTGTTAGCAAGGGGCTTTCATCGACTCGACAGAGTAGATCCTTTTCAATTGTTCTTTTTTCAGCGTCCTGGAGCTCCTTTCTGGTTTCTATCTTAAGGCCATGGAAAGCGCTAGGTGATGCTGCAGCTGCTGCGTGAGACGCAATAGGAACTGGATTACGCGAGACACGACGATATTTTGACTGCTGCTCTGTGCGCCGCTGTTCTCCAAAGGACAGTGTGCTCTGCACCATGTTTGCTGTGTAGAGCGGTGGCCGTGGCGGCGGGATGACAGGCTCAGCGCGCTGTTGGTATCGGCCCCCACGGGAGGACGTATATGTTATGGGCCTAGCCCTCGGCCCGGTACGCTGCTGCCCTTGAGACCGAATGGTGGGCTTTCGGTATGTGCCCCCGGGGACAACGTCAGGTTTTAAGGGGCGTAGCTGTTTCATACCTCTCAGAGGAGGTCCGGGTCTCGTGGATGGCGGCCAGCCAATGTTTGAGGGATGAGGATGGACCTCGCGAGCTGATAGGTGACTCAACGTGACCAGTTCAGGGGGCGGTGGTTGTCTCGGCATTTCATGTGCAGCCCGGGCCGGGTTAATAGGACCAGGCTGTCCTGGCTGGTCTCGAGCCCCTAACTTTGCGATTATCCATGGATTCAACTTGCCTTCTCGTCCTGTTAAATCGCCCTCCTGGGCATCTACATAGGATGGCGGCCTCCGCAAATTTGTGGGTTCTCTTGGTCGACTATCGCCGTTGCCGTCACTTGCCGTGTCGATAGCTTGTGACATATCTACCTGCCAACTTTGGTTTCTCGCGGGGGCCAGCTCAGTCCTCGGTGGGTAAAGGGATACCAGAAAACCCTCGAATTGCTCCAGGACTTGTTCTTCGTCGCTGAAGATCACATCATTTTTCGCAGGCTCAATATTGACGTCGTAGCTGCGAGGCGAGCATAGAATGTTCACCTGGAAGAACACATCCTTCAACGCCACAGATGGCTCCAAGCCCGACACCGAGCAGCTGAATCGTTTTCTAAAGAGGGAGGCGAGCTTATTTCCGATGCCTCGCGCCGACGATATAGGTCGCGAATCGACTGCAATGAAGGCCGCATGCCGCAACTTTCCAGGGTCCGCCCCTGGCGCTGGAAGGCATCCCTGAAACCCCAGCACGGGGTTCCGAACAGCGGTTTGTCGAGTATTTAAAGTGACCGTGACCTGCGGCGTGTTGGAGAATGTCTCGAAGCAGCAACGGGTCGCGACGTCTCCTCCCAGCAGTTGGGCAACAACCTCTTCAACATCCGTCCCGGCCTTCGGCGAATAGCTTAGGATAGGTTGATCGCTCTCCACGGTTCGGAAGAATAATCTTGTCTGGGGCATGACGAAGGCATAGGACTGCAGCAGCTGCTTGATCTGCGAGAGTGCCTTTGGGCTGTCCCTCTGAACGATTGGCAACCTCACTGGGAAGTTGGAAAAGAGTTTTGTAACACACACTGTGGTTCCGACTGGCGCCGCTTTCTTACCAATTTCCTCGACACCGCCATCGCGAAGCAGGCGGAGAGTTGAAGCCACTGGTTCCTTGGCCGTCCTCGTCGCTATCATCACATTGGCCACGGCGTTGATGCTAGCCGCCGCGATGCCGCGGAAGCCGAAACTTTTTGGACCAACATCTGCAAGATCCTCGAGGCTTCGCAACTTGCTGGTATGTCCAGGGCGACCGATGGCGTGATAATCACTCGGCGATATTCCAGATCCATTGTCACGGACTTCAATCCTGCTAACGGTGTCGGACGAAACAAAAACACCAACTGAAGTAGCACCGGCATCGAAGGCATTTTCGACGAGCTCCTTGACAAGTTGCACAGGGTTGGAGATAGCTAAAGTAGCGCCGAGTTTACGGACAGTGTCTTCGGGTAGAGGTAATATAGCCATCGGGTCGTGAGGGAGTAGCCAGGGCACATTTAGGGGCGAACCCAGGCCGGAGGCGATGTTCGGACGGATAGAATCAGTTACTAGATACAGTGTCAATGGTACTGGTGAGTGAACAATGCACAGGAGGCTATGCCGCTCTGTCGATGCTCGATGTGGATGTGCTGGCGGTGGCTGAGGAACCCATAGAAAGATCGGCAACGGGCGTCTTGAAGGACACTGAAGAAGTTCCGGAGGAGGGAGCATGAGGGAAACCGCACGACCAAACGGCTGCGGAGTTTGATGTCCCTATCCATTATGCCGCGAGGAAGGAGCGACACTAACATCGTTATCAAAGCCGGGCTCCAGAGCACCTGCCAGCCACCAACTTGAGCGTGATGGTAAGAGAAGCATATTGCCCCTATATCTGTGGGGAAGGATAAGTGATGTGGGCTCTCTTGAGGCTTCCGCATGAAGACCAAATACCTCCAGGGGAAATGCCGAACTCCCAGACTTCATATTCATTGAAAGCAGGGAGACACCCCCCTAAGAGCACCTCAAGTAGCTTGGCAAACATCCCCTCAAAATCTCTTAAATTTATCCAGCCCTTGGGCTTAAATATTGAACATAGGCCTGGGTTGAGCGTTTTACAAGGCCTTTCCAAAGTAAGAACAATGGCATAAGTCCTCCGTGGCTGTCTTCGAAAATTGTCGAACAAGATGCCTGTAAGATCGGCTTCGAGCTGTCTTTAGGAAAATCTAGACCTAATGCGCAGGGATAATGAAAGACCATGCACCAACAGTCTTCCAGGGTTTGGACCGGACGATTCAACCCCACTACAGACAATGGAGATGTAGTGTCCCAGATTGGTCTCGGGTATAAATCGAGATAGTCCATAGCACGTACGCCGTTTTAAGACGAATATTGTAGCTGGGCCAACAATGAACCCTGAAAACTCCCGCGTGCCTCTTCAGCTGTACTAGGTACCTAGACACGAAGTAATCATGAGTAATGGAATCGGAAAGAGCACCCGGGACCACTTCAGTCAGCCATAAAATACCCTCGAAGCTGTTCGAGACGAGCATGTTGACTCAAGGGTTATACGGTCGTTGAAGAGCAAAGGCCAGTCCATGGCAGTCCCGTGGTTTTGTCGTGCTATACGGCGGCGATGTTGTTTCATAGGGGCTGTCATGAGGTTGATACTGCGTTAACCTGCTGAATAAGCGAGCGAGACACCCAAGCTCTCCCCGCTCTGCTCAAACAGAGCTCCTAAAACCCCAAGAACCGTTTGAAGCCCTCCAGCTCATTGATTTGCTCCTCATCTCAACCTTCGCCATGCATACCAAGGGCCCCTCCCCCGTCCACCATGATGGCACTGGCCTGCGAATTGGCATTGTGCACGCACGATGGAATGACACAATCATAGACGCGCTGCTCACCGGCACCAAATCTAAGCTTTTGGAATGCGGGGTACAAGATTCAAACATCGTCGTGCAGTCTGTCCCAGGGTCGTGGGAGTTGCCAATTGCCGTGCAGCGGTGCGTCGTGTCGCGTTTTCCTCGCCCTTTTCTGCGTTGCTAAGAGCCGTTGTGACTGACAAAGGTTGTTGCTCGCCCACTAGTCTCTATTCCGGTTCCCAAGTGCAATCCTCGTCTGCGGCCAGTGGGGGGTCAGCAGGCGACCTCCTGGGCAGCTCGACGGCCGACTTGACGTCCCTCCCCACAGGCTCGCCTTCTACAGGCGCGTTCGATGCCTTGATTGCCATCGGTGTGCTAATAAAGGGCGAGACAATGCATTTTGAATACATTGCCGATAGCGTGTCCCAGGGTCTTATGCGTGTTGGGCTCGATACAGGTGTGCCGGTGATATTCGGCGTCCTCACCGTTCTGAACGACGAGCAGGCCAAGGCTCGAGCTGGAATTACAGCTGGAAGCCATAACCACGGCGAGGATTGGGGCCTAGCAGCTATTGAGATGGCGGTCAAGCGAAAGCTCTGGGCTGCTGGCAATATCAACTAGTCGGTGGAGGATCACAGATCGAACGCCTGATGGCAGTATAATTTAAAAGGGGGAAGGAAAACACAAGATGAGAACATTGTGATACCGTCGAAAGTATTGCTTTCCCGGCGCAAAGGTCTCCCCAAAACATGAATTTTTCCAACTATTACAGAATTAAGGTGCCAGGCTGGTGATATATCTATCGTAATTCGTTCCTGCCGATGGCCGCAATCGTGCCATCAGTCTGCGTCAAACTTGACGCCACCCGCCCATCGCCCCAACATCTGGAATTATACAAATGAACTTGCCGCCGTTGTCAGAATAGATCAACTGGAAAATGCCTATGAGAGACAGACAGAGGGAGAAGATCGCTCCTGGGGAATCCAGCAATGCCTTGACCGAAGAAGAACCAAGATGGTTGTTATTTGAAAAACGCCCCAAGATCACTGCCACTGCCCTTTTTGGTCCTCCACAAAGATTTCTTCTTGTCGCGCTTGGCTTTCATAGCCTCCCACCCTTCCTCGTCATCGTCGTCAGATGCGCTGGCAGACTTGGTGACCGCAATCACCGGTTGAATGGCTCCCGACATTGTCGATGTATTTCGCAAATGCCCCTGCCCAACGGGATTTGGTGGAGGAACGTGTGATACGGGCCTGTAGCGACCTGGCAATCCAACATTGCTGCGCTCCGACGGGGCAATAGAAGGAGCGTAACCACCACCTTGGATGCGAATAGAAGGGGCGAACCCTGGACGTTGAATCCACGAAGCAGAGCTTGGCTGCACCATACTCATTGTACGCAGAGCCACATCACCCCGCGCGCTGAGCAGATCAGGTGCGGAGTCGTTGGCCACAAACGAGTGTCGCATCATCTCAGGGCCGCCCGGGACTCCCAACATTGACGGAGCTCCCATTATACCAGGCATGCCGGACATGCCCGCGTTACTTCCGTTTTGGGCTGTCATCATCTGCATGAATTGCATCTGCATCTGCATGAACTGTTGCATCTGCTGGGTCATTTGAATCTGCGCATGATCGCCGGGAGTGAGGGTAGGAGAAGGGTTGTTGGGGTACATCATCTGAGGAGGAATGCCACCAATCGGGTCGAAGGGCATTCCACCTGGACCACCCATCTGGTTGTCAATATGCGGACTTCCTCTTCGCAGTGCCCGAGACCGTTCCTCATTGGCAATGACCCCAATCAAACCACCCGGTGGGACCGAGCTGCCGGGCAGCGAGGAAGTGGAAGCCCCCCCACCAAGAGCAAAGCTCTCGCGCACCGAGTTTCGGATGAGTCCGGCTCCCAGAAATGGATCTTGAGGAAGGTTCCTGGCGAATGCAGGGAGACGAGCGCCTCCACCACCAGCCGGCGGTTCCGGTACCGCGGATACAGGCCGCTGATAGCTTGGCTGCTGGGAAGCCCGGAGGTTGGGGTTGGACATCATCGTGCTCAACCGGTTGGGTGGTCGGGCCTTATTTGGGAACCCATGGGCAGCCAAAATCGCCAGTGGCACTTCCTCGTCGTCGTCTGAGTTCTCAGAAGTGTTGGCTTCTGGACCGCGACCGGGGCCTGAACCCAGGTTAGGAAGATTGGGGGTGCTAAAGGAGATCGACAGACTCGGGCGAGGTGGGGCGTTAGCCGCCTCGCCAGTAACTTTCATCATCTGCTGTCTGTACACTGCCATGTGAGCCTCTTGCTTCCGCCTCTGTTTTGCTTGCTGCTTTGCTTTTTCAATATCATCTTCGTCTTCCTCGTAATGATCGTCGTCATCGTCATCATTGTCAGGTTTGCTTTTGGCATGGCTGAAAGTGTCATGTCGTCGATCTTGACGCTCCTTGTCTTTACGGTACGACTCGAACTCGGCCGGAGTCATCACCTTGTTGCTCTGCTGTGCGTTCGACCCCTGAGGACTGAAACGGTTTGACGATCGGACCGAATAAGAATGACTAGTATCAAAAAGGCTTTCGTCATCGTCGTTGTCGTCGCCTTCGTTTCTGCGATATCTGGATGTAGAAGGAGCTCCAGGTGTCTTCCCAGTCATGAATTTGGACACAGTCGACAGCGAGTCCCTGAGTAGTCTTGCTTCCTCATCATCTGCTTCTGCCAATTCGTTGCTCGAGTACCGGGGACCGAGCGAGGGTTTCCTTGAATCCTGGGCAAGACTCGAGCCAGGAAAACCGGGTGTCGGCGCTGAAAGGGTCGCGTGCTGGGGAACAGGAGGCGCCCTGTCATTTGCGGGGGGCGAAAAGGCCGGACTGGTCGAGCTGAGAAGGCCGTCACCAGAGTGGTTGCTACTCCAAGAATGGGGCGGAGCCTCGATTTTTGAGCCTTTATCGATCTGTATAGGCGAAGGTTGGTTCATTCGCGAGCTTGTCAAAGTTCGGGGCGCGGAGCTCTGTCCACTGTTTTGATCGTCTCTGACCGTCGCGACGCTCGCACGCTTGTCGCCGAGAAGAATTTTGCCAAAGTCGCCGCCCAAGTCGAATTCGCCATCGACTTTGGGCGGTGTCACAGTGGTCGAAGTTGAGGAGGTGGCGGCTCTCGACCGACTCATTGTGGGAAAGGGCTCAGGGGCACTTGGTGTAACTGACTCGTCCTCTTCAGTAGTGGGCATCGGAGAGTGTTGTTTCTTTTGTCCGCCAAAAGAGAAAGTCCGGCCTGCAGCCTTCAAGAAACCCGTCGACGATGATTTGGGGATGGGAGGCACAGGTATATCACCGTACTTCCTCTGCGAGTTCCGCCACTCTTCGTGCCCACTAGTATCCGCCGAAGACGGGGCTGTAGATGAATTGCTATGACGAGACGAGTTATCGGTCGAAGCCGTCTTGGTTGTGTTGGATGATCCGCTTCCGCTGCAGCTATGTCAGCCACGGTTGGAGGAAATAAGTGAAATGAACTACAGCAACAGGACAACATTCCTCGGCCAGACACACCGAAATGACCCAGGAAAAAGGTTTAAGGAACTTACCGGTTAGATTTAAGGCCGGCAAAGATATTATCGTCGGCTACGACGTCGGAGCCACTTGTCTTGGGTAATGTGTGAGTCTTCGTTACCATTCGCGCTCCACCGTCGAAAGATTTTCCTGGGGCCACCTCCGATCGCTCCAGCACCCGAAAAGAAGGCTCCGCTACCGCATTTTCCAGGTTATCAGCGGTCGACTTCCGCCTGCCAAACGCAAGGGGGAATTTAGGCATATAGATACTCGATATGCGTCCGGAAGGGGAAGCTTAGAGCTGTGCCCTTATTTCACCTAGCTCCAATGGCGCCTGGGCTGGACGGGTCCGGTTTAGTCGAGAACGAAGTGTCAGGTGCGCAGTGAGGACGATTCGCAGGTGTCCAGAGACAATCAGCGAGGCTCTGAGGCTCGTCAACTGCTATGAATTGAAGACGTGTCGTCTTGTCGACGTCGAGAAGAATGCAAGACGTCGGCCAGCTGCATAAATTGGGGAGTTCCACGGTTAGTCTGCCAGTGTGCAAGGGTGTGGGAGGCTGCCGTGTTCACAGGGGGGCCGCCTGGCACCCCAATCAAACTGGGGGGTTCGGAGGACCAGGGGTGTGGACCATAGAAGAAAAACATGAGATTTGTGAAGCGAGAAACGACGACTGGCAGACAGGTTGAGCTGATGCTCTGAAACTGTTGTCCTTTGACCATCAGGTACACAGGATGGAAGCCAGTCTCCAAGCCAGCGCCGGTGAGTTGGCACTGGCGCTGCCTGTCAAACAATGACAAGTACAAGTGGGCAAAGTTCGGGGCGTGGACAACGGAGCCGGAAGGTTCACACTTACGGGACTGAAAAGCCACCAACAACAGCTCAAGCCGCAATTGGCGTCTATATTAGACTGGACTGGCAGACCGCACCCCCGTTCTCTTGATAATCTCCCACAAAGTGAAGCTGGAAATCTGGAAACAGCGTGTCGTGGTGGTTGTTGACAGAAAACGACCCAAGCAGGCGGGCAGTGAGTGACAAAAGAGTGAATGGGTCTTGGATCGGGAAGGATTCGGTCAAGGGGTGAGAGTTGACCCAACAAGTCAGCACAGCCAGCCAGCCCAACGAGGCACACGAAAGTGAGCGACGAGCAAACAGTGGAACGAGCAATGGTGGTGATGCAAGGAGGCCAGGCAACGAGAAAGTCCAAGAGAGAAAATGCCAGCCTGAAAGGTGGGATCGAATGGCGGGGGAAGAATGACGGCTGGAAGGAATTATTTTTATTGTTCACGGCCAGCATGATAGGAGGTGGGGAGAGCGAAGGAACTAGCGAGGGACGATGGCGACAATAGTTAGCGCTTTCCCGTTGGCAGGGTCTTGCCGCTTGCCCCTGGTCGGGACCCGAGGCCGCTGCAGCCGCACACAGAACTTTGCAAGAAAATAAAAAACGACACTGACGGAACGACATGCCTTGGCTGGACTGAAGGAATGCACACGTTGTCCGTGACGAGCTCCTGTTGGCTGAACTGCGAATCTCCGTCCAGACAGGGCAGAGCGACCTGAGCGCCGTGCCCCCAAGTGCCCCAAGCACTCAGGAGATGTGCTGTCGATCGCCGGGATCGCCGGCCCAGCTGTGCTGCTGAATCCCCTGATCCCTGTCGCTGTGGATATTGACAACGCGTTCGGCCCTCCGGAGCGCGACACGGATGGCGTTATTCCATCACCAACTGGAGTCCAACTGGATTGATTGTGGCCCATTGCTTTTGCATGGCCAAGAGGTCAACACGAAGGCCGGTTCGAGAGGCGCCCAATGAAGCAGGAGGCTCAGAGCACACAAAGTCGCATCTGCGAGGCGGGAAGATATAAGCCGGTGACCATTAGGAAAATATTTTGGGGTGGCATTTGTCCTCCGTTCACGGCCACATTCTGTCCCACTGACGGATCCGACCACCTACGCAATTCTCCTCTCTGTGCTTGTCTCACAGCCTCGGAGACATGCACCGCACGACCAAGACAGCGCAATGCGAAGATAACTTCTCCGAGCCTCTCCTGAGGCCCGATGCATGGCCCCATTGATTCGTGCGGGAGGCTCGTGTTTGCGGACAACCATCCTCGCAAGATATACAGATATAAGACAATGGCCAATTATCGCTTCGCGCCGTGTTTTGCTGCTGATTCGAAGACCCAAAGACAGGGCCGCTATCCGAATACAAGCTGCCAAGTCCAATCATATCCGCTTCGAGCCCGTGTGTTTCTGGCAGTTCAGCTGAAAGGGCCTGGCTTGCGGCTGGCTGAATTGACAACTTCAGAAGCACGGTGGCTAGCCAGACCGGATCGGCAGGGCGGTGGTTTTTGCAGTTCCGGGTTTTTCGGAATCGCTTGATGCTCCTGCACGGGATGAATACCAAATCTTCCTCGTCCCCCCGCCGCGGCATGACATCACCGGCATTTCTCCGTGTTGGGGAGCATTGGGAGCCCAGAAAAGCACAAAGGGCTGCAGCTTGTCAGGGGTTGCCCATGCCGCTCACGGGATACCAGCAGAGCCTCCGACAATCCACGGCCGACTAGGAGCGTCGTGGTTTTTCAAAGGGTTGCCATCAACCCAAGATCTGGAAACCAGTCGGCGGGTGAACCATGGAAATAAATTGGTGCTTCCCCACAGCTGTACGGGTCCGGTGCCGACGATTGTGGGGCACCGAAACCGACCGCGAGATGAAGCGAGGAAACAGAAACTGAGGCGTAAACTGTTGCCACCAGATTCCTGCCCTGATCTCCGCCTTCCAGTCGGGCCAGCGTGCCAGCAAGGATGGGTCTTCGGTCATGCCAAACATCCAACCAGGCTCGGCGGAAGGGCCCTTGCGATGGCAAACACGCTAGATTTGACGAGTCGCGGACGCGTGATGACTCGGTGAAGCGGTCGGTGCAACAGCCAGCCAGGCAATCTGCGTGCGGCCTTCTCGTCATCAGGCATTTCTCCCTCACCAAGTTTGTCAGTATCGGGGACCCGCAACGACTATCGCTGAAAACTTATCTCTTCTCTGCTGGTCATTGATACTTCTTATTTTCTTCGCGTTTCAGCAACTTTTTCCTTTGTTTCGTCTCATCCATTTTAATATCTCTTACCAGCAACACCCGGTCATCAACAGCTCGCTGTGCGACTGCCTCATGACTTCTCCCCCAACTCATGCGCGCTCGCCGTTCCGGCGCGGGTCTTTCTTGCTGCTCCAGGATGAGCCGCCTCTCGCACCCAGGGGCCACAGTGCCTTGGCGTCGCTGATCAGGGAGCGCTCTGTCATGTCACAGGAGCGCTCGTCGAATCCACTGGGGCGTGATGAGGAGGAGGCTGTCGGCGATGATGCTGTCGAAGAGTCGCGCGAGCGGCGCATGAGCGCTATTTTCAATGCGCCTCACATGAGAAGCATGCGCCTGATTGGTAACAGCAATCCTAGGTACAGGTGGGAGCGCTACTGGAAAACGGATGATGAGCTAGCCGTCATGAAGAAGCCCATGTTAGTCTTTCCCCTTGCGTTGGATGCTGTAGATGCACCGGACTTACGTTTTTCTTTTCTTTATGTAGACGAGAATACTATGAGCGTACCAACTACTTGGTCCAGCAGTATCGTTACATTGACAAGCTGCTGGACTCCTCCTTGCCCCACGACTTGCTCAATGAGTACAACGACATGCCGCCCTCGGCTTTTCGTGGCGTTGAGATTCCAGCTACCATCGCTGAAGAGCACCACTTTGCCGGATCTCCAAACGGCGAATCAGTCAACAAGCCTGCTCGGAAGGTCAAGCGGACACCCAAGGATATTTACCGACCCACCGAAACCA
>Ga0247763_1000097_pt1 | contig 41603 bp, 34 predicted proteins | sample UWRJL141409B4_FD_179926 | JGI IMG/M metagenome (GOLD analysis project Ga0247763, IMG submission 179926) | Plant litter microbial communities from Arlington Agricultural Research Station in Wisconsin, United States - UWRJ-L141-409B-4 | ecosystem: Environmental > Terrestrial > Plant litter >... | reverse complement strand
CGGGTGCCCTCGATGCTGAATCTGTTCGAGATCTGGGACAGCCCCGTGATCGACATCGAGCCGCTCGAGCCGCTCCGCAGCGTACAGAACACGCTCTGGTTCATGAACACTGGGCTCACCAGCGCATCCGCGCTCGCGCAGCTCAGCCGCGTCGGTCAGCTGCAGTTCGGCCGAAACGCCGCGCTGACGGATCTGAGCGCGCTGGCCGGACTGTCGTCGGTGAGCTACCTCAACGTCGTAGAGAACCCGGCACTCGACCGCGCCGATGGTATCATGCTCGACTCGAACCCCGCGTTACTCGAGGTCGGAGCGCTGCCGCGGCTGCAGTCCGTCCGTGAAATGTACATCACGCGCCACCCGCGGCTGTCGCGGCTGGCGGCCCCTCTCGGCGCTCGAAAGCGCGTCGCAGATCGACGTGAGCCACAACGCGGCGCTCGAGCAGCTCGACATCGGCAGGCTCGGTTCCATCGACTACTACCTGCGCGTCACGCACAACCCTCTGCTCGACAGCGCCAGCGTAACGCGGCCAGCGGGTGGAACCGTCATCGTGGGCGGAAACCTCGGCGAGGCGATCGGGCTCGACCCATGTCCGTGGTCGGGCAACTCATTCTGCGAGTCGGCGCCCGTCGACGACCTGTGCGCGCCCGGCAGCGACAGCGACTGCCCCAGCGGCGAGCCGCTCTGAGCGCTCAGGCGGCGTGACGCCCGGCTTCCCGCGGCTCCGCGTACGGCGCTGGCGGGCTGCCTTTGCTGCCCTCCGCCGCCCAGCGATAGATCTCGACGGTGCGCTGGGCCTTCACGTCCCAGGTGAGGTTCGAGAGCGCATACTGGCGGCCGCGTTCGCCGTACTCTCGCGCGAGGCCGGGGTTCGCGGCGATCTTCTCGAGCTCGCGCGTGAAGTCTTCCGCGAGCCGGTTCTTGGGGCCGAGCGGGACCTTGACGCCGCGGCCGTCGGCGAGCAGGTCGGCGGGGCCACCGTAGTCGGCGGCGACGCAGCAGAGGCCGCTCGCCATCGCCTCGACGATGACGCCGGCGCCGAGCTCGCGGATCGACGGGAACACGAACACGTCGGCCTGGCGCATCAGCTCCGCGACCTCGCTCTGCGGTTTCTTGCCGAGCATCTGCACCGAGTCGTGCAGCTTATGCTCGGCGATCGACAGCTCCATCGCCTCGCGCTCGGGGCCGTCCCCCACGATCAGGAGGCGGTGCGCTCGCAGCGCCGCGCTCTGCGCGAAGCATTCGATGGCGAGCCCTGGGAGCTTGTAGGGAACGAGCCGCCCGGCGAAGAGGAACGTGAGCCGCTCGCGCTCCTTGCCGATCACCGGCCGCGGAGGCGGCGCCCGGAACAGCTCGGGGTCGATGCCCACCTCGGGGAAGTTGATCGCGCGCGGAAGCGCGCTCTTCGGCAGGTCGCGCAGCGTGTGGCCGAAGGCGGCGAGGATCGCAGCGCTCTTCTCGTAGCTCGAACGATAGAACGGCAGGTAACGGTAGGCCTCGCGCAGCTTGACGAGCCACTCTTTCTCGCGGTCGCGCTCCTGCCCGTAACCTTCCGGCCACGGCAGGCCTCCGTTCAACGGCCCCAGGATGAAGGGCACGCTGGTCTCGCGAGCGAGCGGGCTCGGCAGCGTCGGAGACATGGGCGTGATGCGGTGCACGACGTCGAACTTGCCGGCCTTGATGTCTGCTCCGAAGCGGCGCCAGACCTCCCACTCGAAGGCGAGGTACGACGGGTAGTTCATCGCGATGTTGGTGGTCCACCCGACCTCGTTGCCCCCGCGCAACCACAGGTTGAGCTTGTACAAGCTGCGCGCGACGTACTCGTTGTCGACATATTCGACACGCGCCTTGCCGAAGCCGACCTTCTCGATGTTGGGGCGGTTGCGCACGTGCGTGGCGACCGTCACCTCGGCGTGATCGGCGATCGAACGCGCCGCCTTGTATCCCACCACGGGCAGGGACGGCCATTCGGGGTTGCAGTCGTCAGCCAGGATCAGCGCGCGCAGGGGTCTGGTCATCGGAGTGACCCGTTCTTTGAAACGCGGCGCTCGGCAAGTCCAGCGGCAAAGCGCGCTCGAGCCATGGCTCGCCCGTTCGCGGCGCGGGGCGATCCGACCCGCGCGCGACGTTGACGCGGCGCGCGCCGCATCGAGCAGAGCCCAGCGCCGCTTCATTAAAGCACCGGCCCAATGGCCCACCGGCCTTCGCCGTGAGGTGAAAGGTGGTCGGCTCAGGCCCTCGCCGGCGTGAGCAGGCTGCGCAGCGCCGCGACCAGGAAGGACGACGTGCGCACGGGTGGGCTCGAATAGAAAGCCGCCCACGCCTCCGCCTTGTACTCGTTGTAGGAGCCTTCGCGCTCCGGGCGGCTCTCGAGATACGCGAGGCGCACGGCATGCCCGATCAGCGCGTCGAGCACGCAGGCGTCTTCGACCTCGAGCGTCGCGTTCTGACGGAAGAAGCTTCCGAGCACCTGCAGGCACTCGATGTTCAACTGGCGGTACTCGGCAGCGCCGATCTTGTTGAGGAGATGCTCGAGCCAGAGAGCGAATGACTTCTCGCCCGGCGTGGTGTCGCTGAGCACGAGGCGGCTGTCCATGCGGTTCCGGCGCTCGAGCTTCTCACCGATGATCAGAGCCGGAGCGTGCCTGAAGATGTTCCACACCTCGCCGTAGAAGTTCTGCGGGCGGCGATCGATGGTGCCCGCGTGCTGGCGCCACGCGAGCCAGCCTCCGCCGTTCACGTGCGCCTGCTCGAGCCCCAAGTCTTGCTCCCAGGCGAGCGCTCGTGGCGCGGCCTGGGTGTGCAGCTGCTCGAGCTCCTGCGGCAGCGCTTCGATCGCGTGATACTGGATCAGCACCGTCTCCAGCCGCTTCTGCACCTCCGACGGCGGCAGCGTCATCAGCGCGTCGTAGCCCTCGCCCGGCGTGCGCTGTTGCTCGCGAGCGATCTGGCTGGATAAAAGCAGAATCAAGTGGCTGACGCGGATCGTCAGGAATTCGGAGAAGAGCTCCGGACGGGCGCGAATCAACAGGCTCGAGTACAGGATGATCTCCTGCGTCAGCACGCGGTCGCGCACGTCGTCGCGGCAGAAGGTGTTGATCTTGGCGAGCAGCAGCTGATCGGGGATGGGGTGCGCTATCAGCGACTCGTCGCTGTAGGCTCGCCCGACCTGGATGCTCTTCTGCCGCACGAGGATGGCGCCGACCGCGAGGTTCAGGTCGCCGTCGACCTTGCCGAGCAGGCCCGCCGCGCGCCGCACGACAGCCCAGAGCCGCCGCCGTCCCGCCTGCTCGTAGACCTCCTCGATCAGCTCGCCGAGAGGCTGCGCGGTGCCGCGCGTCGTGATCACAGAGTCGAGCGACGAGCGGCGCGCCAGCGCCCCGAGCAGCTCGATCTGTTCGTAGAGGTTGTCGGTCTCCCCCAGCCGCGCCACGAGCGGCCCGGCGTCGGCGGTGATGTCGATCGCCAGCTCCGTCGTCACGTCGAGGGGGCGCTGGCTGCCGGGCTCCGACAGCACCGTCGGGCGCGTGACCCGGACTGCGATCGGAGCGTCTGGGAGCGTGAGGTCGCGCAGATCGTCGATGCGCTCGAAGCACGCCGTCGGCATCAGCTCGGCCATGGGCCCGTGCTTGACGGGGATATTGCCGACGCTCCCAGCGGCGATCTGCTGCATCAAGCCATAGAACGCCGTGCGGTCCGCGTTCAGCAGGTTCTTGGTGAGCAGCACGCTGACGGTGGGGCGCCCCGACTGTGTCCAGTTCTTGGATAGGTACGCGAGTTCACGCACGAAGCGCTGCACCACGAAATCGAGGTCGAAGGCGAGAAAGAACTCCTGCTGCATGAAGAAAGACGCGAGGCACACCACGGTGCGCCCCTGCAGCTTGTAGAAGCGGCTCGTGGTCAGCGCCTTGAGCGCCCGCGCCGACCGCCCCGACAGCCCGAGCCGAGCATTGGACCCCACCTGCCCGTACGCGACGGCGATGTCGTGAGGCAGCAGCACCGCCACCGGCGCGATGTCGTCCGGCGTCTCCGTGAACACGCCGTGCGCGGCGAGCTCTGCCTGCAGCGCCTCGTCTTCCGCCAGAAAAATGAGCTGAACCACCGGCTCCTGCGGGGGCTTGTGTCGGCGGCGACCGAGCGGATCGATGTCGCTCGGCGACAGCACGCCGTCGCGCATCATGCGCGCGAGCAGGTAGAGGCTCTGCGCCCACACCAAGGGAACGTTCTGGTTTGGAAGGCGCTCCTGTGAGCCCGGCGCGAGCCGCTCGGCGGCGATCGACTGCTCGGGCACGTAGTAGAGTTCGGGCAACAGCCGCTGGCCGTTGCGCTCGACGAGCAACCCCTCGAGCCGCCGCTCGAACTCCGCCGTCGCCGCCGTGTCTCCCCGCAGGATGCCGTCGATGTAGAGGTAGGCAAAGAACAGCGGCCACTCGCTCTCGATGTGCTCGAACTGCTTGAGCTCCTCCGGCTCGTAGTGGAGCCGCCCCTCGTCTTCGAGCACCGTCTGGTGCCCGTCGCGCAGGAAGCGCTTCAGGCCATAGCGGCCGCCGAGCTTCGCGACCACCTCGTTCCGCACGCGCTCGGCGAACGCCGCGTCTCGCACGGCAAAGGCCGGGTACCCGACGACGCCGAGCAGCGCCGCGTCGGTCTCTTTCGTGTTCGATTCGCGCGGCAACATCGAGGCGAGCATTATGTTGGCCTGAGCGATGTTGTCGGGCGCGACGTGCAGCACCGACTCCTGCGAGCCGCGCGCGCCAAACAGGTTGAAGCCGCTGAGCGCCTCGAGCGCGGCCTTCGCCATGCCGACGGAGCTGGCGTTGATCTCGACGCTGCCGCGGTTTTGCTTGTCACCGCGCTCCCAGATGCCGTAGTCGGGCGTGCGGTACGCCCGCTCGATGTAGTAGACGAGGTTCTGGACGAAGTTGACCTCGTCTCGCGTCCAGATGATGTCGAGGCCCGAGCGGATCATCTGGGCCAGCATCAGGAGATACAGCGAGGTAGCGTCGATCTGCAGGTGGCCCCAGCCGGTGTCGCTGACGACCAGCCCCCCCGTCTCCGTGTCGTACTTGGCGTGAAGCGCGTCCTTCGGATGGCGGCTGTACTTGAAGGCCTCGACCTTGTGCGCCTGAGCCATCATCGAGCGCAACAGCCCGCGCATCAGGTTGACCGTGCGCTGCTCCAGCTCGTAACCGCGCCCGCCGTCGTCGTCGAGCGCGCGATAGGCGAGACCGAGGCCCCACACGGCCATTATGCTGTACACGTTGTCGCGCACCCAGGCGTCGCGATAGTCGCCGTGGATGGTGACGGCGATGCTGGCTGGCAACAGGCCCGTGACCGGATGCTGCTTCTCGAGGATGAGGGCGTCGATCTCCTCGAAATAGGCGTTCAAGGTCGAGCGCAGCCGGGTGGTCTCCATGCGACGCTTTTCGTTACAATGGGCTTCGCGAGGGGCGCAAGCCCCGCGGCTCGGGCCGTTCACGCCGATCGAGCCCGGCGCGCCCGGTGACGCCCCCGCCCCTCCGCAGGCCGAGCTTGGCGGCGCGCGCCAACCCTTCGAGGGGGCTCGGTCCCCGTCCTCAGCTCCGGAGCAGAGAGCTCCTGAAATGTTCCTGTACCGCCTCGTTCTGGAGCTTCCCCCAAAATGAGCTGATGGCCATCCAGATCGACAGGCCATTCAAGTCGCGAAACATGGGGGGAACGTAGCGCGGCGGCCGCACCAGTCCCTCGTGGGCGTGCTCGGCGATGGTGTGCAGGTCCTCGAGGGCCACCTTGCCCACGTACAGCCAGCGGATCAGGTCGGCGCGGCCAACGGCGATGGCCGAGGTGAGAAAATTCAGGGTCGAGACGATGCCGTAGGTGTAGACGATGTCTTTAGTGAAGGGAGCCCCGCCCTCGATCATTCCACCGCGAAACACGCGTTGCGTATTCCAGAAGCACGTCTCCTCGTCGTAGCCCTCGGTGCGGAACCACTCGAATACCTCGAGGAAGTTCGCGCCATCCTCCGCCTTGTCGACCGCGAGCACGCGATCGTTGAGGCGCCGAGCACGCTGGGGATGGCTGGTGAGCGTGAGCACCTCGAGCAGCGCGGCGAGCCCCTCCTGGGTCGAGGCGACGCGGGGCGGGCCGATGCTGAGCCAGCGCGCCACCGGCTGCGCCTGGCCGTTCATGCTGGTCGCCACGTGCACCCAGCCCTCGTGCACCTCGAGCAGCTTCAAGTCGCGCTCGCTGAAGAGAGCGCCACGCCGCACCTTGATGTAGTCACTGCCGGCGGCAGCATCGGCCACGATGCCGTCGTCCAGCATCACGCGGACGGTGTGCTCGCCGAAGTATTCACCGAGCCGAGCGTTGAGCACCTCGACGGCGCGCTCGGCGGGGATCTCCCGCGGCATCTCTGCGCCGAGCACGGAGTCATCCAGCCCGGTGAGGATCTCGTACATCTGCTGTGCGACGTCACGCACCTGGGTGTCGCCGCCGTGAAATGCGTCCTTCGGCGAACCGTACAGCGCTCGGCTCAGCTCGTAGAAGCGGTGCGTGCCGCGCGACTGCAGCATCTCGACGACGTCGATGTACTGCTCCGCGGTGTGACGGAGGATGCGCCCGATGCCGTCGTTGCCCAGATCGTTCTGGATGTCGTTGATGATGGCGGTGAACTCGGCCTGCTTGCTCGCTGCATCAAACCCGAGGCTCAGCCGCGCGTAGTCTTCCTGGGTGACGCTCGGCGGCTTGCGCCAGTTCGAGTCGCGAAAGCCCTCGAACACGCTCGCATCCCACTTGATGGCGTTGAGCACCCGGATCGGACGCTGCGCGTCGACCAGGCGCTGAGCCAACCGCGAGACCCGCTCCTTGTAGGACAACCAAGGACGCGTCACTCGCTGCAGTTCGGGCATGTGGTCGGTTTTTAGCTCGAGCGCAAAGGCAGGGCAAGCCTCGTGCCGAGCTGGGTCGACCGGCTACAAGGTAATGTTGAGCCCGAAATAGCCGCCGACGTAGAGATCCACGGCACCGCCGGCGACCTCTGACGCACCGGTCTCCGCGTCCTCAGGCCGCGAGTTCATCTGCAATAGATACCGGCGCATGGTGGCGGACACGTCGAAGGCCACTTCCTTGGTGATCCGGTATTCGAGCCCGAGACTACCCTCGATGCCGGAGCCTTCCATGCGCGGGAACCAGCGCACCTCGCTGGCCTCGCCGAAGCTGCCGATCGGCAGCCGATAGCCCAATGCCCCGTGCATCGCGAGCTTGCCGAAGTGCAGCCCCGCGTCGAGCGCCGCGCGGATGGTCGTGTAGGAGAACCCGGGTACACCCGACGTGCCATCTGGGTCATCCAGACCCGCCTGCATGGAGCCGACCGTGCCCTCCAGCGCGAGTTCGTGCACGCCGAGCGGCTGGCGCAGCTTCACGCCACCGTAGACCTCGGAGAAGTTGACCCCGAAATCCGTACCGGCCGCGTTGTCGCGCACCACGCCCGAAAACTCGGACTCGTACCCCGCGATGAGCCCGATGCGGTTCTTCACCGGCTTTGCGAAGGGGTACACCGCGGCCTGCAGGCGATACACCCAGGAGTTTGCGCTTGGCGCGCGCAGACGACCGTACAGATCATCCGAATAGGAGAGCGTCCGCCGTACGAAACCGGCGTTCAGTCCGACCACGACCGTCGGATCGGCGGAGCCGCTCGCGCCGCCGCTGCTGGACTCGCTCGCCTCGTCGGCGCCGACCTCCTGGCTCGAGTCGGACAAGAACGACTCACGCCCGTCGTCTTCCCCTGCAGCCTCGGGCTCGCTCGGCTTGTCATCACCCGCGGCCCAGCCGCTCGCCTTCGACGCTCCCTCCCCCGAGTCGTCCTCCGACTCGCCTGCGCTGTCGGTCGCGCTGCTCTCGTCGGACGGGGCATCGGCGTCGACGTCGACAGCGCGCGCTGCACGTCCCTTGCCTCGCTTGGCGCTCGGGCGCTCTTCTGGCTCATCGCTGGCGCCACCGCCGCCCTCGTCGGCGTCTACGGTCTCCTCGGAAGAACGAGCAAAGGCGAACGCTGCTTGCTTCTTCTTCTTGGAGCCACGCGCGCGCTCGCCGGCCTCCGCCTCTGCCGCTGGAGGCGGCGCCTCTGGCTCCGCCTGCTCGGGCTCTTCGTCGACGTCGAGCTCGATCTCTTCGGGTTGTTCCTTCTCTTCCTTCGGCCGCTTCGCAGCGGCTTTGCTCGGAGCCGGCGCCCCTCCTCCTCGGATCGCGTCGTCGATTCGGCTCTGCCCGTCGGCCTTGATCTCTTTCATCATCGCGCGCAGGCTCGGCGCGCTGAACGTCACTGCGTCACCGACCTCTGCACCGTCGGCGTCGAGCATCTTGAGCGTGAGCTCCCAGCCGTCGCTCCCCCCCGCCGTCGAACCGGAGATGAAGACATCGACCTTACGACGCTTGGCGAACACTCGCAGCTTGGCGGGGTCATCCGTCTTCGGGGGGGAGACGACCTTGTGCCCCGCGCGCTTCAGCGCTCCCGCCACCCGCCAGCGCAGTGAACGAGCGCTCGACCCCTCGAAGTTCATCAGCGAGACCCGCTCGGCAGATGCATCTGATGACAGCAGCAACAGCGCAGCGACCAGCCCAGCGGCGCCTAACGCAACACGACGCGCTCGGCCGCCGAGCACTCCACCGTCGAACACTCCGCCGTCGAGCAAGCGGCCTCGAGGCACTGCACCATGAAACGACGAATGACCCCGAAGCTGCCGCTCACAAAGCGGCTGCTCACCCGCGTGCGACTGGCGCGATGCGTTTGAAGCGCTCATACCACGTTCCTCGACGATCTCACCGATCGCAGCGATCGGTGATTTGGCTCGAATTGCCTCTGATGGGCCCTCATGTCATGGCAACCAGCGTGCACGGGCCTGTTGCACCACACCTGCCTTTGATTACCCCCAAGCGTCGCATCGGACAAGGCGAAACGCGACGCCACGCGGCAACCTCTTCATCACGGGCTAACGGCCCGAGTCATTTCGTTCTCCCGTCTCGCGCCGGCACATCGGGTGTACGAAACGGTGCGCCCGCCTTTTATGAGAGCCCCGCGTTGACACGCCCGAGCGCCCTCGCCCGCGCGAGCCAGCGCAGCGATGCAAACATCGCGGAAAAAACGAGTGGGGCCGCAGCGAGCAGAATGAACGCGAGCTGGCTCGAGCCCTCTCCCGCCAGGTAGTCACCGAGCAACCCGACAGCGGGGCCGATGGCGAGGCCCAGGCCGATCAAGCCCTCGTGACCCCCTCCCGCATCGACCGCGGCGTTCTTCACTACCAGCGCATAGTACAGGGCGAGGTGATAGGTGATGCCGATAAAAACGCCAAACACGACCTCGCCCAGGATGACGCTCGCCAACGATTGACCTGACACGATGAGGGCGAAGCCCACGGGCATGCCGAGCGCGCCGAGCAACAGCGGTGCAATGCGGCCGCGCCAGCCCGACAGCACCGCCAGCGACGCAAAGGTGAGCACCCGCACGGCATCCATGCTCGACGCCCAGAGCGTCGCCTCCGCAACCGGCCTGCCCAGGCGCTGAAACACCTCGGGCAACAGCGGAGCGAGCAGAAACATGAGGGCGTAGCTCGAGAGCATCGTCCAGCGGCTGGCCACGAGCAGCGCGCCGTAGCGAGCGCTCTCGGCCGCCCCGAGCAACGCCGGATGTGTCGACTCGAGATGTGGAGCTGCTTCAGGAAGCGTGGCGCACAACAGGAGCGCAAGGACGTTGGCGAGCGCGGCCGACAGAAATAGCACTGCGGGCTCACCGGACGCGATCAGCGGCCCCGACGCCGCCAGGGCGAGCGGCACCGCAAATGCCCAGCTGACGTTGAAGCGCCCGACGGCGCCGAGTTGCTGGCCAGGCTCGAGGCCGGCTCCGACGTAGCTCTCCACGACGGGCCACTTGGCGCCCTCGAAGAACCCCACGGCGGCGAATCCGATCGGCAATAGCACGCCGCCTGGAGCGGCCGTCATCGCAACATGCAACAGCAGCAATGCGATGAGCGTCGCGCACAGGGCCCGGCGGTCACCCAGCCGTCGCGCGAACCCGTGACTGAGGGCAGCGCCCACCGCGTAGGTGAGGCCGAAGACCAGGGCGAGCCCGAGGTTCTGCGCGCGCGAGTAGCCGAGCCGCTCGTGGCTGTAAAAGTATATGGCTCGCTCCAGCAGGATGGTCGCGAAGCTCTCGATGAAGCTCAGCACCAGTACGCGCCGGCGCCAGGCGGCGTGTCCAGACAGGTCGCGGGTCGTCACGCGCGGCGTGATAGCGCACGCACCAGGAAATCCAAACCGTCGGTCAAGCAGGCGGGGCCGGGCTGCAGAATGATCGCGGAGGGCACCTCGAAGACCCGCCCCTGACGCACCGCCGCGAGCGTGGAAAAACCCGGCCTCGCTTGAAAAGCGGCTCGGTCAAACGGCTTGCCGCACCAGGACGCCAGCACCACCTCGGGGTCTTCCTGGACCACCTCTTCGGCCGTCACGAAGCGCTCCTTGGCGAGCTTGCCCGCCGCCCGCGCCGCGAACACGTTTCGGCCACCGACGATCTCGATCAGCTCGCTCACCCACTCGATGGCGCTGATCATCGGCTCGTCCCACTCCTCGAAGTAGACGCGCGGCCGTGGCGCCGCAGCGTCCACCTGCTGAGCCACGCGGCTCAGCCGCTCGATGTACCCTTCCACGAGCGCCTCGGCCTTTGCGCGCTGATTCACGAGCCGCCCCACGTCGAGAATCACGTCCAGGATCTGCTGAATGCTCCGCTGGTTGAAGATGAGCACCGGCAGGTTGGCGAGGATGAGCTTGCGAGCGAGGTCGGCCTGAATATCCGAGAACCCGATGACCAGATCGGGATCGAGCGCACGAATCTTCTCGACGCTGCCGCCGATGAAGGCCGAGACCACAGGCTTGTCTCGGCGCGCCTCGGGTGGGCGCTCGGTGTAGGCGCTGATGCCGACGATGCGATGCTGCTCGCCCAGGGCATACAGAATTTCGGTGGGCTCCTCCGTGAGGCAAACGATGCGGCGCGGGCCCTGCGAGAGCGCGAAAGTCATCGCCTCTAGTGTTCCGGTTCGACGCCCGTGCCGCAACGCTCGAGGCGGGGGCCGGACCCCGGGGACGAGGGAGTCGGTCTAACCGGTCGCACGGCGACGACGCCATGAGGCAAGCGGGTGGGTCGCGTGCTACAGAGCCGCCCGTGGCCGGTTCGTCCCCCAAGAAGACCAACGCCTGCCGCGCGCTCGACGCGCTCGGGGTGAGCTACGAGCTCCGGGCCTACGAGGTCGACGAGGACGACCTCTCGGCGGAGACGGTGGCGAGCAAGGTCGGCCTCCCCGCGGAGCAGGTCTTCAAGACATTGTGCGTCCGCGCCGACGACCACTCCGTCTGGCTCGCGGTGCTGCCGGGCGATCAGGTACTCGATCTAAAAGCCATGGCGCGGGCGGCTCACAAGAAGTCGGTCGAGCCCGTGCCCTTGAAGGAGCTGGTGGGGCTCACGGGTTACGTGCGCGGCGGCGTGACGGCGCTCGCCTGCAAGAAGCCCTACCCCGTGATCGTGGACGAGAGCGCCCAGCTGTTCGACGTCATCTCGGTCTCGGCGGGCCAGCGCGGCCTGCAGATTTTCGTGCACCCCGAGCGTTACCTGGCGGCCGTCTCCGGACAGTTTGCCGCGATCGCACGGCCCAAAGAGGATTGACGAGCGCTGATGGGATTCGAGTTTCATTCGGAGTCGTTTCGCCCCGAGCTGAGCGCGCCCACGCCGCTCGAGAACGTGCTGCGCCAGCGCTTTCCCGGCGCGAGCTGGAACGCCATTCGACGCCTGATCGGCACCGGCAAGGTGCGGGTCGCGTCGGTCGCCGCCACCGAGCCGCGCCGGCTCGTGCCCCCCGGCGCCGACGTGCAGATCCAGATGACGGCGCCGCGCACGAAGCCGGGCTTCACGGCGGCCGCGGAGTACGTGCTGTTCTGCGATCGCGACGTGGTCGTGGTGCGCAAACCGGTGGGCATCAGCTCGGTCGAGCACGAGGACGAGCCGACGTGCCTCGCTACCGAGCTGCGCGAGTGGCTGTCGCGGAACGAAAAACGTAGTTGCCCGCCGCTGAAAGTGGTGCACCGGCTCGACAAGGTGACGAGCGGGGTCATGGTGTTCGCCCGCACTCAGCCCGCACAGCTCGAGCTGAAAGAGCAGTTTCGCGCGCACACCACCGGTCGTCACTACGTCGCGGTTGCGCATGGGCGCGTTCACGATGCGACCTTGAGCTATCGCCTGGTGCGCAACCGAGGCGACGGGCTTCGCGGCGTCACGAATGACCCCAACCTCGGTCGTCACAGCGTCACGCACGTGGCCGCGAACGAAGTGCTCGAGCGCTGCACGGTGGTGCACTGTCGCCTCGAGACCGGACGCACGCACCAGATCCGGATCCACCTCGCGCACACGGGGCACCCGGTGGTGGGCGACACGCTCTACGGGCGGGACTATGGGGGGCCGCCGATCGAGAGCCCGCGCACGCTGCTGCACGCGGCCTCGCTGAGCTTCACGCACCCGCGCGACCGGCGCCGGCTCGAGTTCGAAGATCCGCTGCCGGAAGACTTCGAGAACGTCATCCGGCGCGAGCGGGGCGCGAGCGCAGCGGGCGGGGCAATCCGCGCCCCGTCAGCGCGCGCCCCGTCAGCGCGCTCGCCCAAGCCTCGCTCGCGCTGATCTGCTGGCCTTCGGCCTTGCCCGACCGAGAGCTGACCCGTATAGAAAATCGATGCGCTGCGCTCCTCACTCGAGGCCATCACTGGCGCCCCTGCCTCTCGGTTCGCTCGGCGCCTGGGGTCTGCGGTGTCGTCGGCTCGCTCTCGTCCCCGCCGCCGTCTGGCTCGGGGTCGCCGTCAGCCTCGCGCCGCGCGAGGCGCTCGCGGCCCCGGAAGACGGCGCGCCCGTCGAAGCCCCGCCCGCCGTGCGCCGCTCGGGTTTTCTGCTCGGGTTGTCGGGCGGGCTCGCGCTCGCGAGCGCCGGCGGCTACCGAAACGACGTGGCGGAGATCGGCCTGCCCGAGTTCGAAGCCGACACCGGGCTCGCGGTCAGCAGCGGCGGCACCCTCTGGATCGGCGGTTCGCTCGCCGACTGGCTCAATATCGCCGTCGGTTTTCAAGGGGGCGGCTTTGCAGGCAATGGTCTCGACGCGAGCGGCGGCACCCTCCACATGCGCGTCGAAGCGTTCCCGCTCTTCTACCGCGGCGGGGCCTGGCAAGATCTCGGGCTCTCCTTCACGGCGGGCACGGGGGGTCTCACCGTGGAGCGCGATGGGGAGACCGTCGCCGAGGGCGAGGGCACGTCTGCCGTGGGTGTCGGCGCGTTCTTCGAGACGTTCCGCTTCTGGCAGCTGTCGTCAGGTCCGGACATCTCTTACACGCACCAGTTCTCGCGTAGCCTGACGGCGCATCAGCTCATTCTCGGCTGGCGCCTCGCGTTCTACGGCGGGCCATAGTTTTGGCGCGCGGGCGCCCCAACCCGCGCGTGTTTTGCTGGCGCGGGCGCCCCAACCCGCGCGGTGTTTTGCTGGCGCGCGGGCGCCCCAACCCGCGCGGTGTTTTGCTGGCGCGCGGGCGCCCCAACCCGCGCGGTGTTTTGCTGGCGCGCGGGCGCCCCAACCCGCGCGGTGTTTTGTAGCGTCAGGTGTCGCCGGCTCCGGCTATCCATTTGGGTACTTCGGGAGGCTCGTAGGCCTCGAGGCGATCGAGCAGAGCGTCCGGGTCGGCATCGACCAGTAGGATGTCGCGATGCGCTTGCTTCATGTAGCCCTCGGCGACGCTGTGATCGACGAACCGGATCAAGGTGTCGAAATAGCCAGCGGGATTGAGCAGCCCGCATGGCTTGCGGTGGAATCCGAGCTGCGTCCACGTCCAAGCCTCGAACAGCTCTTCGAGCGTGCCGATACCGCCGGGCAGCGCGATGCAGGCGTCGGAGCGCTCAGCCATGATGGTCTTGCGGGAGTGCATCGACTCCGTGATGATCAGCTCGGAGAGCCCGTCATGCGCGATCTCCTTGCCGGCGAGCGCTCGTGGGATGACACCGGTGACGCTGCCTCCCAGCTCGAGCGCGGCGTCGGCGATCGCCCCCATCATGCCGACGCGCGCGCCGCCGTAAACCAATCGAATCCCACGCCGTACCAGCGCCGCTGCGAGCGCCCGCGCCCCCTCGACGTAGACGGGCCGTCGACCCGCGCTCGACCCACAGTACACACAGACACTCGAAATCCTCATCCGGCTGGATGTAGGTCATCCAGACCGCGGCGGGAAGCGACGAGCCCGGCGCAGATCTCCGGATCGCAGAGGATTCTCCCACTGGCGCTCGCCCCGAGCTGGTGCGAGGCTCGGCCCGCATGACCCTGCGGAGAGCACTGCTCGCCTCGCTCGGGCTCGCCTGCGGCGGCGAGGAGCCTGCGCCGGCGCCTCCCCCGTCCCGCTTTGTCCAGACCGTGCTGGACGACTCCCCCGGTGAGCCGATCGGTCTCAGCGTGCTGCCCGACGCTCGGGTGCTGCACACCACGCGCGACGGCGGCGTGTGGCTGCACGACGCGGTAGGCGGCAAGTCGCTCGCCGCCCAGATCGCCGTGTATCGGCACGACGAGGAGGGCCTGCAGGGCATCGCCATCGATCCCGAGTTTGCCCTCAACGGTTGGGTGTACCTCTACTACTCGCCACCGCTCGACACCGTGCCCGATGACCCCGCGACCGAGCTGGACGAAGGGCTCGCTCCAGACGAGGGCGCTCCAGCGACATGGGCTGCGTATCGCGGCCAGATGCGCCTCTCACGGCTCCGCTTCGACGGCAGCACGCTCGATCTACAGAGCGAGCAGATCATCCTACAGGTGCCGGTCGATCGCGGCCTGTGCTGTCACATCGGTGGACAGATCGATTTCGATGCAGCGGGCAACCTGCTGCTCTCGACCGGCGACGACACCAACCCCTTTCAGTCGGGTGGGTTCACGCCGATCGACGAGCGCCCCGAGCGCAACCCCGCCTACGACGCCCAGCGCAGCGCGAGCAACACCAACGACCTGCGCGGTAAGCTGCTGCGCATCCACGTCGAGGCCGACGGCACGTACACGATCCCCGAGGGCAACCTGTTTCCGCCCGACACCAGCCAGACGCGGGCGGAAATCTATCTGATGGGGCTGCGCAACCCGTTCCGCTTCGCCGCCGATCGGCGCCGCGGCGTCGTGTATATCGCCGACTATTCCCCGGACGCGCGCAGCCCGCTGGACGCCCGCGGGCCCGCTGGCACCGGCAAATGGACGATCGTGCGCGGCCCCGCCAACTATGGCTGGCCCTATTGCGCCACCGCCGAGCTGCCCTATATCGACTATGACTTCGCGTCTGACGAGTCGCGGGCGCCGTTCGATTGCACGGCCCCCGTCAACGACTCGCCGCGCAACACGGGCCTCACCCAGCTTCCGCCGGTGACATCGCCCGACGTATTCTACTCCTTCACGCCGTCCGTCGAGTTCTCGGAGCTCCGCAACGGCGGCGTGGCCCCGATGGCGGGCCCGGCCTACGTGTACGACGCGACCAATCCCTCGCCGACGAAATGGCCTGAGGAGTTCGACGGCGCCCCGGTGTTCTACGAGTGGGCGCGCGACTTCATCGCGGCGTTCCACCTGGCGCCCGACAGCACGCTCCAGCGCATCGAGCTGCTCGCGAGCGAGGTCTTCGTCGATAGCCCGATCGATCTGGAGTTCGGGCCCGATGGTGCGTTGTACGTGCTCGGGTACGGGGACGGGTACTTCCGAGCAAACCCCGACGCGCGGCTGATCCGGGTCGACGGCGTGCCGACGGACGTCGTTTCCGCCGAGTAACCACGCGCGCGCGGCCCGACGCAGTGAGCCGAAACCTGCTCGAATCGAGCAAATTTTGGTGAGCGCGATCCATTAGATCGCATTCCCGACCGCCTCCAGCGTGTCACTTCGATCCGCGATCCCCCTGAGCATCGGCCCCGAAGCGATGCAGCGCGTTCGACGCGAGCAGCTTCTTACCGCGCGGGTGCTCGCCCCTCGCATCGAACTGGCGAGCGCACGAGCATGCATTGGCTGGCCCGTGCTCTCGCCTCGTTTCTGGTGTAACAATAGCGCCTGTATGGTTGAGCGAACGATGAAGCGGCGAGTTCTCGCCACCTCGATGGCCGTGGGCGCGCTGGGATGGATCGCGGGCTGCGGCGCAGCCGGCAGTGGTGACGACGGCGGGGTCACCGTACGCCAGCCGGATCAGCCTGCCGGGCCGAGTGACGGCAATCCCAATCCGAACACGAACGATCCCAACGCGCCTGGGACGGGCATCATGGGGCCCGACTTCAACGTGTCGGATGACGAAGACGACGGGCTCACGCCGATGGGCTGCCAGCAGGCAGAGCGCGAGTTCGTCCCGAACATCCCGACGGTTTACCTGCTCGTCGATCGCTCCGGCACGATGTTCGACTCGATCGGGAACAACGTCAGCGCGTGGACGGCCCTGCGCGGCGGCGTGCTCGACGTGATGCGCGAGCTCGAGGGCAGCGTGCGCTTCGGGTTCGCGGCGTTCTCGGGCGCCAACACGGGCCCCCAGACGTGCGACCTCCAGGTGCCGGCGGTGCCGCCCAAGCTCAACAACTACTCCGACATCGCGGCCCTCTACGAACCGCTCGGGCAACCCACGAACTCGAAAGACACGCCGACGCTGCTCGCGCTCGAAGAGGTCGCCAGCCAGCTCCGCGCCGACACCACCACGCTCGGTGACAAGTACATCTTGTTCGTCACCGACGGTGAGCCGGACTACTGCGACGACGGCAACCAGCTCTGCCCGCCCGACTCGGTCGTCGGCTTGCTGCAGCGCCTGTCGAGCGGTGTCGACGCTACCGGCGCGCCGGTGACGCCGATTCGCACGATGGTGTTCGGCGTTTCGTCGCCGACGGCGACCATCCGCGCCGACGTGCTGCAGGCCTTCGCCAACGCCGGTTCAGGCTTGCCGGTGATGGCTATCGCCCAGAACGCAAACCAGGTTCCCAATCCGAACGACCTCTACGACCAGTGCAACGGCGTGCTGGGTTGGCGCGAAGATTTCGCCTCCACGGGGAAACCTCTGATGCGCGGCCAGAGCGTCGGCGACTACGTGTTCGACGCGACGCTCGCCGGCAGCGCGCCCGTCTATCGGCCCGATCCGACCGATCAGGCGGCGCTCACGGAGGAGATCCGGGTCGCGCTCGCGGGCGTGAAGAGCTGCACCTTCGACCTCGGCGAGGACGGCGTGCAGGTCGATCTCAGCCGTCAGGATCTGGGGCAGCTCGCGCGCGTGCTGATCAACGATCAGCCAGTGATCTACGACGCCGCGAACGGCTGGAGCATGATGTCGGAGACGACCGTGGCGCTCACGGGCGCGGCCTGCGAGGCCTGGCGTAACCCGCTGCTCGCGACGACGATCAGCTTCGACTTCCCCTGCGACATCTTCGTCCCGCGCTGAACCGGCACCCGACGCACGAAGGGCGTCGCCGATTCGTCGGCGGCGCCCTATGCGCTCCAGGTCTCGGAGCGAATGCCCTATTCGGCGCCGCGCTCGCGCGGGCAGTGCCCCTCGCCTGACGTCAGAGGCATGACGTCAGGAGGGCATGACGTCAGAGGTCCAGGCCTTCGCAGTACTCGCCGCCGAAAATGAGCGTGCCGTGCCCCATCAGGCGCGAATGACAGTTGAGCACCCAATCACCGCTGAAGGTGCCCTCGAGCACCGTGGCGACGTCACTCGGAGTGAACACGACGGGCTCCCCGGGGGCACCGAGCGTGCCGCGTGCGAGCGCGATGTCGAAGCTGCCCTCGATGCCACCGTCTGCGTCCACGCTGACGTCGATGGCGCCGCCCTGTGAGTAATACCAGGTGTCGTCCAGGCTGGAGTTCGCGATGTGCTGGCCGTCGTCGGGCAGGCTGAACTGCACCACGTGCGGGCCGAGCGCGCTCTCGAGAGTGTCGAACGTCAGATCGATCATCACGAAGTCGGTGCCCGACGTGCGACCCGTGATCGCCACGTGCACGGTCTGCCGCCCCTCCACCACCTGGAGCTCGGCGCGAGCCGTCATCGGCACGGTGCGCCCGGTGAGCTCGAAGTCGAGCCCCCACTCCGGGTCGACCGGCGCTTCGCTTGCCGGCGTGTCTGTCGCATCGGAGCCTTCCGGCGTGGTCTCGGGTGTCGCTGCACCGGGAGGGTCGCCCCCGCTACAGGCTAGGCTGAGCGACCCTAACGCGACGACGACCACGGCCCCCAAACGCGACATGTGCACCACTCCGCGCCACTGCCTTTCGCCCCACGCCAATGAGGGACCTGGTGAGAGCTTACCGCGCAAACACGATCCCGCAAAGCGCGCCGTGAAGGTCTCCGTGGCGTTTCTGTCGGCTTCGAAAAGTTTTGGGCGGACCCCTCGGTTCGCGCCGCAACACCCACATGGCCTCGGCCTCTGCTCCACCTCGGGCAGAATTTCCCGGCAATTTCGCGGCAAAGGTGCCCCAACGAAGCGCACGCTCTGCAGGGCCACCGAGCCGAAGCCGGGCTCGCGGCGCTTCCGGGGCCGCCGATGTTCCCGCGCGGCGCGATTGGTCAGCGGCGGAACCTGAGTTAAAAACCTGCCGTGACGGAGCGTCGCGCTCTCCACCACGCCTCTCCTGCACATGGCCAGCAAAGGTCGCCCCTATCGGCGAGTCCTCGTCGAGGGCTTCGAAGTGCTCATCGGACGCAGCGCCGCCGACAACGACCAGCTCACGTTTCGCGTCGCCAAGGCGACCGACAGCTGGTTGCATGTGGCCGGGGGAACGCCGGGGAGCCACGTCGTCATCCGCAACCCGGATCGCGTGCCGGTTCCCAAATCGGTGATCGAACGCGCCGCGAGCTATGCCGCCTGGTATTCGAAGGCGCGCGCGGGCGGCAGCGTCGAGGTGCACTACTGCAGGATCTCCGACATCCGGAAGCCGCGCGGGGCCCCGGCGGGCCTGGTACACCTCGAGCGCTACTCGCGCGTGCGCGTGCGCCCGAGCGCACCGGAAGAGCCCGGTGACGACGACGAGTCGCCCCCCGAGGGCTGATGCGAGTCGCCGGCTCTGAGGCTACGTGAGACGCGCGGTCAGCCGCGGGCGAGCGCGATGCGCACGGCCTCGCTGAAGCCCGCCTCGTCGTTCGTTGCAACCGTGGGATAACGCGCGCAGAGCTCGGCGGGCGCGTTGCCCACGACGAAGGAATGATCGGCCCAGTCGAGCAGATCGACGTCGTTGTAGTCGTTGCCGACCGCGACGCGCCCTAGCGCTCTCTGCTGCGCCGACTGCCAGAGCCAGGTCGCTGCGGCGGCCTTGTTGACGCCGAGCGGGAAGATCTCGATCCACGTCGACGCCCCGTCGAGCGGGGAGGTGGTGCGGATCACCTGGAAGCCAGGCAGCGCGAGCGCCAGCTCCGCGTGCCGGCCAGGGCCCGGCGGCGGTTCGATCACGAGCGCCTGCGACATGACGCACGGCTCCGGCAGGGGCTGCGTCAGCGCTCGAGAGTAGGCCGCGTAGCGAGCCACACGCCGGTCGAAGTCGGAGTTCGCGCGCTGGGTGCGGTGCGCGTAGAATCGGTGATTGTCGGGGATCGCAAAATGAAGCATGAAGTCGACGTCGCGCGCGAGCAGCTCTCGGGTGAGCTCGACGGCGGCGTCGGCCGCCATGTTGACGACGCGCAACGCCACGCGCGCCGGCCAGCTCACGATGCCCGCCCCCGACGAGTGACAGAGGTAGTCGATCGGCGTGTCAGCCGGCAGCACGGCGAGCGCCGAGAACAACGAACGGCCCGTCGAGATGACACGCACGATGCCGAGTCGACCGAGCTCGTCGAGCGTACGCCGATTTTCCGCACCGAGCGCATGCCGCGAGTCGAGCAGCGTACCGTCGAGATCCGTCACCACCATGCCGAGAGGCACGACCGCACGATCCTCTAACCGCCGGCTCCCTGCAAGCCCTCGAGCTCCGAGCAGGCCCCCATCCCTTCGGCCCGAGCCGCCGGGTCTCGCGCAGTGACGGGCTCCGCGGACGCCGACGCACCCGTCTCACTCCTCGCCGCGTGCTCGCCGTCGACGCGCAGGGCCCGCACCGCCGCATCGTTGACGCGGCCCTGCAGATCCGTGACGCGCCCGGTGCTGTACGGGTGGTTTCGATTGCTCAAGAACACGATGAACAGGTCTCGAGCGGGGTCGATCCAGAGCGACGTCCCGGTATAGCCGCCGTGCCCGACCGCCTCCGGCGACAGCTCGTGGCCGCGGCCCGTGGAGAAGCCGCTCGACACGTCCCAGCCGAGCGCGCGCTTCGCCTTCGGCACTGGCCGCGGTCGAATCATGTCACGCACACGCTCCGGCGCGAGCACGCGCACCCCATCGAGCTCGCCCTCACCCAGCACCATCCGAGCAAACCTCGCGACGTCGTCGGCGCTCGAGAACACGCCGGCGTTGCCTGCCACGCCTCCGAGGCGATGCACGCGCGTGTCGCTCGGCTCGCCGCGGATCGGGTTCTTCTGCCAGCCATGGTTGAGCTCGGTCGGAGCGATGCGAGGGTCATCGCACAGCGTGCGGCAGTAACCCGTGTCCCGCATGCCGAGCGGCTTCCAGATCACGCGCTCCGCGGTCTGATCGAGCGGCTCTCCGGTGATGTTCTCGATCATCGCCCCGAGCGCGATGTAGCCGATGTCGCTGTATATGAACTCGCGCCCGGGATACTTGTAGAGCCAGCCTCCCAGCGTGAGGTTGCGCGCACGCTCGGCCCCCTGCCAGTAGTCGCGCAGCGTGTTCGTCGGCGGCAACCCCGAGGTGTGCAGCAGGAGCTGCTCGACCGTCACCAGGTACTTCTCGCGCACGCCGAACTCCGGGAGATATTTCACGACGCGCTCGCGGATATCCAGGCGCCCCTCCGCGATCAACCACTGCGCCAGCGTGCCCACCACGAGCGGCTTGGTGAGCGACGCGAGATCGAAGATCGTGTCCGCCGTCATCTCCTCGCGAGCGGGCAGGATGGCGCGACGGCCGTACGCGCGCCGGAACACGACGCCGCTCTTTCGCCCGACGACCACCACCGCACCCGGCGTGCGCCCGGCGCGGATCGCGCGCGTCACCAGGGCATCGATCTCCGGAATCTCGCGCTCGTCGGCGGCGCCAACCGTCGTCGCGGGAGCCACGGACGCCGCGGGAGAGGCCTCCGTCGCCCCGAGCACTCCGCCCGGCGGCTGCCCCTGAAACGATGATGACACAGCGGCGGAACCACTCCCCTCGGGCTCGACGGCGGCACGCGCAGCCGGTGCGTCGCTCTCGAGCAACACCGACAGCAGCCAGCCAGCGGCAGGCGCCGCGACGGCTCTCGCCCACCAGCGGCAGCGCGAGAGCCGCGTGAGAACGCCTCGCGCCGGGGGAGGCGCGTTCAGGACCATGAGTGCGTATACGGCGATCGCAGGTGAATCCCGTGTCACGAGGTGGAACGCTCGATGCACAAAAAGCTCGGTACCGCATGGGTTTGTCGGGAAAGGTGCCCCGGCATTTCCCGTAGCGCGAGGGCGGGGTGGCCCTTCCGACGGGAGCCCCGAGGGCCCCACCTTCGACCTGGAGGCCTCCGGCCCGCCTGGGCGGACCCTATTGCTCCGGCTCGCCTCGTGTAGCCGAATCGAACCGGCTGATTTAGGATCGCCGCCATGGATATCTACAGCGCGACGCGTCGCTTGAATCGCCCCTTCTCCGTGGACGGGGTGAGCATGAAGGGCGACGATTTCCCGCTGGGCGCTCACGGCTTGATCGGAGACGGAACGACCTGCGCGCTGGTTCGCATGGATGGTGCCATCGACTGGTTGTGCCTGCCGCGCTTCGACAGCCCGAGCGTCTTCGCCGCCATCCTAGACGACGAGCGCGGCGGACTCAGCGCGGTCACGCCGGTGGCGCGCCCCTACAAGAGCCTCCAGCGCTACGACCCCGACACCAACGTGCTCGAGACGTTGTTCGAGGTCACTGGACACGGCTCGGTGCGCCTGACGGACTACATGCCGTGGACGAACGATCCGCGCGCCAGCATCCACGAGGTGCACCGCCGCATCGAGTGCCGCGAGGGCGATGTCGAGATCCAGATCATCTTCGACCCTCGCTTCGGCTACGCCGAACACTCGCCACGCTTCGAGGTGTCGCCCGAGGGGGCCCTGGCGATCGGGCCAGGCGGCGAGCGGCTGGTGGCGGCCGTGTCGCGGCCCTGCGTATGGCGCGAGCGCCGAGAGGGTGGGCTCGAAGCCACGCTCGGCCTGCACAGCGGCGAGCGAGTCTGGATGGTGCTGTCGTGGGACGCTCCGCGCGCTGCGCCGATCAGCGCGTACCGCCCGTTCGAGCACCTGCGAAGCACGCGCCATCACTGGCGCGAGTGGGCCCACAACCTCAAGTACGACGGCCCCTGGCGGCACCACGTGATGCGCTCCGCGCTGCTCTTGAAGCTGCTGCAATACGCCCCGAGCGGCGGCATGGTGGCGGCCCCCACGACGTCGCTGCCGGAAGGGCTCGGCGGCGTGCGCAACTGGGATTATCGCTACGTGTGGATGCGCGACGCGGCGCTCTGCATCCGCGCCATGAACCTGATCGGCTACAGCCAGGAGTCGCGTGACTTCTTCCATTTTGTGCGCAACGCGCTCACCCGCCATGAAGACCTGCACATCTTCTACTCGGTCGAGGGTGGGATGGTGCCTGACGAGCAGACGATCCCGTGGCTCAAGGGCTATCGCAACTCGGCCCCCGTGCGTATCGGCAACGGCGCCAAGGACCAGCTGCAGCTCGACAACGCGGGTTACCTGCTCGACGCGGCGTTCGTGTTCGAGCGCTTCGGCAACTCGCTCACGCTGCGCTTCTGGCGCCACCTCGTGCGCCTGATGGACCGCCTGCGAACCGAGTGGCACAAGCCCGACCACGGCATCTGGGAGCCGCGCGGTGGCATGCATCACAACGTGCACTCGAAGACGATGTTATGGGTCGCCTTCGATCGTGGCGCCCGCATCGCGCAGCTGTTCGGCGAGGAAGACCTGGCCTTGGGCTGGCGCAAGGAGGCCGAGCACATTCGCACGGAGCTACTCTCGCGCGGGATGGACCCCACCGGCCGCCATTTCGTCAGCCACTACGACGGCAACGAGCCCGATGCGACCCTGCTCTTGCTGCCCGCATATGGCATCATCAAGCCCGACGACCCGCGCACCATCGCCACGATCGACTTCGTGCAGGAGCGCTTGAGCGCGCGCGGGTTCATGCACCGCTACCACTACGACGACGGCCTCTCGGGCGGCGAAGGGGCCTTCATTCTGTGCGGCTTCTGGCTGAGCGAGGCGCTGGCCATGGCGGGGCGCCTGGAGGAAGCCATGCAGGTGTTCGAGCGGCACGCCGAGGCGGCCAACCACGTCGGTTTGCTCTCGGAGGAGATCGACCCTCAGTCCGGCATGCTGCTCGGAAACTTCCCGCAAGGCTTCAGCCACATGGGCTTGATCCACGCCGCGGCGCGCATCGACCTGGGGCTGCGCCTGCGCGACGAGCGCGCCCAGCGGCACCCCCTGCTCGACCTCGAGACCTGACCACCGAGCGCGCGGGCTGGGGCCCGCGCGCCAATGAGAGCTGTCGAACCCTCGCGAGAGCCAAGCGCTCGAGCGCACTCCGCCGTCCGAGCGCGCAGCGCGAGGCTCAGCGTCGCCGGCCTCGGGCGTCGAGCTCGACCCAATCAAAGCCGATGCCGTCGAGCGTGCTCTTGACCTTCGCCTTGTCGCCAGCGACCACCAGCGTGAGCTTCGAGCGGTCGCAGTAACGGCGCGCGGCGAGGTTTGCTTGCTCCAGCGACACGGCGGCGACGCGCTCCGGCCAGCGCTCGTACCAATCGAGCGGACGGTCGTAGATCGGCAGCTGAGAGAAGCGCTGCGCGACGAGCCCGATGCGCTCGAAGCTGCCTGGAAAGCCGAGCAGCAGGCCGTTCACTGACGAGTCGCGCTCCTCGGCGGCGAGCGGGCGCGCACCACACACGTCGGACAGTTCGCGCAGCACCTCGTCGAGGCTCTGGCGGGTGACGTCGGTGCGGACGTCGCTGGCGACGTTGAACAACCCTGCCTTGCGAAAGCGCTGGAAGCCACTGCCGGCGCCGTAGGTGTAACCCTTGTCTTCGCGCAGGTTCAGGTTCACGCGGCTAGTGAAGGACTCGCCGAAGCTGCGGTTGAACACGGTCGCGGCGAACAGATCGTCGGCGTCAGCGCCCGGCGCGCGGGCAGCCACGCCGATCACGCTCTGCGCTGCGCCCGGGTAGTCGACGAACAGGAGCTTGCCAGCGCCCGACTCCGGCGCGAGCGCACGCGCCTCGACCTTCGCCTTGCCCCCCCAATCGCCGAAGGCGCGTGCAAGGTGAGCGGACACCACCTCCTGGGAGATGCCGCCAGCGACCACGAACGTTGCCCCCTCGCCCACCATCAGACGAGCGTAGTGAGCCTTCACGTCGGCGAGCGTGATCGGCGCCAGGCTGTCACGCGTCCCCGCCGGCATCAGGCCGGCATAACCATCGCCGAACAAGCCCTGGAACAGCGCGACTCGGCGACCCGTATGAGGATCGGCCTCGGCCGCCAGCGCCTGCGCGATGAGCTGCGCCTTGCGCCGCTGGAATTCGTGCTCGTCAAACCTCGGCCGCCGCACGATGTCTGCCAGCAGGTCGAGCGAGGCACCAAAGTTTTCAGCGATCGTGTTCATGCCCACGAGCACGAAGTCGATGCCCGCGTTCACCCCGATGTCGGTGGCCAGCATCTGCAGCCGCTCGTTCAGCTCCAGCGCGGTGAGGCTGCCCGCGCCTTCGTCCATCAGGTCACCCATGAGATAGGTGAGGCCCGCGCGCTCGCGCGGATCGGTCTCGGCCCCGCGGGGGACGACCAGCATCAACGAGACGAGCGGCACGCTGCCGTGCGTGCGATGGATGACGCGGACCCCGCTCGGCAGCTGCCATGCCGTCGGCACGGGCGCTGCCCAGGCGGGCGCTGGCCCGGGCTGGGGCAGACCGGAGCGATCTGGCGGCGCCTCGACGGCAGCCGCCGCTGTTGCCGGCGCCGGAGGCGCGGCGGCGGGTGGCGCCGACCGGTCGCACGCGACGAGCGCCAGCGCCCCCCAGCATGCAGCGCGAAGCATTCGATGAGCCATCACTGCGTTCCTCCAGCTTTCGGCGCGACGGCGGGCACTGCGGTCTTGGGCGCCACGGGCGGCGCGGTCGTCGGTGCCGCGGCCTTTGGTGCCGCTACCTTCGGTGCAACTCGCTCCGGAGCAACCGCCTGGGGGGGGCCTGCAGGGGCCGCCGGCGAAGCGCCGGTATCTCGCTTCCCAGGTAAGATGTCGAGCCGTACGGCTCGTTCGAGGTCCAGGTAGCGACGCGCCGCCGCGTGCACCGCCTCCGGCGTGGCGTCGACGTAGCGCGCCAGATCCTGCGCGAGATAGTCACCACGGCCCGTGTGCTGGAAATAGCCGGCGATGGTGCTGGCGCGCGACTGGACGGCCTCGATACGCTCGTAGAAGCCCTTCTTGTACGAGCTGACCGCGCGCTCCAACTCGGCCGGCGTCGGCGCCGTCTCCAGCGCCTTCGAGAGCGAGGCGACCACGCTCGAGTACAGCGCGTCGACGCTCTGGCCCGGCGCCGCCGTAGCTTGAATCACGTAGTAGCTCGACAGCTGCTGCGACGCCTGAGCCGCGTTCACATCCTTGGCTACCTTGGTGTCGTAGACCAGCGGGAAATAGAGGCGGCTGTTCTTGCCGTCGGTGAGCACGTTCGACCACAGGTCGAGCTCCGCGTCTCCCGCCGCGAACAAAGCGGGCGTGTGCCAGGCGAGGTAGATGCGCGGCAACGGCACGTCGTCGGTCTTCTGCCAGTGGACGGCGTGCGCCGGGGGCACCTCGGTGACGGGCCGTGGCGCGCGAACTCCCGCCGGGATCGACCCAAAGTAGCTCTGGATCAGGCGCTTGGCCTCGCTGCTCTGGAAGTCGCCCACGAGCGCCAGGCCGGCATTGGCGGGCACGTAGTACTGCTGGAAGAATGCCTTGACGTCGTCGAGCGTGGCAGCGCTCAGATCTTCGTGGGATCCGATCGGTGTGTGGCGATACGGGTGACCCGCCGGATACAGCATTTCGCCGAGGTAGACCTGCGACATGCCGTAAGGAGCGTTCTCGTTGCGCTGGCGGCGCTCGTTCTTGACCACGTCTCGTTGGTTGTCGAGCTTGCCCTGCGTCAACGCGGGCAACAGCGACTGCATGCGATCAGACTCCATCCAGAGGGGCGTCGCGAGATAGTTGCTCGGGACGACCTCGAAGAAGTTGGTGCGGTCGCGACTGGTGGTGCCGTTTACCTGGCCGCCGATCGGCTCGTACGGCTTGAAGTATTCATGATCGAAGTGCTCGGAGCCCTGGAACATCAGGTGCTCGAACAGATGCGCGAAGCCGGTGCGGCCGACACGCTCGTAGCTCGAGCCCACGAGATAGATCACTTCGATGGACACCAGGGGGAGCGAGTGGTCTTCACTGAGCAGCACGGTGAGGCCGTTGTCGAGCTGGTATTGTTCGACCGGCAGCTTCGGGGCGTTGGCGGCGGTCTCCATGGAGAGCGCCAGCAGCAGCGGCAGCAGGGTCATGGTCCGAACCATGCGGGCTGGCAGGCCCGATGTCAAATCCTCCGCTCTGCGCCGGCGTGACTCTGTGCATGCGCTCGCTGCCCGTGCCTCGCGCTGCCGTGCCTCGCGCTGCCGTGCCTCGCGAGCTGCCGTGGCTCAGTTGGAGTGGGCCGCCCGCGTGCCCGTCCGCTCGAGGGCACGCCGCATCAGCGCTATCAGCTCCGCCGGGTCGTGCTCGTCGAGGAAGTAGCGAAAGTCGTCATTGTCGCTCGCCAGGTCGGTCAAGACGGCTCCCGTCGGCGTCAGCAGGAACGTGCGCGGGATGTACTCGCCGTCGATGTCGTACAGCGCGCTGATCTCGCGATGCCCATCGCGCTCGACGCGGATCATGACGAACTCGCGCGATAGCCGCGCCAGCTCCGGGTCGTGAAACAGCCGACTGTAGTTGTGACAGTGCGGGCACCAATCGGTATAGAGCACCAGCACGATCGGCTTTTGCTGGGACTTGCCGGCGGCGAGCCCCGCCTCGTACGGCATCCACGCCACCTCGCCCGCGTTCCAGTCCGAGGGAGCCTGCGCCAGCGCTGCGCCCGCCCCCGTCGCCATGCAGCCGCCGAGCGTCCAGGCGAGAGACACGATGGCTCCTCGCTTGAGCCAGCGCCGCCTCGACGCCGCCGTCACCCTCCGCCCGCCGTCACCCGAGGAACGCGACTGCCGCATGCGCGCCTTCCTTACCATACCGGCCGCCTCGAACGAGCCGCTCCCGCGCGCCCCTACCCTGCCGCCCGCGCCCGGGCGCCGCATCAACCCTCTTCCAGGCGGCTCGGACCGGGCGAGAGCAGGCGCGGCTGGCCAGCGCGCAAGCGGAAGCGATTGATGGCGGCGAACACGCTCGGCCTGAGCATCAGACGACACTCGAGCCGGCGCTTGCCGCGAAAGTCCATCAGCGAGAGCGCGGCGAGGATCGTGAGCAGCCCCTGCCCGGGAAGCACGAGCATCGCCACACCGAGCAGCAACAGAATCAGCCCGCCCGTATTGCGCAGGAGCTGCACGAGAACGCGCCGGGGAACCTGCGCTGGATCCGTGAGGAGATAGTCGACCGGCAGCCTCCGCAGCGCCCAGGAGGCGCAGAGCAAGCTCACGACGCAGGTCACAGCGGACAGCAGCGTCAGCCCGATCAAGGTCCCTGGCGTCAGCAGGAACTCGACCAGCGCCGACCAGGCTCCGTGCAACCAGTCCACCCCCGAGCCATAGCACGCGCCCGAGGGCACCGAGCCGGTGCGCGCGACGCATGCGGCGCGGCGCTCACGGTACCGTGACCAGACGCCTCACGTCGCTCGGCGCGCCGCGCTCGGCGGCGCTCGGCGGCGCTCCACTCGTCGCCGTCCTACTCCGCGGCGGTGCGCCCGGGGCGCTTGCCCTTGGGAAGCTCGATCTTGGGCTTCTCGTCATGGCGACGGTAGAACAGCAGCACCCGCCCCAGCTTCTGCACCACCTGGCTCTTCGTGCGCGTCGCCAGCTCCTCGGCGCTCTCTGCCGGCTCGCTCGCGCTCTCGGTGTTGAAGCGGACCTTGATCAGCTCGTGTGCGACCAGCTGATCCCGAATCTGTTCGACCAGGCTGTCCGAAATGCCCTTCGAGCCCACCTGCACCACGGGCTCGAGCCCGTGAGCGAGCCCCTTCAGGTACTGTTTTTGCTTGGGGGTGAGCGACATGGAGGGGGCCCGCGTAGCCCAGTTCCCGCTCCCGATCCACACTGAACATGCGGGCGCGTCGGCTTCAGAGCGCTCGCGCCTGCACCACGTAGCGCAGCGGCCCTCCGGGGACCGGAGTCCGAAAAGGGAAGCACGTGACGAGGGTCAGCCGGGCTCCCTCTGCGGCGAGGCTAGAGGTGTCGCGCTGGTGCACGACCTGCATCGACTCGACCTGGAACGCGCGCTCGCGCCCGTCGGGCAGCTCGAGCCGGAGCTCCTCGCCCACCCTCACCTGCTCGAGAAAAGCGAAATGTGTGTCACGGTGGGCCGCGATACCGACGTTTCCGTCGGCGCCGGGCGAGGCGGTGCCCAGGATGTGCCCAGGGGCGAAGGCAGTAGTCGAGCCGGTGGCCCCTTCGAGGACGATCAGGTCGACGCCATGGGCTGGGCTCTGCAGGCGAGCGATGGGCCACATGTCTGCCCAGGGCCAGGGCCGAGGCTCGGCCCTGCCCGCCCTGGCTTCGAGCCAGGCCCCGTGCAGCAACACCTGCGCGAGAGCCGCCTTGGCGTAGATGCGACCCGCCGAGAGGCAGAGCACCGCGCCGAGCGCGAACAGCCCCATCGATAGCACGCGCCTCATAGGACGATCCGGCGCTGGACGACGACCGACGCCGCGAATGAGAGCGCGCCGAACAACAAGCAGAAGGGGCCGGGGGTTCCAGTCTGCGGGAGCTGCCCAAACATCTCGTTGCCGGCCGGCAGGGCAAGCCCGACGCTCGCTCGCGGTGCGCGCCCGTCGTTGCCCGCCCGCGTGTCGATCGCGACCAGGCTCGTGTACTTCGACACGAGGTGGTGGCGCAGCGCTAGCGGGACGACGCCCGCGCGGATGCTCGCCTCGTCATGCCCCTCCACCGCCGAGTCCATCAATGACTCGATCTGCCGCCGCGCCCAGAGCCGATGGATCCCGCTCTCGCGCGCCGCGCGATCGATCGTCACGGGCTGCGCGAAGGCCTGCCCAGCGAGCACGCCCGACAGGCTCGCAGCGCGGGTGTCACGGCCGAGCTTGGCCAGGAGCACCAGCGGCTCGCCACGATACAGATCCGGAGCACGCCGTGGCCAAGTCTCGGGCGTCGCTCCTTGCCACTGGACCGCGACATCGCGCATGACGGGCGCGTCGAGCTTTGCCCACAAGCCGTCGAGCTGGGTCGAGACGTCGGACAGCGCGCTCACCTCGGTGAACGCACCGCGGCCGAAGCGCGCGGCGCCTCGCATGAAATGGCGGTTCGGGGCAGCGCCGATGCCCACGGTGAAGAGGCGGCGCTCTCCGAGCCGCTCGCGGATGAAGCGGAACAACTCGTCCTCGTTGCCGACGCTGCCGTCGGTGATGAACACGACCTGCTGGACTCGCTCGGCGTGGTCGGATGCGCCGAGCGCGAGCTGCAAGGCGTCGAGGATCTCGGTGCCGCCGTCTGCGCGCAGGCGCTCGACCCACTCGAGCGCACGCGCCAGGTTCTCGCGGGTGGCGGGCTTCGAGCCGTCGAACAGGCGCTGGGCGGTGGAGTTGAACTCGATGACGTTGAAATGGTCTGTCGGCGCGAGAGCGGCGAGCCCGGTGCGCAGCGAGGCGATCGCCTGAGTGATCGACGTACCTGCCATCGATCCGGAGGTGTCGATGACGAAGGTGGTGTCGCGCGGCAGCGCCCCCGCTCCCTCGGCGCCCGCCGGCGGCGGCACCAGCATCATCAAGGCGTAGCGCTCGCCGGCGAAGTCCTCCGTGAACATGGCGGCGCTGGGTGCTGTGCTCGGCTTCGGGCGCCAGCGCAAGCGGAAGTCGCGATCCGCGAGCACGGGGCCATCTTCGAGGCGGACACCGACGCGGCCGGAGAGGGCGCGATCGAGCTCGATCGAGTGCGATGGGCTCTCGACCGTATCGAGCGGCATGCCCGCGTCGAGCGCGACCTTGATGTCGAGGAACGGCCCGCTGCCGTCGAGCAGCACCGGAGGAGTGATGCGCGCGGCATCGCGCACGCGCGAGCCGGAGTCCTTCACCACGCGCGGTCTGTTGGCGCGGGCCAGGCTCGCGGCGGCGGTCCCGAGCGGCGCCGCGCCGCCGTCGCGTCGCGCGCCGGGGTTGTAGCGCGGCGTCAGGGTGGACGGGAACATCAAGGAGAACTCTCCACGGTCGTAGCGGACGTCTTGCTGGTAGGTGATGGTGACGCTGACCAGCTCCCCCGGCCCGATGTTGGCCACGCTGGCGGTGAACACGTTGGGGCGCTCCTGGCTCACGAGAGACGCCTTCTTGCCGGCGTTCGCCGCCCGCTCGTACTGGCGCTGCGCCTCCTCTCGCTCCCGCACCTCGCCCACGATCCGCCGCTCGCCCACCGTCATCGTCAGCCCATCGACCGCGGCGTCGTCCGGCAAGGGGAAAATGTAGACGGCCTCCACGGCCTCCTCGCTCGGGTTCTCGAATACCTGCTCGACGCGGGCCCGGGCGATCATCCCCGTCACCACCAGGTCGACCTCTGTCGAGACCTGCGGCGCCAGCCAGGGCTCATCTCCCTCACCCTCTACCCACAACATTCCGCCGCCTTCGCCCGACGCATCGCTACCACCGCCGACGGCGTCGGCGCGCGCGAGGGCGGGAAATGATAGGGCCGCGCCGGACAGGGCCGCACAACACCAGAGCACACGATTGATTTTCACGAGAACCTCCGAGTTCTCGTCCAGACTAGGGATCGCGAATGCCGAAGCTCCGGCGGCGCTGCGGCGGACTTCGGGAAAGATCGTGCAGAACTCGTGCAAGCGTGCCGGCGGCCAGAGGGAACAGAGAAAAAACAGGAAGCCGGGAAGGATCTTGGTTCTCCGTTCTTCCCGTCTTCCCGTTCATCCTCCTCTTCTCGGCACCGGGCGCAGAGGATCAACCGACCTAGAGAATCAGCGTGAAACGGGTGCCCTGTTCCGAAGTGGTGAAGTCGACGCTGCCGCGGCGCGCCTTGGCGATGGCAGCGACGATCGACAAACCGAGGCCGGTGCCGCCGCGATCGCGCTCGGTGGTGAAAAATCGATCCCAGATGCGCGTCTGGTTGGCGGGGCTGATGCCAGGGCCGTGGTCCTCGACGACGACCGAGAGCCTCCCCGCGGCGCTTCCCACGCTGACGCGAACGGGCTCCCCCGGGGAGTGCCGGACGGCGTTGTCGACGAGGTTCTGGATCGCGATCGCGAGGTGCTCCTCGGAGATCTCCACCGCCTCGGGCGGCTCGTCGAGCTCGATCACGACCCGAGTGCCATAACGCTCGAGCGTACGGCGCACGAACTCCGCCACCGGCACGCGCGCGCTCGGCAGCTCTCGAGCAGCCTCGATCTTGGCCAGCTCCAGCAGCCGCGTGACCAGCCGCTGCATGCGCTCTGCGTCTTGGTCGATGTTGCGCAGAAACCGCTCGCGCTGCGCGCTGTCCATCCGGTCCCAGTCGAGGAGCAGCTCGGCCGCGCCCCGTATGGCCGCGATCGGAGTCTTCAGCTCGTGGCTGACGGTGGTCGCGAACTCCGACACATACTCCGCCTGCGAGCGCAGCTCGAGGGTCATCACGTCGAGCGCGAGGCTAAGCGTCCGCACCTCCTTCGGCGTGAAGCCGCGAGGAACGAAATCGGTGACCGGGTCTCCCCGCGCGATGGCCTCCGCCTTGGCTGTGATGGAGTGCATCGGCCGAGCGATGGCGCGCGCAAACACGAGGCTGATCAGCACCAGCACCACCACCGTGGCGAGCACCGTCCACAGCAGCGCTCGGCGGATATGCCAGAGCGACGACAGCGCGTCGAGGCCCGTACGCGACGCCGTGACGATTCCGATGACCTCCGCATCGGAGAAGATCGGCATCGCCGTGAACACGCGGAGCTGTCCGCGGCGCTGGATCCCGCCCAGCGGCGGCAACGGGCTCGCCGGCATGCGGTAGCGCGCCCTGGAAGCATACTCCCCCGCGAGCGCCCGCTGCACCTCCGCGAGCGGGGTGAGGCAGCGGCCCTGATCACCGCCGGAGCTGGCGACCACGCACCCCTGCCGATCGAGCACACGGACGCCGCTCAGGTTGAAGATTTGCGCGCGCTCCAGCATGGCGGAGATGCGCTCCCCGGCGCGCTTCTCGGGCGAACCGCCCGGAGCTTCGTCGGGCGGCGCTGCGGGCAGATGCAGCAGATCCTCGTGCGGACCGACCTCGGTGCCGAGGTCGATGAGCGGCTCGATCGGAACATACCTCTCCTGAGTCGTGCCGGGCGGGCGGGGCTCGCCGGGAGGGAGTCCACGCTCTCGGAGGTACGCATCCCGGTAGGCCTCGCCCACGACCACCGACTGGGCGATCAGCTGCCGCTCGGTCTGCCGCAGCAGATAGATGTCGTACACGCGGTATAGAACGAGCGCCGCGATAGGCAGGAGCAGCACGAACACGTTCACGCCGAGGAGCAGCAGCGCGATGCTCGGGCCACCGCGCGCCGAGCGCACGCCGAGGGCACCGGCTGCGGAACGCCCGCCCTTCTCGCGGCGTGTGGATGCCACGCCCGGTCGACGGCCTGTCATTCCGACAGCCGGTAGCCGACGCCGTATACCGTCTCGATCACGCTCGCGACCTCACCCAGCTTGGCGCGCAAGCGCCGCACGTGGCTGTCGACAGTGCGATCGCTGATGTAGTGGCCTGCGCCGTAAGCGAGCTCGACCAGCTGAGCTCGCGACAGCACGCGACCGGGCGACTGCAGCAAGGCGCGCAGCAGCTCGAACTCCGTCACCGTGAGCGACAGCTCGCGCCCCCCGACGTGGCAGGTGTGGCGCACGACATCGAGCTGGATCGACCCGCGCACGATGGGGGGGGCGGGCGCCGCCGGGGCGGGCCCGGGCTGGGTGCGGCGCAGCACGGCGGCCACGCGCGCCGCGAGCTCGCGCGGGCTGAACGGCTTCGTGAGGTAGTCGTCGGCGCCGAGCTCGAGCCCGAGCACCCGGTCGAGCTCGTCATCGCGGCTCGACACGAAGATGATCGGGAGGCGGCTCTGCGCGCGGATCTTGCGGCACAGCGTGAGCCCGTCGTCCTCCGGCATGACGATGTCGAGCACCACCAGGTCGAACTCGTCGCGCTGCAGGAGCTCATAGGCCCGGGTGCCGTCGGGCGCCTCGGTTACCCGATGGCCTGCCTTCTCCAGCGCGAAGCGCATGACCTCTCGGATGTGGCCGTCGTCATCGACGACCAGGATGTGCGCGCCGCTCGCCATGGCTCGACCGCCGTCTCGCCCACGCAGGGGCTGCTCTCATCACGACCTCGTAGTCTTACAACACCGTGACAGACTTCGCCAGGTTGCGCGGTTTGTCGATGTCGTAGCCGAGGGCGAGCGCGACGAAATAGGCGTAAAGCTGCAGCGGAACCACCGTCAGGATCGGCGACACCGCCGGGTGGTGAGGCGGCAAGCTGATGACCTCGTCCACGAGCTGCGCGACCTCGCTGTCCCGGGGGTCGGCGACCGCGATGATCACGGCGCCCCGCGCCTTGAGCTCGCGCAGGTTGCCCAGCATGCGCTCGCGCGTCTCGTCGGGTGGCACCAGCGCCCACACCGGCAGCCCCGGCTCGATCAGCGCCAGCGGGCCATGCTTCATCGCCCCGCCCGACAGGCCCTCGGCGGGCACATAAGCGATCTCCTTCAGCTTGAGCGCGCCCTCGCGCGCCACGGCGACGTTGGCGCCGCGCCCGATGAACATCGTGAACTTCGCCGCGCCGAAGCGCTCGGCGACGCGCCGGCACTTGGACGCCTGATCCAGCATCCCGCTCACCTGGGCTGGCAGCTGCTCGAGCGCCTTGACCCAGACGCGTCCGTCAGACGCGCTCAGGTCGCGCATGCGCGCGAACTGCAGCGCCAAGAGCTCGGTGGCGAGCACCTGCGCGGTGAACGCCTTGGTCGAGCACACGCTGATCTCGGGCCCGGCGTGCACGTAGGTACCGAAATCGGTCTCGCGCGCGAGCGAGCTGCCGACCACGTTGGTCACGCCGGCGATGAGGCCCCCCTTCAGCTTGATCTCACGCAGCGCGGCCAGGGTGTCGGCGGTCTCCCCGCTCTGCGAGATGGCGACGTACAGCGTCTTGTCGTCGACGATCGGGTTCTGCACGGCGAGCTCCGCGGCGTCCTGAGCCTGTGCGGGCACGCGCGCGTAGAGCGACATCAGGTAGGCGCCCACCTCGGCGCTGTACAAGCTCGTGCCGCAGCCGAAGAACACCACGCGCTGGATCTCGAACAGCCGCGCGCGATGCGAGGAGAGCCCGCCGAGGTGCGAGGAGCCCATCGCGGCGTCGAGGCGCCCGCGCATCGAGCGATCGATCGCGTCCGGCTGCTCGTGGATCTCCTTGAGCATGTAGTGCGCGTAGTCACCGAGCTCGGCGGCCTCGGCCTGATGCAGGATCTTCTCGACCCGCTTCTCTCGGTCGCGGCTGTCGAGGCCAACGGTCTTGAACGCGCGCGCCGTCAACTCGGCCACCTCGCCGTCTTCCAAGACCACCATGCGCTCGGTGTAGGGCCTTAGCGCCAGCGCGTCGGAGGCGACCCAGGTCTCCCCCTCCCCGACGCCGATCACGACGGGGCTGCCGATGCGCCCCGCCACCAGCCGATCGGGCGCCTGCCGGTCGAGCACCACGATACCGGCCGTGCCCTCCACGCGGTTGAGCGACGAGATCACGGCCTCGAGCAGCGGCAGGCCGCGCCCGAGCGCGCGACCGATCAGCTCGGCCAGCACCTCGGTGTCCGTCTCGGAGCGAAATTGTACGCCCTCCGCCGCGAGCTCCCGCCGCAGCGCTTCGACGTTGTCGATGATACCGTTGTGCACGAGCGCGATGCGGTTCTGCGAGTCGCGGTGCGGGTGGCAGTTCGCTTCCGTCACCCCGCCATGCGTGGCCCAGCGCGTGTGGCCGATGCCGATCTGCCCGGGCAGGCCGTGCGGCGTCGACTCCTCGAGGGCGCGGATGTGGCCCACGCGGCGCGCGATCCGCATCTCGCCCTCGGCCACGGTGACGATGCCTGCCGAATCATAGCCGCGATACTCGAGGCGCTTGAGGCCGCCGAGCACCATTTCCCATGCCGAACGCTGCCCGATGTAGCCGGTGATGCCGCACATTGTCTGGTTCCCTCGTCTTTCGCCGAGCGCTCTCGCGCTCGAGTGGTGGTTGGTCGAGCTCGCGGGCTCAACCGTAGATGCGCCGCCGGATCTGCCGCGCGCTCAGCTTGGGTGCTGCGAAGCGGAGCGTCGGGATCTCGCGCGCGATGGTCTCGTAGATGGCCTCGTTGTGAGCGCCTTGCGCCCGGAGCTCGCGGTGCCGGTCGGCGATGAATTCGTCGACCTGCTGCGCCAGGCAATCGATGGTTTCCGTCACGGCGCGTTGCGCCCTCACGGGGTCGAGCCCGAGCAAGCGCTCGAGCCGTTCCCGCGCGAGGTCCAACGGGTGGGTCACGCGACTCAAGATGACAGAGGGTCCGCGCAGCGTCACGGCCTTTGCCCGAAATCGGGCAGATGCCTGCAATTGTTACATCATGGGCCCAGACCACCAGTAGGCCCAATGACCGACACGGAGACCGTCAGGGGGCACGGGCGGTCTGCGCGATGAGCGCGAGGTATTCGTCGAGGTGGTCGCGGAGGAACGTGGCGAGGTCCCACGGTTGGTCCGAGAGGCGATGCCGAAACTCCGGGCGCAGCACATAGGTCGCCGCCGGCGTAGCGACCGGGCCCACCCACACAGAGACCCCCCGGCGCTCGTACAGCTCGCCCTCGTAGCGATCGAGCCGGTCGAGCTCCGCCGCGTCGAGATCGGTGTAGATCACGCCTGGTACGTCGCTTCCGGCAGACTCCACGATCGCGGGATAGACGCGGTCTTTGACGCGAAAGCGAGCATAGCCGTCGAGCCGCGCGGCCGTGCCCTGGAGCCGCCGGCCCACGATGAGCTCGATGATGGCCGCCGCCTGCAGCGTGCCGTAGGTGTACAGGTGCTGGGTCGTCACGGCGTGGCCTGCCTCCGCGGCCATTGTAGCCCGCCCTGCTCGCCGAGCGGGGCGCCCTTTGCTCTGTCAGCGAGCGCTCAGGCGAGCAGCTCGTCGAGCACCTGCCGGTCTTCATCGGGCGAACCGAAGTCGTCGATGAAGGTGCCGTCGGGTTTCCTGAGCCCCGCCGCGGAACCGATGGTGTTGAGCACACGCGCGTGGTTGCTGTCTTCGGACCCGTCGGAGATGCGCACGTACTCACCCTGGCGCAGCACGCCGCCGGCGCTACCAGCGATGATGACCGGACAGTTCTGCGCGCCGTGGGCGGGACCGTTGCCGAGATCGTTCATCCAGATCGCCATGCCCGCGTCGAGCAGCGAGCCGCTCGGCAGCTGATAGGCAGCGAGCTTGTCGAGCAGGTGCTTGAAGGCCTGCGCAAACTGCACATCGATGCGATGGTGGAGCAGGTCGGAGCCCTGGATCACGTCGCCGTTGTCGCCGTCGCTCTGCCGGCGGTGCGAGATGAAGTGGTAGTTCTCCATCAGGTTGCCGTTGCTCGGGTCGCGGTAGCGGGTGGAGTTGTCATTGCCGCTGCCCACCTGGATCGCGACCGAGCGCGTCTGGCCGCAGGCGACCGCTAGCGCGGCGACCTCCATGTGCAGGCGCGCGGTGGCGAGCACGTTGTCGCCGTCGTCGAGACCGTCGCCTGCGCCCTGAAAGGCCCGCTCTTGGGCCTCGTCGATGCGGCAAGCGAGCGAGATCTCCACGTCCCGCACGCTCGTCAGGTGCAGGTCGAGGCGCTGCCGGTCAGCCTGCGATAGTTCGGGGCGCCGGAGCAGCGTCTGCAGCTGCCCTCGCACCAGATCGTTGATGCTGCGCTGGCGCAGGCTGCGGCGCGATGGCCCCTGCTCCGAGCTCACCGGGGCGCCACCGGTCAGCGTCTGGTAGGCGTTGTAGGGGTCAGTGATGGCGCTGCGGCGGTTGCCTGGGCCGCGATACGAGATGCACGGCCCTCCGAGCCAGCCGCCGGTCTGGCCGGCGTACAGGAACAGCGACTCGTTGCCGCTCGGGTTGAGCTCGCGCCCGATGCGGTGATCGATCGATTCGCCGTTGGCCTCGGAGTTGCCACCCTGCCCCTCCTCCAGGGGCCCCTGCGCGGTGAGCACCTGGAGCGCGCCGCGCGCGTGACCATCCCCGTAGTTGAAGTTGGCCATGTTCACGTTGCCGACGACCAACAGGCGACCGGCGTGGTCGGCGAGCTCTGCCAGGGCGCGATCGGAGAGCGTCTCCGGCGTGAGCGGCCCCGGAGCGGTAGGCCAGAACCGCTCCGGCTCCGTGCCGAGCTCGTTCGTGTCTTGCTCGGCGGCCACACCGTTGGCTTGCCGGAAGAAGATGGCGAACGGCTCCACGCCGGCGCTCTGCGCCCACGCGCGCCGGCCGCGCACGCTCTCCAGCCACGGCAGGCCGAGCAAGGCCCCGCCAATTCCTCCGAGCACCAGACGACGGCTCATCTTCATGGCAGTTCCTCCGCGCTGCGCGTCAAGAACGCAGGCGACTCCGCGATGCGGACCAACAGCTCGATGATCGGTGCGCCGCCGAGCGATGCCTCGGTCAACGCGGTCACGAGCGGCTCGTCCACGCGCTCTCTCTCGCGCCCGAATGCATACTCGACCAGATGCGACGAGAAGCACTCGTGCGCCTGCTCGCTGCGGCCGAGCGCCTCGGCGAGCTCGACGGAGTTGTCGATCGCGAGCGGCGCGCCGTCGATGATCGGCGACGAGCTCGCGTCGACGGGCTCGCCGTTGTCGGTCGTGCGATAGGAGCCGGCCGCGTCGTAGTTCTCGAAGGCGAAGCCGAAGGGATTGATCGCCGTCGCGTGACAGGCCTGGCAAACCGGAGAGCTCTGCGTGTGGTTCTCGACGATTTCCCGGTTGGTGCCGCCCACGATCGGAGGCAGCGGCGGAACCCCGTCGGGCGGCGCGGCGATGCGGATGCAGAGCACGCGGGTGGCGATGAAGACGCCACGATGGATGGGATCGGGGTTGATGCTGGTCGAGTTAGCGGCGAGGAACCCGACCTGGTTGAAGATGCCGCGGCGCTCGCCCTCGGGCAGGCTGACCTTGACGAAATCGGACCCGAAGGTACCGCTCACCCCGTACACGCGCGCCAGCTCGTCGTTGACGAAGGCCTCGTTGGAGGTCATCAGACCCTGGAAGGTGCCGCCCTGGTTGACCACCAGGTCTTCGATGAAGAGCTCGCTCGACGTGACCACATCTTCGGCGAAGCCGTCCGACAGCGTCGGGTAGGCGCGCCGCGACGGGTTGATGCTCTCGAACTTCTCGAAGTCGAGCAGCTGCTCATGGAAGCCGACGATGGCGCGCCGGGCGCTCGGCGTCGACAGCAACCGCAGCGCTTGTCGACGCACGTCGCCCGGGCGAGTGAGCTGCCCGCTGCGGGCGGCCTCGAGCAGCCCATCGTCTGGGATGCTGTTGGTGAACACGAAGCTCAGACGCTGTGCGACCTCGTAGTCAGACAGCGGGATGGTGGCGCCGAGCGCGTCGGTGCTCGATTCGACGCGATACAGGAAAAACGGAGACCGCAGGAAGGCCTCGAGCAGCATGCGAACGCCAGCGGTGAAGCCCGTGGCGTCGTCGTAGGAGGTCTTCCCGAGCTCGAAGAGGCTGGCAAACGTCTCCACCTCGCTCGGCTCGAGTGGACGCCGGAAGGCGCGCTCGCCGAAGGCCGTGATGAACGCCCGCACCCGCTCGCGCTCGGATCCGGCGTCGGGGGGCAACAGGCGGGCGAGCACCGCTGCGTCGCTGCTGACGCGCGCCGCCAGCGACTCGGCGGCGCTGGCATAGGCGCCCGCGAGCACCTGATCGACCTCCAGCGAGATCTCATGGTTGTCGAACAAGAACCCCGCCGTGCGCGCGTCGGACGGGAACGTCTGGCTGAGCCCGCTCGTGTCTGCCAGGCGCAGCAGGTCGCGAACCGAGTTCTCCCACTGCGTGTGCGTGAGCCGCGCGAAGCGCCCCGCGGGCGCCGGCACGCTGGCCACGACCTCGGACGGCTCTTGGTCGAGCGGCACGTCGCGCGGGCCACGCCCGTCATTGCCTCGCGGCGTCGGGTCATCGATGACGCTGGTGCACGCGCTCAGCGCCGGGAGACACACTCCCAGCAGACAGGCACCGAGCACCGGCGACCAGCAAGGGGGCGCGTGGTGGCCAGCTTCTGGATGACGCGGCTCTCGATGACACGCTGACTGACGTCGCGCGGACACTCGCACGGGGCTGCGAAAGCGCATGCCCGCTACGATACTCCATCGCGCGCCGAGTGCGAACCTCTCTTGCGCGGCGCTGCGCTCGGCCCTTTCTGGCCGCTCGCGTGCTTTCGCCGTGCGATCTGCTGGGATGCAGCGAAGGACGATGCAACAGTCGCGGCGGCACCGGAGAGCGATGCAATCGCCGGGTAACTTTCGCGTATGGACGCTGCCAGTTGCACGAGCGCGGCGGCCAGCGACGCACCTTTCCGCCAGATGAGCGCGATCGTTCGCGCCGGCGCCGGCGCCGCGATCTGGCGGATCCCTAGCTCTGCGCGCAGCGTTTCAGTTTCGAGCGCCAGCTCGGGCAGCAGCGTTACGCCGGCGCCCTGCACCACGAGTTGCACCAGCGTCGAGAGGCTGGTGGCGCGAAATTCGGCCTCCCGCGCCTTCACCGACGTGCACACATCGAGCGCCTGCTCGCGCATGCAATGGCCTTCGTCGAGCAGCAGCATGTCGGCAGCGCGCAGCTCGCGCGCCGGGATGGGCGTGCTCTTCTGCATCAGCGGGTGATCAGGCGGCGCCACCAGCACGAACGGATCGCTCGCGATCACCGCGTGCTCGACATCACCGAGCTCAGCCTCGAGCGCCAGCACCGCCGCGTCGATGGCGCCGTTTGCGAGCTGCGCGGTCAGCGTCGCGGTCTTGTCTTCGATCCACGCGATCGTCAGCTGCGGGTGCTCGCGGCGAACGGCAGCTGTGGCTGATGGCACCAGGTACGGAGCGATCGTCGGGATCACTCCGATCCGCATCGTACCGGTGAAGGGATCTGCGACGCGCTTGGCGGCATCGGCGAGATCGTCCGCCTGGAGCAAGAGCTGACGGGCGCGCTCGATCACGGCTTGGCCGCGGGAGGTGACGAGCACGCGCCGGCGATCGCGCTCGAACAGCTGCACGCCGATCGCGGCTTCGAGCTCGGCGACCTGCGCGCTGAGCGACGGCTGGGCGACGTGGCAGACCTCGGCGGCGTGACGGAACGACAGATGTTCGGCCACGGCGCAGGCGTACTGCAGCTGCCGCAGCGTGAAATTGTGGGGGCGGGAGTTCATTGGACGATCCCCTGAATCATAGGCACAGCCTATCACGGGCCGGCACTGACGGAGGGATCTGGCGTACCGGTCCGGGTCGTTTCGAGGGCAATGGCGGCACCGCGCCCCGGGGGCCCAACCGGCGCGCGCGAACGCTCACCGGCTCGCGCCCTGACGGACCCGCAGGCTTCGCCTCTCGGGGGTGCCTAGAAACCCGAAGTCCGCGCCGGATTTCGCCCAATGTAGATGAAAGGCCGAGTGCGGAGTGCCCCATCGAGGCACGAGGTACTAGATCAGCCCCTTGCGCACGGCCAGCAGCACCGCCGCCAGGTGAATGCCATGTTGCAACTCACCTCGGTCGATGAGCAGCAGCAGCTCTTCGCGCGTCAGGAGCTCCGTCTGGAGCTCCTCGGTCGCGTCGAGCGACGGCTTCGCCACCAGTCGGCAATCGAGCGCGGCGAAGAAGTGCGCCCGCGCGACCACTCGGGCTGGATCGACCGAAGCCGTGAGCAGCGGCTCCCAGGCATCGGAGGCGTAGCCCGTCTCTTCCAAGAGCTCGCGCCGGGCGCCGGCGAGCGGGGCCTCACCCGGCTCTAGCGCGCCCGCGGGCAGCTCCCAGCTGACGCCGCCGAGCCCGTGCCGATACTGGCGGACCAGGGCGATGCGCCGCTCTTCGGTGACGCAAAGAACCGCGGCCCAGTCAGGCGATTCGATCAAACAGAAGTCGTCGATCTCGCGTCCGTCGTCGAGGCGCACGTGATCCTGGACGACGCGCAGGTACCTGCGCTCGAGCAGCGGCGTGCGCGCGAGCACGCGCCAGGGCGCGAGCGGGCGGAGCGCGCCGTGCGTCATGGTGCCGCCGCGGGAGCAGGAGACGGCGCAGGCGGCGCGGCATTCTCGGGGAGAACGTCGGTATCCATGGCCACCAGATACGCGGTCA
>Ga0247763_1000096_pt1 | contig 41640 bp, 35 predicted proteins | sample UWRJL141409B4_FD_179926 | JGI IMG/M metagenome (GOLD analysis project Ga0247763, IMG submission 179926) | Plant litter microbial communities from Arlington Agricultural Research Station in Wisconsin, United States - UWRJ-L141-409B-4 | ecosystem: Environmental > Terrestrial > Plant litter >... | reverse complement strand
TAAGCTATCTAGTGTGCACCGACCCCTGTGACGAACTTGGCAAGCAAGAAATTAGCAGACAAACATTTAATTGTATAACTCTGAGAGAGTGCCATTGCTCTCGGTGGGCTCGCAATACCTCTTCCTGCTATGAAGTATCTTTTCACTCGTTGTGACAACGGTCTCGCTGACACTCCCAAGTCCTTGAACTCAAGGGTGAAGACTCGCGTTTCGCCATCTTGCACTTCTCCAGATCAACCTTTCCAAGCCTTCGAATCTGTCATGCTCTGCCTCAGCCCTGGCCAAGACACTGATGAGTGGCCAAAGGTGACGAGAGGTAACCGAGATATCTCAGTCTTGCGAATGATGGACTTGCTTGAAACGCATGAGGAATCTCTCACTATTACGCACTACGCGACTACCTAACTGCGCATTTTTTTCCGGCCCATCTTTTAACGAGCGATATGTCGGTATCTCGCCAAGCACTAGTGCCGTTTTGTAACACAGAAGATACACCGCCTGTCTGAACCCAAAAGATGGGCTGTAAAGGTGGGCGCTCGACAGCCAGCTGAATGCGATTGCGGGAGCAGTTGGCGGTCTCGTGTCGGGATCATCACAACATCAAGACTCGCTTGCGGGTCCAAGGGGGTATGTCCCATTCCATATGGCCACAGGCCAAGTCAGGGTCTATCACCAAGTCCACCGTGGGGTTTTCAGAACGGTGTCGAGAATCTGGAAAGAGGGTGGTTTGCGGAGCATGTTCCGCGGCCTCGGCTCTATTATTCTCGCTACCTGCCTACCTCGGGCCGTTTGGTTTACAAGAGTAAGATGAAGTTATACCAACGGTTCGTAAGCATTTATCTATCTCCTTACCCTATTCACAGACTTGCGATGCGGATGGATCGTTCTAGAGCTCTGTATTCGTAGGTATATACGCATCTACCTTGGGCTGCGGAGAGAGGTTAGGTTGATGTCCATCTTGGTGTTGTTGGGGATTTGACGCAGTTGAGAGGAATTGAAGAATAGTCGTCGCCGTGATCTAGACCAAGACAGTGGGGGTCTGTATGCTGTTGCTGGGAGACGCAATAGAGATATTGGGCAGCTTCTAATTATTGACATGTTGGAGAAAGGTTTGAGTCTCGTCCCATGAAAAAAAAAACAGCTGAGAAGAGTAAAAAGACTTGCATCCAGCTGGTCCAAAATGATAGATGGACTTTGATCATGAACATCATTTCATGTCTACATATGTATCGACCTATTCTGCTTCAATAAGTCTACCAGTCTGATTCCATAACACCCCCCTAACCAACACTACCAATCCTGCACGTCTCGCTACAACAGCACCCAGATGAGACGGGATGGAGCCATAAACACATAGCTAGAAAAGAGCAAATCCATTTTTTTCTCTGCCGAGTCATTACCCGAATCACCCGAGCTCAACATCATCATGTCTTCATTCCCCTTCCTCCTACCACACATAGTATCAAGAACAGGAAAAAAAATCCAGATAAATCAAAACACCGAGTAATCCCCGCCAGAGACACCTCGCATTGCAGTCGAATTCCCGGAGCAGCCATGTTCCACCAACATGATAAGAACGACTGTCTTGTCCTCCGTCCATACCGCTTTGTATCTTCCCCCGTTTCCCTCCATGCAGGGGGTTCGCTTTCGAATATCCTAGAAGACGACCAGTTCCTTCCGCAGAGCGAGCCGACGGACCGTCAAAGCGGCAGATGCAAGTATGGGGGTGAGTTGTTCCAACCAGGGTAGTAGGCGCTCCAGAAACAAAAGTAACAAACGCTTTCCTCCCACCGGGATATAATAGTACATTCGCCTCCATGTGTCGTCCCACAACCCGTATATCTCATGAATACGCGTGTATGCTGTCTTTTTTTTTCTTGGTTTCGGAGCTGACCATTAACCTTCCGTATCTGGCTTGCTCCCCTCCGTTCTCCCTTGGGATTCTAACTTGGTGTGCGGCAGCATCTCAACTGAGTTGCTGCCTCTCTTAGTCGTCGCATCTTGACTTCCTCGGCGCATGGGCCCAATGTCTTGATGGAATAGGAGGGTTGGTGTAGCAGCCTGGCTTCCGCCTCGTTGTCCGTGGTAGTGTACAACCTGGGGAGGGGCCTGGCCAGCCTGTGTGCCTAGCAGATGCTGCGGATAGGGGTCTAGGTCTTTGCTGGACGTGGAAAAGGTTGAGACTACTGGTTGGTGGTAGCCATTAGTCGCGTTGCTAGGAGTAGGGGTGTGGCCAAACTGGTGCTCTGCCTGGGTTGGAGTACCGACATCGTTGGGGCTGGCTGGACTCTCGGCGAGGTGGCCTGCCAGGCTGCTGATTCCACCTTCGATATCACGGAGAAGGCGGACGTAGCTCTCAGGCACCAGGCCGCTCTCCTGCGTCTTGGGGTCTTCGGCCACGAGCCAGCCTAGCCCGTGCCGGTACGACACCCATATAATCTGACCCTCGACCAAGGGCAGCTCATTCTCATTCTCGCGCTCAAAATCATAGAGCGCAACAGCCTTGCCATGCATCTCTTCGTCGGGCGATGTGATAGTAAACTGGTAGTCCCTCGAGTACCTCGACTCGTCCACCTCATGAAGGCCAGGAGATGATCCCGCGCTCTCGTCATCCGAATCGGAATGCCCGCCCGCGTTGGGGTCAATATAATGGCGGGGTTGTTGGGCCGGGATCTGGTACGCATCGGTTTGATGCCGAGCCTCGCCGGCAGGGTAGGTGACATACTCTCCACCGGGTCCGTTGGCTTCGCTGCCTTGGTTCACATAGTACCGTTCACTGCCGTCGCCACTGGTGCCTACGTAATATCCCCTCTCCCGGTCATAGTGGTCGGGATTCATGACCGAGTCTCCCCGGCCAGGGCTCAGCACATCTCGGGCATTTCGGTGCCTTCCGTGGCCAAACCCCCCCGACGACTTGTGTTTTCTGTGCCGCGAGCTGACGACAGGGCTTTGTAGGTCTTCGTCCTCGCTCCACGGTGGCCCGTCGGCAAACTGCATCGCGGGGAGCGTGTGTATCTTGGACCAACCATCGCCCCATGGATGGCTTTCCCACGAGGTTGGCGGGTCAGAGAGGCGCCGCTGCTCGCTTGCCGGCGTCGTCATGCCTGACGGCGGCCGCGATGACTCGGGCGGCGGACCATAGTGCATGGGGTGGGTTGGTGGATAGGCAAAGTCCCGCACCAGCGTGTACGAGAGACTCGACGGGAAGAGGGGGAAGATGTGCGACACAGGCCGTGACCGCGTGGGAATCGAGCTTGTCGAGTACTGCGACAAGCGGTTCTTGGAGGCGTGCGACATGGGCCGAGGGAGGGTGCTTCTGCGCGACGGTGGCGAGGTTATTAACGGCGGGAGCGGGGGTTGCGTCGCGTTCGCCGTCTGGGTGGTGATGGCCGGAGGCGAGGTTGCTGGAGACGAGCCAGGCGACATGATTGCTGTCATGGCTGGGATTGCAGAGTGGATCTGAGTGTGGTGCGCTTTGCGCCAGGTTGCGCTGCACGGGCTGAGTGAGGATGGATGGCCGTCCAGCCGTCACCGCCCCCCGGTGTGAGCACCTGTTTGGACTCGAAAGCTGGCGCTCGAGATATGCTCGCGCCGTCAACTGCGCAGTGATGCGTCCTGCTCTCCCGACGAGGCTGCGACGGCAGTGCAGGGGGAAGCAGATGGTGCGATGGCCCGCGAATGCGGTTGTCAAGGGTGGCCCAAGAAGGGGCGGGTGCGGAGTTTCGTGGGTTCGCGGCTTCGTGGGTTATGCAACTCGGGGGGCGCTGGGCGCTGGGCGCTGGCTCTGGGCTCTGGGCTCTGGGCTCGCCGCCTTTGGGCGCGCTCACGAGGCTGCTGACGATGGTGAGCCGGCGCCGTGGCTAGAGCATCCGAAGCGGCGGCAGGTGGTTTCGAAACAGCCTGGGTGCAAAAGCACGCGAAATAAATTGGCGGTCGGGCAATTGGCCGCGAGGATTTGTGTTCGGGTCCCCGAGTTTGTCGACGAGCCCAGGGCAGGTAGAGGTGGAGTCAAGTGCCAGCCGTGGTTGTTGGAGGGGAGGGAGCGCCAGCGCCGCCAGGCGACCACCAAACCCCCAGGCAAGCCAAGCAACCAGGCCCAAAAGGATGGTCGGGCGGCTGGGTGGCCACCTCTAAGCGCGCTGCCGCAGACCGCACTCGAATCACCGTGCGGGGCCACTCGCCGTTGCTGCACACAATGGCGAATCGTCGATCGAGACGCTGGGGGCCAGAAGCGACTTGCAGAGGCCTTCTGCCATCCCAAGTGTTCTGTGCGCCTGTAGAAGAAACCTTCGGATGAGGTTCGTTGGAATCAAGTCGATGCTCGCTGCAGAAAACCCCCACCAGGATGCTGCTTGCAAATTCCGCCGTCTAATTGGAGAATCATACCCACTCTTGGCGGTCTGTTGGCTCGCAGTCCTAGCTCCATGCACTCGATGCCGTCGTGAGCTGGTGCTGACCTTGCACAAGGATGGATGAGGACACTTTTCAGGAGAGCTGGCCTCCTGTCAGTCTTTGTCATGGCGACCGTCTCGCTGGAGAGCTTCATGGCTGGAATTAAACTCGGTGTGCCATCTCAATTTGGCCGAGTTACCTACACTCCTCCCACTTTGCCACTGGCAACCCGTCAGGCTCTTCCTGCTGTCAACTGGAAGTTGGGTATGGCGACAACGAAGCCCTCCCGGTCCCCCCAGCTACCAGTACGGAATATTTGTTAATCATGCACATGCTAAGAATATCTTGCCCTAGCGGCTACTGATGGTTGAATTGTGTTAAGACTTAGTTCCGTTGGGAGGGAAATTTGTGGATCCATTGTTTCATGTTTGACAAACTCGATCTTGTGGGGCTGCAAGCATGAGATGGCAAGCTCTGGAGACAATGAGGGTCCCTTGGAGGAGAAGGCGGTCAGGACTGGCGCAATTTCACAACAGGCTCCACCCGGCTCAACCTCAAAACTCCGACACGGGTCCAACATTCCCTCAGCAACTTTTGACTTTCTTTGTTTGCGCTTCCGTAGCACGACAGAGAGGGCCCCGTGCTCAATTTCGAGCAGGTGAGTGCATAAATGGTTACTTCCATGTCCATTTTCCATGATGAACCTATTATTGGAGCTGTCTTACACCTGCATTGCAGGCAAGTGATGACAACACTTTTTTACGCTATTTATTTCTGAGATTGTTGGGAGAAGATCGAGATTGACTGTGTTTGTGCTTGCCTTGATTCAAAACTGACAGTCACCGCTCAGCAGGCCTGCTCTGGAATCCCGTACTCCAGACAACAAACACTCACAGTGTTCGGGCACGTGCTCAACGGCCCTTGTCACGATGGAGAACCCAAATGGTTCGCTGGGCTCGACAGGAACCACCCAGAATGGCCAAGGCGGAAGTCACAGCGGCTTCAAACTCAAGTTTTGCACAGTGTGCGCCAGCAACCAAAACAGGTAGGGACTGGTAAGCCATGTTTCGCCTGACCCAACTGACGGCCACCAGATCGATGGAAGGCCATTTACGCCTTGCCCAAGCAAATTACCCAGTGATCTCCTTTGGCACTGGCTCGCTTGTCAGACTTCCAGGGCCAACGATCACGCAACCCAACGTGTACAAATTCAACGAGACGTCATATGATAGCATCTACAAGGAGCTAGAGAGCAAAGACCCGCGACTGTACAAGGCAAACGGCCTGCTCAATATGCTTGGTAGGAATCGTGTCATCAAGTGGGGTCCTGAACGATGGCAGGACTGGCAGGTCGGGATGCCACGCCTAAGGCACGATAAGGACCAGGGCAGTGAAGGAATGGAAGGTGGAGTAGCAGATATAGTCATCACTTGCGAGGAACGATGCTGGGATGCCGTGATTGATGATCTCCTGAGTCGGGGCTCGCCACTCAACAGGCCAGTCCATGTCATAAATATCGACATCAAGGATAACCACGAAGAGGCCTCGATAGGAGGAGGTGCCATCGTTGATCTGGCAGATTCGCTGAACAAGATTGCTGTCGAAGAACGCGAGAAGGTCGGAGCCGCGAGCTTTGATTTGGGAAGTGCCGCAGCTAGGTCGGGGTTCGATGAAAGGGTCCCGGATGTGTTGGCCGAATGGCAGGAGAGGTGGCCGAATCTCCCTTCAACATGGACCCTGGCTTGGTTCTAGCCAATGCACGTCATGAATCACGATGTTGACGCATGCTTTTCCTCCCTTATGGGTTAGGCGTTTAGTGGTTGGCTGGTCAGTTGGAAGGCGCTTGGAGTTAGTCAGATGGGTAGATACTCATCGTTCTTTCGACCAAACAGTATCATACGTTCGAGGGACAAGGACCTTTGAAGGCCCTCGTCTGTTGTCCAGGTTTTACTGGACGGGTGGGGCCGTCCCGTGCTGAAACGAGCAACCTGGAGTGGCAGTGTACATAAGGTACCTTGGTAGGAAATGCCAAACGCCCGTGATATAGGCAAACATGGGCTCCAGAAAAAATTGAGAGGGTTGAGCGGCACAATTGGGATACCAGATGGAATTAACTTGCACGATTCTACGAGTTTCTTCTCCTTTTTTTTTTGTCTCTCTCTTATAAAACAGGACTCTTCACTTCCCTGACGAGCACATCCTAGGCCCCTAGGTAATGAACTTTATGCGCTTCGCTTCAAGGCGAAAATTCCCTGTATTTACCTTCTTCATCCCCGTCGGGGACCACACTAGGAGTATTTAACGGGACCCTTGTAAGGTATGTTTTCATAATAATAAAAATCCGTAGAATGGTGTAAACAGCAAGAACCGAACTGGCTTCTAGAAGTTTTGCAGAATACCGTCGAGAGTACCGAGTTCGGATCAAGAAGCCTCATCGACAGGCTGGAGGAATTTATCCGAGGTACGGAGTATCAAACGACCGCATCTGGAAACAATGCGGATGGTTGTTCATCAATGCAAGCTCTGTGAGCGGCCCCCAAGCTGTAGGTTGATTCTCATAACCTGGCTGTCGAAGACATGACGGGAAAAAAAAGGGGGTCGCTTGCTACTGTGCACCCTACCCCGGCCGGCAATCTTCAGGCAAAGATACTGCGGGAATGAACTGAGCATGCATTACAGGGGAATTGCCCGCAATGTGGACGCTTTGACACTGAGGGGGGAAAAGTTGGTGGTTCGGTATTGGATCAGTAGCATGCTATTTCTTGTCCACATTGATGTCGGTTTCTGTCTTTCAGCTGGCAAATCTCGCGCGTCTTTTATCAAGCTGAGCACGAGAAGCCGATGCTGGAATGTGACTTGTCGACCCTGTCCGTCATTGATTCTTGTTCCTCCTTCCCGCCAGGCCAGTTCCTGCCGTAGCGCGCGACTAAGGCGGACAAGGAAATTGCTGCCCCGCAGCCTGTGCGGGAGCCCAATCGCCGCCCCGCTCGCCCTGGTCTCGATCTCTCTTTCCCCTGAACGGCCATCTCGGTGCTAAAATCACAGCCCCCTTATTATAACCCACGCCTGGAATCTGCCCCGACTTCCACCAGAACACGTTGATAAATCAGCAAATCTCAACCTGCAGTCATTGGTAAATACTGTAACCATTGAAACCGACCATTTTTTCTGACTCGGCCCCCTCGATAGGTATCCTCCCTGTATCCGGTCGCGATCTCGGCCATCTCGATTGACATCGACTTGGCATTGTTGGATGCGAGCGTGGGCAGAGAAGTGCCGCCGCGAAAGCCACTCGGTGGCACCCTTGCAGCGCTCGCCTACGTCCGACTGGCTGGCCCCTGCGACCAAGCAAGCTGCACGACCCGCTCATCCTAGCCGCCAGAAGGGGGAACCGTTGGCAACCAGTTGTCGCGTTTCATGCTGTGACAGCAAGCCGACCGTTTTACGCCGCACAGGACGATTCCTCATTCCACGTCTTGCTGTCAAACTACTCCCACGGCGTCATTTGTACTCCATCGAACCCGCAGAGTCATTCACACTCGAGACGACGCAGCGGCCTGCGCCCGGGACGAACTTCTTTGTCGCGCCGCGCCTGCCTTTGATCCTCAGAATTTGACAGTCGCGTGCCCAAGACCATGAATGGCCGAAATGCACCGCTGTCACCTGTCTCATTAGGCGGAAGCGAGTGGTCTTATCCGACCGCCGACAAGGACGCACCTTTTCCCAACAATCGAGGCCAACTGATTACACCTCCAGACTCAGCTGCTATGAATGGGGCTTTTCCACCGGGGCCCCGAAGCGTCGGCGCACCGTCCCCGCCACCTTCTGTAAGCCGTTCCAGCAACGGCACTACCCTATACGCGAGGAGTGAAAGCGGGAGGAGCCAGAGTCAGCAGGTGGAAAACCAGGAGCTAGTTCTCTCGGAGCACTATGTCTCACTGAAGCGCTACCTTTCTGCCTCGTCCCGCGACGGCAATCCGAAACCTCCGCCAAACAAGGCCCGCGACAAACTGCAGCGCCTTACGGGGGTCCAGTTCCTCGAACTTAGCACCGACGTGTATGACGAACTCAAGAGGCGAGAGCTCGCCGCCAGAAATCCTCCCGTCCCACCACCAGAGTATCTCCTGCCCGAGGAGAATTTTCACCCTAAGCGAAATCAAGCCCGGCAGAAGCTATCATCGCTTGGATCGCCGCGGTTTCGCGATCTTGCCACTGACGTCTTCTGCGAATTAGAACGACGCTATCCACGCTTTGCTGCTGGTGATATACCTCGTGTTGGAAGCCCTCTCTCGATTCGAAGGCCCCCAAGTCGATCTCAAACCCCCGTCAATGGCATGAATGGCGGGTTCCCTCCAAGGGGTCAAAGCCGTAGGCGACCCTCGGAGGCCAGCTCGATTAGAAGTGCGCGCGGCGCCCCAACGCCAGTGAGTGGAGGAGGGTTCGGCTTGCCAGCGTCGCCGGGGTTGCCAAATGGGGATTATGGGCGGCCCACGCAGAAGCAATTCCAAAGCAACACGATTGTGCCGAATAAGAGCACAATGGTAGAGGAAGACGACGACCCGATTTCACCTCTCAGTCCTGAAAATGGTGACGTTGATACCTATGGTGACATGACGAGGAACTTGGCAGATCAAGAGGCCAAACGAAGCGCAGAGACCGAGGTTCGCATTTTAACTTGGAATATGCGAGTTACTCCATGCTAACTGGAAGACACAGGCCGACAAGAAGATTATTGATGACTATGCACAGCAAGTCCGAGAACTTCGCAACAAAATTGACGACCTCGAGGACGACCTGAAGAAAAAAGACGACGAGCTAAAGGGATTCCTTGACGGGGAACGCTCTAGGGCTACTGCCGTGAGCGCGGAGAAGAAGGAGTGGGAACAGGCGAGAGTCAGTCTCGAGAATCAACTCGCAGATGCTCAAGACTTAAATGACTCTTTACAACGAGAGCTGGAACGGGTCAAGGACGATCATGCCAGTGAAATACGAGATATCCGGGAGCAGCTTGAAGACGCGCTTCGGGCCAATGCCAACGCACCGCCGGTCAGCGCCGCAAACCCAGAGCTTGAGAGAGAAAACCAGGAGCTGCGTGTGTCGTTACGAGAGCAGCAACAGGTGACGGAGGAGGTCAGACGAGAGGCCCAAGAGTTTCTCCGCGAGATGAAAATGCTTTCCCAGCAAAGCGGAGCCACATGGGAGAGGCAGGCAGAGATGGAGAAGACGGTCGAATCACTGGAGGCGGAAGTACGGGACTGGCGGAATCGCTATGCTCGCACCAAAACCCAGCTGCGCAATATGCGGGCATCATCGCTGGGTTTAACGATCGAGCAGGATGCCGGCAAGTATGTGCGAGAGAAGGGTTTTACGCAAGAGAATGGCTTGGTGAAGGACGTCAACGTCACCAAGTTCCAGATCGCCATTGACGAGCTTCTGCAACGAGCGCGGGTCGATGATCCAGAACGAGTCATAGACTCGATGAAAGCAGTTGTTGTCAGTCTCCGACGCATCACTAAAGACATTGATGAGTCAGCGCCGAATAGCGACGAGATTCTCCAACAACAAATGAAGCTGAAGGTGGCTGTCTCATCGACAGCAAACAACCTAATCACAGCGGCAAAGAACTTTGCAAGTTCGGCTGGCATCTCACCCGTGTCGCTGCTCGATGCGGCCGCATCGCACCTCGTTGCGGCTGTGGTGGAATTACTGCGGACCGTTAAGATCCGGTCCACGCCTGCAGGCGAGTTGGAAGATGATGACGATGGAACCATCACACCGGTAGATTCTACAGGCTTCTTCTCGCCCAGGAGCAATGGGCAGAGCCAGATCTCTAGCGCTACGTCACTTCAGGAGTCTCTTCCTCCACCCCCACCGTTTCAGGGGCTCGGGGCGCGTGGACGAGCCAGTATGGACTCGTCGACGTACAGTCCAGTCAGCTCACCACGCGAGTCGTATTCTAATAAGCGGCCCATGTCCCGGGGTCTAGGTAATGGCGGCATGAATGGCAACGGTTTGGGCTACTCGGGTATGGGAAAGAGCCTTCCCCTGATACCCAATGGTACGTATGGGGGACGTCAAGACAACAGGACAGAAGACCTCAAGATTTACCTGGAAGATCAGACGGCAGTTCTGGTCCAGACGATTCAGAACCTAGTCCAACTGATCCGCAACGACGCCGATATCAAGCAAGTGTCCGAAGAGATTAGCACCATCGCCGAGGTGGTGGGCCAGGTGGTGTCCGAGACGGAAGCGCTCGGGCCTAGTGGGGTGGATCTTGTTAGGCGACTGTCGGCCTGCCGCGAGCGGCTGATGGAGGCAGGCAAGAGAGGTCGAGATCTGGCGGCGGATGGCAAGGACACCAACAGCCGAGAATGGCGGATGTGGACGCAAACGCTGCCCCCAATCGCATTTGAGATTGCCAGGGAGACTAAGGAGCTTGTCCAAGGAGTAGATCGGCTGGTCATGAATGATGGCGATGACGATTTTGCATGATGATGGAAGGGGCACACGGAAGAACAAGGTTGGTTTCGGACTGGAATACGGCATCTTTGTCTTCGACGGCTTACCCTTCCTCTTGTTTCGCCTTGATACCCATCATAGCCCGTTTATTGTTTTTTATTTTTATTTTCCAGCCTCTTTCTTGCCTTTTGTTGGCGTTTGATTTGAGACATTTGCCTCTTCGGTTTCCACCGTGAGACTTAGGGTGTCATTTCATGCTAGGCCTATTGGGTAGTTTGTTGATTCCTCCTCCGGGGAAAGTAGCTGGATTGTTTCTGCTGAGAATAAGAAGGTGTTTGACGCGGGGAACGACAGGATATGGAAGCGCACAGAGAGGTCGTGGAACGAGCATCTGCGAAGTGTGGCTGTTAGATAATTGCCGTGGGTGAGGAAGACGCAGTGGTCACTTGTTCGCAATGTCTTGTTGCAATTGGTCTTGGGGAATACACAACCTTAGAGCCAAGCTGGGTAGGTTTGGAACGCGTAAAACATACTCATTTATTAAACTATCACTACTGTGCCTGTACTTGTATCGGATGGGCTCTGTGACGTGAATGCTGCGGCCAGGTCAACGCCGGGTCACTTCTCAAGCCGCGCGGAGCACGTGTAACTCTATCAGCGCTTTGTTGAAACTGCCGATTTGTCTAGATTGCTCCAAGTGATCCATTGCCGTTTTAAATGGCAAAACATTATACGACATCTATCGTCTAGCAGAGAAAAAGCATGGTGGTGAGCCAGAAAAAAATATAAGCTGTAGGTAAGAAGCCCCTATTCTTGTCCGCCTACCTACCTAGCTAGGTACGGTGGCATATACCTGGTAGCTGTACAGCGCCCATGGAACCCTAGGTAGGTACAAGAACTACCACGCCCTAGCCAATCAAGGCTCTATTTCCTTTATTGTTCTCGTTCACAAGCCAGTACTGGGTCACTTTTCGCATACCAACTACCTCTAGATATTCTACTCGAGGTTTTCGGTTAGTTGGGTTCTGAGTCCTTGGTTTGTAATGTACGTCTCCTGCTTATTTCCTGGACCTGACACGAGTTGGCTTGGACTGTTCTAGTTCAAGACTTGTACCTGACCAAAGAATTTAGTCTCGGTTGCACTTAACAGGCTTCTCTCTCAATTCCACATCGGATATCCCTTGGGAAACGGGCACGATAGCTGGAGGTTTCGGATGCGGCGGCTGCCGACAAGGAAAATCCAAGCACTCAGTGTAAAAGCGTAAGGTCTCGAATATCAACGTATGATCTACTTCTTTTGGCTTGCCACCTTACAAACAGCTCTCTAGCTGCTCCAGAGGACAAACCCCAACTAAACTCCCATCAAGCCCCACACTACCGACCTTTCGGATTTTGGACTGGAAGATAACCGTTTACGTCCGTCTGATAGCGCTGCAGGTTTCCCTTCAGAGCACACTGCGTAGAACAAACAAACCTTTCCTGCAATAAATAACCTATTGAGCAAATCAGAGTGCTTTGCCTGTCTTGTGTGGCTGTGTCCCACCCTTGGTGCGTTAGATAGATGCCTTAGCATCAGGTCATGTCATCTGACAAACCCGGCAACATCGATCCAATGCCCCGATGCAGCTACAACGACAACTTCTCCGCCGCAGTGAGAATACGGCCTTCGATGATATCAACCCAGCGATTCCCATTCGTCCAATCCCCGGTCTCAATGCTTTCCATGAGTCCAGGAAATACAGCTAAATCATGTCAGTTAGACCACCGATATATCCCGTTGAAAACGGAAAGGAGAAAACGTACCGCCCGCATAACCCGTCCAAAGCCCTGGCGCAAAGACGACATGTTTGAACCACGGCCGCCCATCCAAACCCTCGTCGTACAAGAAGCTCCGCTCAATATACTTGTATCGTGTGTTCACCTTGCGGATCTCCAGCGCCAAGCCAAGCCACGCAGGCCACTTCCACCAAGGAATGTGCAGCCTGATGCGCTCGCGCAGCTCAGCAGCGCGGAAATCCAGCTCCATGGCTGATCGATTCAGTTTGTCGAGCGCCTTGTGCAGTTTCTCGAGGTGCTTTTTGAACGATAGGGCCTCCTCGGAGGGTGATGTAGTTTTGTGGGTGAGGCCGGAGCGTCGGCTACCGCGTTGCTCGACGATGGCCTCTTCGCTCATGGTGGACACGTCCATAGTGATTGAGGACGATATAGATTCGTCGAATTTTTTCTCAACCTTCTTCACGTAGTCCCTCAGCGCGTGCGTGTAGTCCTTGGCCCTGAATGATATCAAGGGGAGATCCGCCAGCTGTGCCGTCATTAAGCCCACAACCTGGGTCAGAGCACGGTGATACTTGAAGCCCGGATCGCCAAAGTTCTGCATCCAGTGGAAGGAGTCGTAGTTGCTGTGGTAGTGATAGACAGCCGTCTCAGCGGAGCCACTAAATTCGACATGAATCGAAGGGATACCAGCAAAGTCTTGGAACGCGGTAAAGTCGCTGCCGCTTCCCATGGTCTTGATTCTCTGGTCCCACAGATCGAACACCGTCTGGCCGGGTATGGTTTGGTTAGGGGATAGCACGGAGGCGGCGGCACTGTAGATGACATTGTTGAGAAGTGGCGATGCAGCGGTTTCAAAAATCGGCCCCGATGACCCCGTGTCGACGTTGAGATAGGCTACGTTGGCATGTTTGATCCAGGGCAAGTATTCTTCAACCCATTCAGTCGACCCTACAAGACCATATTCCTCGCCATCCCAACTGGCGAAGATGATGGTACGAAGTGGTTTCCAGCCGTCATGCAGCGCCTTTCCAAACCCACGAACAATCTCATTGAGGACAGCAGATCCGCTGTTCGGATCACCCGCTCCTCCAGCGATCCAGGCATCACGGTGGTTCCCCACGATGAGCACCTCATCGGAGATAGTACCGTTGATAACACCAATGACATTCCAGATGGGCGTGATCACGTATTCCTGTTCGTTGTATAGATTGACAACGACATTATCTGGAGTTGGTCCAATGTGATACTCAACTCCTTTATATCTCAATCCCATGTTGCGTGTCCAGTACTGGTTGAAATCCGCTGCCTTGGGGCCATGGCCGTTAAGCGCTTGAAGGATGGGGAGGGCATCAACATACGAGATCGGAATCGAAGGAATGCTCGGGGTAGCCTTGTCCACCGGCTGGCGAGGAACACCGGGCTTCGAGGGGTACCCAGGGGTTGTCGGATCCCCTGGCGCGAAGCTGAGGAACTGGGTGCTCCCACGCTGAACACTGCTTGGCTGTCGCGCCGGGCCGTCAGGGTATGCGGCTACCCCATTCTCCTCGGTGATATCCCCATCATCGCCAGGGTCGGTATAGAGAATCACACCAACCATGCCAAGCTCCTGCGCCCTCTTTACTTTGAGGCCGCGGAAAATACCGCCATAGCGGGCAATAGCAATCTTCCCGCTGAGGCTAACATTGGCATTAATGAGGTCTTCGTAATCCTGGTAGGTGCCATAGTTGACATAAACAACGCGTGCCGTGACGTTTCCAGAGGCCGAGTATCCGTGAAAGGTAGGGACACGATCATCAAGTGCAGTGGTGGGATCCTCGTCAATGACGTCCTCAGCTAGCGAGGCTTCAAAAGCAACCTTCCACGATGGCTCTCCTTCTTCCTTCCCAAGCAGAGCAAGGCGATGATCAACGGGATAGTTGAGATAGCTGTCATAGGCGATGATGTCGGACTTGATGCCAAACTTTTCCCATCGGTCTCTTGTCCAAGCAGCCTGGGAGTAATTTTTGCCCGCCAGATGGGGACCAGATGTGTAGTATCTGCTCCATTCTTCAATATTGGTGGTACTGGGTATTTCGAGTAGAATCTCGCGGAGCCGTTCGTAAGTCACATTTCTCCCCTTCCAGCCTGGCCAAGACCAATGTTCATGATGTTGACGAGGGACCCCGCCATGGGGGTATGTAATGAACGATATGGTAAATGCCAGAAAGAGCCAGACCAAGGTCGACGACAGGGCAACAGTGCAGAATCGACGCACGATGTTGTGCTTGTATCGCCGACGACGAGGCTGGGCAATCCTCACGGTTGTGAGAAGCGGGGTGTTCTCCGAAGCCATTGATATTCGAGCGGTCTAGAGCCCGAGTTTACCGGCAGTGGGAACCTCCTGCAGATGAAAGATGGAATTAATTCAGCATTGCATCTTGTAGCGTTTGGGCTAGCGGAAACCTGAGGTGAATCGATCAGGACATGCAGTCGCCACTGACGCAATCACGTTAGTACGGTTATTTCCGGTTGGCCACAGAAGGCAGGCGCCTGGATTAGCTTCTCCGCATGTGGTTAGCCGCCCACCAATGCTGAAAGGCGAGACATGCAAACCATTTCTCCCCGCCTTTTTCTTTTTTCTTCCTTGCCATGCATGGCCCCGCAGCTTTCGCGCCGTTTCCATCGCCGATCCAGGCCGACACCACAGAACACTCGGTCAGCCCCTTTCATGCTTCACACCACCAGTTTGAACCCTCAGAGGTGAGTTCCCTGCATTTACCTGGCGTTAGCGCGGGGGATGCTGCATCCAACAACCCTTTCGCAGCTCCTTGTGACTATTTGAGACTTAATGCATGCCTGCTTTACTTGCTTCACACAGCATGGGTGCCTCCGGATCACAATCCCCGGTCACCTTCGGGTGTGGATACGCCGAGTTTACCACTGTGGTACGTACTCCGTGTGTGACGCCGTGGAGCGTGGGTGGGTCACACAGCCGACGCTATTGGTAATTACAGTGGCGGGCAGAGAACGTTGAGATAAGGGTGAACTGAAGGCTGTGCCGATTGCGGGATGGCATCGTTCAACGAGTTCTAACTGGCGTGCATGAACTCTCGGTTTACTGCAAAGCGCAGTTCCCATCTTAACCCAATCCTTGGTCCAGCGTTGAGCGCGAGAGCCACAGGGCCACAGAGCAGGACTCTTTCCGGCCCTCTTCCGATCCATGATCCATGTAGCGGCACCTGCACAGCAGCACACGCATGCCTGTGCAGTGCCTTCCCGTTCAGTATGCCTGACGACTGGCCAGCCAATCACGCTGCGCTGCACGTTTGTTAGTGGGCAAACGGGCGGACAACCCGGTCCAGGCCGACCCTCCCTCGGTTTTTTTTTGTGCTAGCCTTCGACTCTTTCCAAAGCACATATATAATTTGCCTCCGCCGAGCCAGTTGTTGGTGTGGCTTATCTATCATATTTGATGGCTCTTTGCGGTCTCCATAGCCATTTCTAGCCTTCATTCTGACTTGCTGTCGCTTTCTTGATTTAGTTACCTACTGTGTCTCTCTGTAGCTCGTCGATCCCTTTAGCCGAGGAGATCAACGCTTCTTGCAGCAGTACAAAGGCCAAGAAATCATCGCTTAGAGCGACAACAGTGTGAAGGCTCCCTTAAATCGTGAACATGGACGACCGCAAGCATGGGCCTAGGTTACCAGTGCAGCAGCTGGCAATCCTTGGTAAGCGTTTCCCGCTTCTTTTTCGACACGTTAGAATTTCCCTGTCCCTCCGCATGTCCCAACCGTCCCTTCCGAGCAGAAAGCAGCTCCGCAGCTCTTTTCTCACACTGGATCAAGGTATCGGTACAGGACAAGACTTTGCAACGCCCGGCAAGACATGATACTTCACTTGAAAATAGACCTGTAATTCCCAGATACCATCCCCTTTTCCAGTCCTCCTAGCTGACTCGACCAAACACAGCCGTCGCTCGATTTGCCGAGCCCTTAGCACTTACCTCCGTCTTCCCTTACCTCCCTGAGATGATCAGGAGCTTTGGCGTCGACAAAAACGAGGTACCAAGATGGGCTGGCTTGACAGGCGCCGTCTTCTCTGTGACCCAGAGCCTCACAGCAGTTCCATGGGGCCACGTCTCTGACAAAATCGGGCGAAAACCCACCATCCTCATGGGCCTGGCCAGCACAATGGTCTGTTTCTTCATCTGGGGGATGTCGACCAGTCTTCCTATGGCTATTGCTGTGCGTGCTATCATGGGAGGTGGTAATGGAAATGGTGCGCTTTTTTCCTTGAGCCTGGTCATGAAGTTCTGCTGACCGTATTGCGTGAAGTTGGTATCATTAGAACCATGGTAGCAGAAATGGTGCCGGAAAAAGAGCTACAACCCAGAGCATTTTCCATCATGCCTCTCGTATGGTCAATAGGTAGGTCACGCCAGCTGTCATGTCATGCTCACCTTGATACTCACTACCCTCCAGGAAGCATTTTCGGACCGGCATTTGGAGGCTTCTTCGCACGCCCGGCCGACCAGTATCCCAATCTGTTTGGTAGTATTGAATACTTCAAGAAGTATCCATTTGCACTACCAAATATCGTTGCTTGTTTTGTTTTCTTTCTGTCTTTCATGACGGGCTTGCTTTTCCTCAAGGTGAGTAACTGCCCTTGACTGAGCATCGATGAATGCTCACACCCGCAAAGGAAACACTTGAGGACAAGCGCCACAAGCCTGATTGGGGTCTAACTCTGGGAGAGAAACTGAAACGTTCCTTCCACCGAGGCCCGAAACCCAAGCATCGTAGGCAATCTTTTGTTGATGCCGAAGCATCCGCCCCGCTCCTCGCCAGACCCAGTACACACGGCTCTCACCGCAATGCCACCAATCCCACGCCCACGACATACACCGACGTCTTCACAAGTCAGACTATCATCAACCTGATATCGTACACATTTCTCGCCCTACACTCCGTGGCCTACGACCAAGTCCTCCCGGTTTTCCTCAATTACCCGCCACAAATTCCCGATGAGACGAATACACGCCTTCCCTTCAAGTTCTCGGGAGGGTTTGGTCTGAGTTCTGACAAGATCGGTACTATCTACACGTGCTATGGTATCGCTTGCGGAATCGTCCAGTTTTTCCTATTCCCAGTGTTGTGTGCTCGCTTTGGTGTCTTGAATTGTTTTCAGGCCGCAAGTACGTCGAATCTTTTGCAAGTATTGATTCCAAACTAACAACTTCAGCCATGATATTCCCGGTGGTATACCTTCTTACACCTTTCACGGCCCTGATCCAGAACCCGCTCCATCGGTACATGGTCTTCCTCACTCTCATGTTCATCAAAGGCATTGCGGTCATCGTTGCCTTCCCCTGCACCACCATCATGCTCACCAACTCGGCCACTTCGGTCCGCATCCTCGGCACGCTCAACGGCTTCGCCACCTCCTTCAGTGGCCTCGGTCGTGCCATTGGACCCGCCCTCACCGGCGCCATCTTTAGCATCGGCGTCCAGCGAGGCTACATCATCGCCCCCTGGTGGTTCCTCGCTGGTATTGCTGCCGTTGGAGCCATCCCCTCCTTGTTCATTATTGAAGGCGACGGACCAACTCGCTGCATTGACACCGATAGCGATGGCGAGGAAGAAGAGACGCTGGTTTCCGATCGTGGGGATTCTGACAACGAAGGTGACTTTGTTGACGACGAGGCATGCATTGAGGGACTTTTGGATGGGGATGGGAGTGGTTCCGAAGAGGAAGATGGGGACCAAAAATCGCTGAAGAGGAGAAGTAAATATGGCACAGTGAATTAGTTTGAACGACGAGCTCATGACGAGGGAGATGGACAGAAATAGATGGACTATGAGATGCATGGATTATGAGATGGACAGGCCACGAGTAATGGGTGATGCACCTTTGTAATGTTTGCATCTACGTACTGAGAGTTCGCATACGAAGTGGGCTTACGGGCCTAGGGTTGGCGTTTCGGATAATGAAAATAGGGATTTGTTTTGCATAATATCACATTGCATTTAACTACGTCCATTGCACACAATTTGATTAGGATAAGACGTCACACAGTGTAATACTTTCCAGCATGGCACCCGTTAGACCCCCCTTGAAACAGTCTAGGCGCCCATCTACCTGGCTGTTTCCCCCTATCATTAAGACGCCTGACAAGAAAGGCCAAGGGCCTAAGGTAAAAAAAATACAATGCCTCAAATTTCAAAAACTAGGACCTCGCTTGACACGCACAAACCCTCTCATCTTTCAGACATTGGATTGCAGAAGGCACATGGAGAAATGATCTGTCGACGGAGGTTCAACAATAGTTCCTTATATATTTGGTTGTGTTCGAACTTGTCATGTTCATTTTACCGCCAGCTACCAAGATAGGCACAATGCACCCGTTCTTCCTCATACCCTGTTCAAGGCCAAAGAACCTTCTCACCAAGGTATCTCCGATTTTGCCATGTCCAACATATCCGGATACCGTCATCCACCCAACATCCGATACCACAGTTCTCACTAGGCCCCGTCTCCTCGGGTTTCTTCATCCCTTAATGCCATTTCTTCATTTACAACCATATAAATACTACCTACTACCCCTGATCGTCATGCCAGTGAACCAACAAACAACCCCCTATTCTTCATACTGGGTATCCATTCATCTTGCCTTCTGATCCAACACCCGCTTCTAAACTAACCAAACCAGAACCCATCGTGAATTAGTATCCATTGAACCCATCAGTCGTATGTCTGCATCATGATTAACCCATCATCCCTCTCTCTGCCGAAAACCTATTGAGTCCGATAAAACTTCTTGTACAACAGGTGTAACAGCAGATTGACGTTGAGTCTCAGGTTACCCTCAAAGAGAGTCATGAATTGATGCGCTTCGAACTGCGCTTGGAGGAGGTCCTCAATGGGTACGAGGGCGCTGGCGCCAGGAATCTGGATGTGACTTCTGCTACCTTCTAGGGAGAAGACACCCACTTCGTCGCAAGAGATGGTCAAGTCGATTTGACCCCAGTCACGCTCCGGCATGCCGGACCAAGACACCAGGACGCCCTTATCGAAGAGGGCGCGTGCGCTGTACTTGTAGGACCCAAACTTCGGTACGCGCCCGCTCCGTTCAAGCTCGCGCTGATGGTTGTACTGCTTGGTGAAGGGAAGCAAGAAACGTTTCTTTCTGTATCGTGACGCTAGGTCAGTCTCTTCAGTTGCTATAACAGCGCTGGTGTACATCTATCTTACCCTTTCTTGTTCTGTAGCGTCGCCATTGCTTGCTCAATGTAGTCGTCGTAACTCTTCCGCTGCTGCTCGAGATACTTGGCCTTCTCATGCAGATTGTTCAACGTCAAGCGGACGCCCTCGAGCTCTCTCTGTCTCTGGACTCTCCTCCTGCTCTTGGTGCAAATGTCGAGCGCGATGGCGTTCAACACGTCCTGGTAGTAGTTGTGCTTGGAGATGCGACCCATTTGCTCCAGCCTCATGATGTTCTCCAGAGCGATCCGCTTCAGATCGTAATAGGTCATCCTGGTGACGTCAATCATATTGGCGTCGGAGTATGCGCCCCTAGTGTTTGATCCGTTGGCGAAATCTTCCCGCAGCAACATCTTCCACTTGTGCTCGTCTTCCCGGGATATCGGCTTGACGAGAATCTCCAGCAAGTTCGCTCCCGTCTGCACGCGAATGATGTAGAGTATACATCTTTTGGTTTCCATGAACAATGCCTTGATCTCGGCCTCCGGATCATCGACATCATGGAGCTTCGGAGTCAAGAACATCTGAATGTCAGATGACCCAACAGCCACCATCTCGTTTTCGTTGTTCTTCACACTGCCTAGATCTTGGACGATCTCACGTAGCATATCATCCCTGTTCGGGCAGATACAAGACAGCTCGCTGGCGATGAGGCTGTGGATAGCGAAGATATCTGTCATCTTGATGTAGAGCGTAGGCTTGTTCTTGGCGTAAAGGTCATTGAACTCATCAATGTCAAACGTGCTTTCGGGGTCCGGCACGGAGATCAGCGCTTCCGTAATATTGGCGAATCTCTCGATTGATTCGGCGATGAAGGCGTTGAGCGGCTGCAGATAAATGTTATCACCGCCAAATCGTCTACCAGATGCGATCTGACCCAGAACTTTGGCAACCTCGCCAAGGTTGCGCTTCTGCAGCGGGCTAAGCTGCTTCTCAACCACGCCAACATTTTCTGGTGCAGTGAGAGCGGGCTGAAGATAGAAACGCCAGAGCCAATTTCCAATCGACTGCAACAACCGCTCCTGGTGCTCTCGCTGAAATGTTTGGCAGAGTGCCTCAAAAGTCTGCCGGCAGACATATCGAAGGCCGTATGGCACCCGGGGAATCAAGTCCTCCAGGGCGAGTAGAAATTGATCGCAGATCTCCCGAAGGTCGCGCAAGTGGTCAATGAAGACTTCTTTCGTCTCGGGATCCTTGATGGCGAGTTCTCGGGGAATGTCGAGCGGGCGGTTGCTTGGTCGGCCTGTCCTCAACTCTTCATTGTTGATAGCCGACCGATAGATCTGCATGGGGTCACTCTCGAGGTCAAGGGCAGGATCCTCAATAATATTGTCTCTGATCAAGGGCCCCAGAAGATCCCTAAGGAACTTCCTGTCTCTAGGCGACCGAGTGTAGTTGTGGAGCAGCTTGGTCCAGAAGAAACTTCCTCGGAGATAGTCTTGAAGAGTGCTACAAGCCTCCACTTCCTCTCGGATGGACCTCCCAATGAGCTTCAGGAGGTAGTACTCCTCCCTTCGCTTCTGCGCGTAACCGAAAAGACCCATCATCAAGTGTTCAATCCGCTTGCACTCCTTCTCGGCAGTACCGTGTTCGCGGATACGCTTGAAGAGTCTTGCTAGATACTGGGGTTGCGTTTGAAGAGTAAAGAACAACTGCTGGTATGATTCGAGCTTCTTCCGTGAGCTCTTGTTCAGCGCCTTGAGATCAAACTGATTGCCGCTGGCGATGCTGGTATTGGCTAGAATGTTACTCGTGTGACCGCCGAAATTGCTTTGATGCCTCACGACCTCGTCTAGGGTGATCTTGTTCTTGACGAGGAGAGCAATCTTGATATCGAGTTGGTCAATATATTGCTCGAGCATCTCGTTTTGGCGGACCTGTTGAACCACAGTCTTCCGCATCCGTTCGAACTCAACCTCCTCGTTGAAGTCGAAATCGCTGTCGTTGAGTAGGTGGACGAAGTTCTTGACGGCGTTGACCGGCGGGTTTTTACCAGAAGTAAGGCTTTTGTACGCCTCTCCTTGGAGCTTGGCGCGGACAAAGCTCTGGATCTTGACAACTTTTTGCATATTTTCGTTGAAGAAACGCTTCTTCTCCTCGAACTTGGCGCGGACAACAAACGCCTTGGCTGCAACCTGGAGAGCGGCAACGGACCCTTCTTGCTCCTCAAGCTCGTCGAGAACAGTAGCGACGTCGCCTCGAAGAAGCATAGCTCTAGCGAAAGACTGCAACGAAGTCACCTCGGCGACCTTCTTCTGAAGTTCTTCTAAGAGGGCCTTGTGGCTCTTCCTGGAAAGGACACCTCGAATACGAGACTGGAGAGCTGCGATCTTGGCCTCTTCGTGGCTGAGGGCTTCGAGGTCGTCTGATAGCCGTTGTCGCTCGAGCATACCCCTGATCCGCGATTGAAGATTTAGGACCAAATCCTCGGCGTCTGCAAGACCCCCGAGCTGCCCCGAGATCCCCCTCCTTACTGCACCTGCTCTGGCGTGCGCCTGGAGAGTACCGATGCTGGCGGAGTGGGATTGAAGTTCCGCCTTCAGACTGTCGATGCTGGATCTTTCAAGAGCTCCGCGGCAAAGAGCCTGGAGCTCCTGCCAGCATGGGGTGAAATGCTCAATAGCGACTCTTTGCGTCGCAACCTGATTGCGTGTCAGCTTAGCCCTAGCCGCAGCCTGCAGGCTCGTGATGGCCTGGTCATGTCTCTGAAGCTCTTCTTGCTCGTCTCCTAGCCTCTTCCTCAACAACAATCCGCGGACGACAGCCTGTAGCTCGGCGACTAGGCCAGACGCGCGATTCGTTTCTTGTTGCTGAGTCTGCATCCGCCGTCGAACCAGGACACCTCTGAAGGTGGCCTGAATATCTCGAACGGGGCTAGAGGCGAGTTGTAATTGAGATCGCTGCTCTCGTACCTCACTACGGACCTTGTTTGCCCGTACTAGACTCTGAAGCTTCAGAATATCTTTCTCTTTGCTCTTCCAAAAGAGCTCTTTTTGCATCTGACGCCGGCGGACAAGGAAACCGCGTGCTGCGCTTTGCAGCTCAACAGCAAAACGCCTCATCTGCAGCCTATAGTCGATGATTTGTCGTGCGAAATCTCCTCGTATGCGCGCCTGAAGATCTACTAGCCAGTCTTCCGAGTCCCAAAGCTGCTGCATGACAGTGCCGAGCTGCATCCGCTTTAGGGCTCCTCGTGCCTGTGCCTGGAGATCCACAATCGCTGCCTCGTTTTCGGCCAGCTCTCTTTCGATCCTCTCCTCTTCTGTTTCTTCGGGTTCTGGCGTGGCTTCCACCCCGAAGTCAGCCCCCATGTTTCCAAAGCTGGGCATGTTAGCCCCAAGTTTGTCGAGGCCCTTTTGCGTGGCCTCCAGCTCATGATGCTCAAATTCAAGCTGTCCAACCAGATTGCCGATACGGAATTCGACAATCCCTTTTCGGTAGAGAAGCCAACTAAGCGCATGGATGCAGTGGATGACTTTGGGAATGTTTTTCTTCTCGTACAAATCGATCAATTCGAAGCGAAAAAGATCAGGAAGCTCGACTTCGTCCAGATAACGGAAAAAGATGGCAATATTGTCGGAATGTCGATATTGGAGTCGCGGGTGGCGGAATATCTTGAACCGTCTGTTGGGATTGAGCGCCTCAACGATCTCCGCCAACGTTACGCCGTCTCTCAGTGCTTCCTCTAGTTCAACAATCGGTGGAATTGAGCGATGAATGATATCCTCAATCCACTCTTTGGCTTCACCGATGTGACAGAGATATTCGTACGCCTGGAGAAACTGGCGCTGCTTGTCCATCCAATTGCGACCCTCCCAACCGTAGCCAGCAGTCCGTTGTCCCGGACGGCTCGATACAGACTTGTCAGTTCTCTGTAGCCTGCGTCGGCCACGAAGACCGATGACTTCTTGTGTTGGCGAGATTAAGGCTAGATCTTCTGGGGAAGCCGATTGTGCAAGCTTGGATAGAGTGCGCAGCTCGCTGGTAGATGAGCGCCCTAGGCTTACCAGATCCGGAGCGGCGAGGGGGGCTGTGTGAGTGTGCACTAGAGCCGGAGGTCCCCGGTCGGTCCCGCGGCAGACGGAATCGGATCGGGTGAGCAGCATGGAGTTTGGGCGAACTGCGGACAATCGCGGCGAGGGAGTCGGTGAAGATCGATCATGTTCGTTGATGGATAGTCTGCTGACATCAAGGCTGTGTCCTCGCTCGTGGCGGTTGGACGGGGTCTTGATAGGCGCGGCAGGCGCAGGCACCTGGGGCAGTGGCCGAAGCGACTGGCGGGCAACGTTGTATATGTTCTCTGTCACTGGTGTCGGAGGGAGGCTTTTGGAGGTATGCAGCGTTGGGGGGAGTCGGCTCGCCTCGCTTTGGCCTCGTTTGTGGTAGCCTGAATTCGAATATACACTTGATGGCGAGGAGGCCAGTGAGCTGGGTCCACGGCTGTGTTCGAACATGCCTGATGAGTTAGAGTAACCCGAGGATGCCGATGACGATGCACTCGATGGCTGTCGGAGAACTGAATAGTCGGCGGTCTGGGACTGGCGGAGAGGATGAGGTCGGTAAGACATGTTGGATGGCGCGCGCAACGCGGGAGTCGATAGGCGGTGGTGATTTCGACACGCCCCTCAGTAGAGAGTGTGGTCGGGCGAATGCAATGGGAGCCTTCAATTGGATGCAGAAACAGTTCCGGGGCAGGATCTTGTCAAAGAGGGAGCGGCCTCTGCATGAAGGGGCATGTTGCGTAAGCCGTGTGTTTCTTGGAGTGCAAAACGCCAGCAGAAAGCGCGCAAACAGAAATCGATCAACAGGAGCGCGAGGTGGTCGCGGAAAGAAGAGAAAAAGACAGCAAAAATGGCAACTATGACAGCAATGAAAGCAATGGCGATGGCTTCATTCCAGGCAGACCAAGCGTCGCATTTGTCGAAGGAGGGGGTTGATTGCAGCTTTAGATGACCAGGGGTGCCCAGCTGGAGCAGTCGGGTGGGTGGTGGTAGAAGCGGAAGGGCCTTCTTGTTTACATCGGAAGCGACGCCCTAGCAACCGATGGCCTCTTTTCGTAGAGCGCCTACCCGCAGGTGACCTCATCCCTACCCGACCCCCAAAACGACACGGCAAGCATCGGCGCGGCGTCCGAGCCCCCTTTACATCAAACCAATTCAATCCGGGTTTCCAACCAACTAGGTTTTCCCTATCCCGCTCGTTCTATAGCCTAGTCCGCGAACTATAATTGTGAGAGTGTGAAGGAACGCAACGAGACTGCTCTCCTCGTCCCGTGTCCAAAAAATGTGAGCCGGCGTCGGGCTAGCTCTTTGCCCTTGTTGGAGAAAGCTTGGGCCAAGTCCCTCTTTGGTCACCGCCCTCTCACCGCCTTGGTGCCCCGCATTTGTGCCGGGGCTAAACGCTTTTAAAAGAAGAAAAAATTTGATGGCAATATCCCCTTCTCCTTCTTTTTTCTTGGGGGGGAAACAGCCGGCCGATCAAGCTAGATCTCGTCGTGCCCTCCCCCAGAAAATATCTTTTCTGTTAAACATCCCTTTTTTAACTCTCAGGTTGCGGGTTTCTATCTGCACACAATGCCGGCACCCAACGGATCTGCCGCCAATGGCACTGCCCAAGTGCTTGATTGGCAGACGGCCGAGGAAGTCCTCAAGGAGTATGAGACCCGTGATGGCCTCTCCATTCGCGATCTCATGAACGCCAAGGTTCACGGCGGCCTGACCTACAATGATTTTCTTCTTCTCCCCGGTTACATTGGATTTCCTGCCTCGGAGGTCTCGCTTGACGCGCCCGTCACCAAGCGCGTCAGCCTGAAGACACCCTTTGTCTCTTCGCCTATGGACACAGTTACGGAGCACGACATGGCTATCCACATGGCCCTGCAGGGCGGTCTGGGCGTCATTCATCACAACTGCTCTGCCGATGCGCAGGCCGACATGGTCCGCAAGGTCAAACGCTATGAGAACGGCTTCATCCTGGATCCCGTTGTCATAAAGCGCGACACCACTGTCGGCGAAGCCAAGGCGCTGAAAGAGAAGTGGGGATTCGGAGGTTTCCCAGTCACCGGTCAGTCTTTAATCCTTCTTCTCTCTCCCTGCTGCGATGATTACAAACCTATAAATCATAACTTTCGTTCCACCGTATTGACCTATGCGTCATGGGGAAATATTCACTGAAAATTATGAGTGGCCACAATTCCAACTTTGTCTCGGGATACGTTACATTCGGGGGTGCTAACTCCTCCAGAATCCGGAAAGCTCGGATCCAAGCTACTTGGTATTGTCACAAACCGCGATATCCAGTTCGAGGATGATCTCGACCAGCCCGTGGCCAACGTCATGGTTACCGACCTGATTACTGCCTCCTCCGGCGTCACTCTTGCTGAGGCGAATAAGATTCTGGCGAAGTCGAAGAAGGGCAAGCTGCCAATCGTTGACAGCGATGGAAACCTCGTCTCTATGATCTCCCGTTCCGACCTCACTAAGAACCTTCACTTCCCCCTTGCCTCGAAACTCCCCGACTCAAAGCAGCTCATCTGCGCTGCGGCCATCGGCACCCGACCTGAGGACAAGGTCCGCCTCGCGAAGTTGGTAGAAGCCGGCCTGGACATCGTTATCCTTGACAGCAGTCAAGGAAATAGTATGTACCAGATTGAGATGATCAAGTGGATCAAGCAAGAATACCCTGATCTTGATGTGATTGGTGGAAACGTCGTCACCAGGGAGCAAGCTGCTGCTCTCATTGCCGCGGGAGTTGATGGCCTCCGGATTGGTATGGGAAGTGGCAGCGCCTGCATCACGCAAGAGGTTATGGCCGTTGGCAGACCTCAGGCCACGGCCGTCTATAATGTCAGCTCATTCGCTGCCCGGTTCGGCGTGCCCTGCATCGCAGACGGCGGTATCCAAAATGTAGGCCACATTGTCAAGGGTCTTGCCCTTGGCGCCTCCACTGTGATGATGGGTGGTCTCTTGGCTGGAACAACCGAATCTCCTGGAACGTCATTCGTCTCCCGGGAGGGCAAGTTGGTTAAAGCTTATAGAGGCATGGGCAGCATCGATGCCATGCAAGACAAGAAAGCCGGCGGCGGCGGTCAGGATAGTCAAAAGAGCAATGCGGGGACTGCTCGTTATTTCTCCGAAGGTGACAGCGTCCTCGTTGCCCAGGGTGTTTCGGGCGCCGTGGCCCATAGAGGGTAAGTTTGAGATGCTCCACCTTGAAGAGCGCTGGCACTGATCATGATGCAGATCCATCAACAAGTTTGTGCCTTACCTTGCTGCTGGTTTGAAACACTCGATGCAGGATGCCGGCATTAAGAGCCTCCAGGAGCTTCACTCGAGTGTCGAGGATGGCGCTCTCAGGTTTGAGATTCGGACTGCGAGCGCCCAGCTGGAAGGCGGCGTTAACATGGAGTCTTATGAGAAGAAGCTGTATGCTTGAAACGCTCAATATTAAGTCACGTAGCACGCAATGGGATATGAGAGCACAGAACCTGGGCGGCATGGGACGGCGGTTTTTTTTTTTCTTTTCTTTACGGAGTTAGGGGGACAAAAACAACGAACTGGACTCGAGGTACCGAGGTCAAAAGATTGACCCTGAGCAGTTCCACTTGATAATTGACTTTTCTTCTATATGTCCTCTGTTCAAGTTTACCCTGTGTGTGATGAATGCTTTCTGTCTTTTTACTGGTCTGGATTGCCACCCGTGGGAGAAAGGAGATGAACGACACTTGAATTTATACGAGTCTAAACGAACTGTAGTCATCGGGGTTCCTGTCAAGTGGAAAGTCATGCATTTGTCATATTTATCTTTTTCCTTTCTTTTGAATCGCCTGCAATGTAATAGAATAGATAGCTTGTCGGTCCTGGTGCTGGCAGTTTTAGTAGATGGTCTTAGAATTCCATTTGACGAAGCGAGAAAGGGCCTAAAACCCTGAACGGTACAATATAGTATATCGAACCTTGCGTAGCCTAAAAAAAAAAAGAAGCAGAATTCTTCAAACGGTATAACAAAGCAGTCAAGCCCCTACTACTCAGTAATTGCTAAAGGAAGTTGTGCCTTACGCTGGTGTTGCACCTTGGTTCACGCCGGTGGTCACTGCTGACAATCCTCGTGTCACGGTACAGTACCTGCCTGTGGCTGGCTAGATGTAGAAGGACTACGGTGCAGTGCCCTGACTGCACAACGTTCCACTTTTTGTGGTGTTTACGCATTGCGTCCTTTGGTGCCGTGACACCTCGAATTGGGTTGGCCAGGCCTTATTGGGTGGAAGAATCTCCACACAGTCGTTTTAGCAGGCTTGAAACTCAATGGTGATTTCCAGGTGATGACAGTGGCTCATAGCAGGCCGAGAACCTAACGGCGGCGAGTTTCGGTCAAGAAGCGCCAGGTTAAAAACCCTGCCAGAAAAAATTGAAGCAAACGCGGGACGCCTGTAACTGGCGCCCTTGGACACTGTGTCTGGTACGCTGACTCGGCCGGACTGTTGACTTGGTACAATGGAGGTACAAGTAAGTTTACTTGATGTGGTAGCGCGCCCAGCTATTTCCGTTACACCCGCTTCTAGCATAAATATGCCAAGGCCCCCGTTTTATTCAAACCGCGTGTAGCTACGTGCGCGAGCCAAACTCAAGCCTGGATTGTTTATTCTTTAAACGTATCCGTATTCATTCGATAAATGAAAAGTACCCAGTTTTACAGCTAAATTGGGTAAAATTTTGGACCGAGTCAGCAGTCGGTCCAAGTCAGCGTACCAGACTACCAGAGCGAAACGGAGGCAGGACGGGGGATTTAAGTCCAGACGAGTACCGAGAGCATATCTACAATCCTGCCATGCCTTCGATTTGCCATTCAGCCAGGTCACTCCTATCCGCGCTGTTGGGTGCTCTGGTACAACTTCCAAGCCTCACGTGGTGTCCAAGACTGCATGCAGAGGCACAGGCTCTCTGGCAGGCTTACCGGCGATTTGTTACTCTGCCGAAGGGACGCAGCACAGAATCGACCCCGCCCCTGCTCATTTAGCGACCATGGTTCCGCGGGACGCGGCAGTGTGACCAACCGGCGATTGCCAAAGCGAAGACGCCCGGCCAGGGTGCAGAGGCATTGGGACTGGAAGCTCCCGCATGAGAAGGCACAAAGAGCGAATCAAAAGCGGCCCGGACCCTGCTCCGACCACATTTCGGCCAGGCGACCAAGGCTGGACGGCCAACTTCGTTCCCTCCCCCCCCATATTTCCGAGAAAAGAAGGGAAAAACCACTCGTTGAACTGCTAGCCTGGCTTTTCTATCGCTGCTCCATCGACGCTGCTCTTATCGCGGTCACCGCGCGCGTAGTCGCAGTCGCAGAGGCTGTCTCGGTAGTTGCGCGCGTCGCTCCTCCCGTCGTTTCGGCCTTTCGCCCGACCAGTGCGAATTGAGGAGCGTCTGGAGATCAGCACATCGGATGGCTGCAAATGACGGTCGCAATGCTGCAGCAGTCGCCTCTCGCTCCCAAAGACGGCCACGCAGCAGCCGGTCCGTTGCGACGTCTACTACCGGCCTCACCGACGTCTTCTTCTCACAATAGCAGCACGCCCACCGCTTCGGTCGTCCCCGAGGAGCGAACCCCCAGTCCCGACGCTGCGTCTTCGGCTGTTGCTGCCGCTGCCGCTGCCGGGGGCACGGTCGGCTTCGTCGCTATTCCTCCTCCGCAGAAGAGACGAAGACAGGCGACCACAGCAGCTTGCGGTGCGTGTCGGCGCCGCAAATCCAAAGTCCGGCCCCCCCTGCCCCCTTCTCACCTGGGCTTTTCAGCACCTTCCCGTCCCGGTCTGTGTCACTGACAGAATTGCTCCCTTCACAGTGCAATGGCGAGCGGCCACGGTGCTCCGTCTGCCGCGACCGCCAGACGGAGTGTGAGTTTGACACCAACGTCACCGAAACTCACACCCAGGCCCTCAAGCGCAAATTTGTTGAGTTGCAGAACCAAAAGACGACGTTTGAGCAGCTGTTTGAAGTCCTCCAAACAAGGCCGGAACAGGATGCCGTCCAGATCTTCAAGCGGATCCGCGGAGGTGCTGACATTCATACCGTATTGCGTTACGTCAGTTACGGAGACCCTCTGGTGCAGCTGTCGGTCGTTCCCGAGTCCAGGTTTCGCTTTGAGTTCCCTTTCTCAACTGAGATGCCTCCGTTGTTACTGCAGCCCGACAATCCATACCTGCACTCGGACATTTACGAGCTCGCCCTCGTACGTGCCTCCGAGGCCAAAAAACGGCTTCCAAGCCCCGCATCCAGTTCTATGTCGAGCCCGGACGCAGGCCCTCAGAATGATCCTTATGTGAAGCCTTTTTACTCTGCCGCCGTCTTGGATGAATGGCCTGACTCGATCAAACCTTCGCGATGGACTAACGTCAGCACTGACGATGGGCTCATGAGGAAGCTCCTGCACGAGTATTTCCTGCATGAGTATGAAGGCTTTACTTTCTTTCACAAAGATTTCTTCCTCCAGGATATGGCCCGCCAAGAGCAGCGCTTCTGCTCTGCACTCCTTGCTAACGCTGTCCTCTGTGCCGGATGTGTAAGTTTCGTTAACTTATAGTCCCGAGATGGTTCACTAACTTGGGTTCCAGTACTGTTATCGAGGCCTGGAGAACCGGTCTGAGCACTGGAACCCAAGGAACCTGGGCTATCAGTTTCTCGCCGAGACCAAGAGGTTATTTGAGTATGAATCGGTCCTCGAGAAGCCTCAGGGGTCGCCATTAGATCACGATTGGGAAAAGAAATGCCGAGTTTGGGCAATCCGTAAGCTGACCACGATTCAGGCTGCTCTCATGCTAGCCGTTATCTATGCGCTCAATGGAAGCGACAAGGTGGGATGGCGCTACACGCTTCGGGCGGTCGAGATGGCGTATGAGATCGATCTCTTCCAACCTCGGCCCGACATGGAAATTCAAGCCCAGTGTGTTTGGGATTACACAGCATGGGCAGTTTTCATCTGGCAAAGGTATGAATGATGCTCGGTGCCTCAAGCTCTGCCGTTGACAAGATATAATAGTCTGAACTGCTTTCACTATTTCCGCGCCCCACTAAGACGGTCGCCACCCGATATGGCTTTGCCTTTTCCTGCTGCCAAACCAGGCTGGTATGGAGAGTCCTGGGTGAGATATTCACTGTCATCGACGCGCTATTCGACATATCACCCACAGGTGTTCAAGGCGAAGGCGGATCTTTGGGCCATCGTCAACGATTATTCACTTGCTGTCTTTGGAAGATCGGAGCTGGGCAGACCGCTTCCAATGTCTGAAATGTTGTCGTATTACAGGAGGCTAGTTCTGTGGCTCGAGAACTTACCAGAAGCACTCTCGCCGCGTAAGATCGTGTTTCCGCACCAGTTGCTGCTGCATATGCAATACAATCTAATCTTGGTGGGCATTCTGAAGCCCGTAAGAAACCAGGGCTGGAACTCGTGTGGCGATGGCGCGCAGCTGGTCACTCCACGACAGGCATATGAGACCGCCGTGGTGCGATACGAGACGGTCATGCGCCTGTATTACTTGCGACATGGCTTCGACGCGCCGAACAGCTTTTTGGTCAACTTTATGGGTCATCTCGGGCAGATGGCCATTGACAAGATTGACGCGGCATCCCCCAACTCGAGCATGATGGAACTCAACCATCTCCAATCTACCGTTCTGCTAGTAGCAAAGGGGCTTTATGAGCAGGGAAGCAGTCACTACGTGGCCATGGCGGTCTTTCGACTTCAACTGAAACTGATGCGGCAAGAGGAGGTGGAAATGCTCAAACGGCTAGTCAGGGTCGAGATGCGGGAAGAACTGGATGTTCACGGGCGACTAAAGCATCCAGTGCAGTCGGACTGGCCTGCGTACGGACGGGCATATAATGAGGAGCATTTGTCTCTGAGCGATAAGCTGGAGGTGTTGTCACTGGGGGTGGACGAATCGGAAATGGTCAGCTCGCCAGCATGACTCAATCGGGGTCGGGGGCAGGGGAAAGCATGGCATAGTAAATGACGGAGTAACTTGTCTATAACTTTCGGTATTTGCGTTTTACTAGCTAAATATACCGTAGGCGCTGGTTTTTGGATCTATAACGAGATGGAGGACTTGAAGATGAAGCAGCCCTGAGCCTTGTGAAGAACCTCGGAGCTCGCAAGTAGAAGGGAGGAATACAATGCGACCCAGCGCAGAATGCGATCGGACGCCCTCTGAGGGAACTGGTCAAAGCGGGCCAGGAGTACACAGCAAATCCTCCTGCACTCACTTTAACTATACAAGTCCGCCACGGATCTGCCTGGCTCATCAGTCAGAAACTTGGTAGGTCACCCCAGCTACACCGCATCATATTAGCGACACTCATCATGTGGTTCGCCAAAACGAGACGAGGCAAACTGATCGCCTTTTCTCAATACGATGTAAGCCAATGCAATCCAATTACAACACACCGCAATTCTACAACACCCATTGACTCACTCACGGCTGTTCATCAACCCATAGCCACGACTTTGAGGGGACGGAAATGAATGGGGTGTACGGTAAGTAGCCACGTGGTGTTGGATTTGACTGTTACTGATCTACACCAAGTGTGCACGGAAAACTGTAACAGTCAAATCCGACACCACGTGGTAGCCTACCTACCTACTTACATGAGAACAGTGATACAGAGGTTCGTGAAACAGTTCGAATGGGGTAGTTACCTAGGTAAGCATATATAAGACACTGGATATGCAATATTGGTGAAGGGTGCTGAAATACATAAGGAAAATACAGCATGTCTTGGACGTTTTCACGCACAGAAACACAGATAATGCACCACCTACCTAAATGAGGCCAGTGAAGATAAGGAAATTACCGCATTTGCGATGCACTGCGCTATGCTTACGCTGTACTTGGTGGGTTGTTGTGCTGTACTGTGCTCTGCAGCGTCATTCGGCACATCGGCTAGGGGTTCAAAAGACATGGTTGGTTGACTAGCCTTTTAGTTTCTACAAATGCACCTATTCGTGGGGAGGGAGAGGGGGAGGGTGAGGGGGAGGGTGGCACAAAAAATGCCGATCGGCCAGTGAAGATCTTTGGTCAGGCTGAGCATGGTTCCGAACTGAACGAAGATTGGTACGCAGTTGCACAAGCTGCGCAGCTCGTCGCATAGGCGGTACGTGTATACGTGATACCAAGGCCGCTTCTCTAGGCTGCCATACTAGGTGGCTGAGCTGGTGCAGCACGCAGACTTCCAGGCAGGTATGTGGGGAAGTATGCGGGGAGTATGCGAGGAGGTGGGGGTTTGCCTGATTGATGGGCAAGTCCTAGATGTTAGTTTCTGGGGGGGAAAAGGTCGGTCGGATTGGAGGGAGATGCGAGAACGAATGTCCGACTGCTCACTGAGGGGGGGTATTTATGGTCGGAGATGTCACTGCCTTCTGTTCCATTCTCCCTTCCCAGACGCTATCAGTCTTGACCCTGAAGGCTCTCATTACTACCACCTAGCCAACTTGGACGCACTCTCTTCATTTCATTTTCAACGATCTTGTCGAAGATGGCACGTCCCAAGGTGAGACTGGATGCAATTCGGGTTTCCCACCTCTGAGTTAGCTAACAGGTCCTTAGAGAATGACGGATGAGAGCTTGCTGTCCGGCTTCGTCACCGTCTCCGACAAGGGAGATGACCGTCTTCGAGACTTGGTCTCGCAAGCTCCCGGGAAGCAGTCGTTTGGCGATGATGAGATGCCCGATGTGCTCTACTCTGTCCGCTACCATGACCTCAACGGCAAGGTTATTGACTGTGAGTGTTTTTGCTCCGCATGCCTGATCCAGTCCCCCAGTCAGTCAGTGTGCTAAAGATCTCCAGCCCGTGTAAGCGACAAGCCGCTTCCCGTGGTTGAGTACGCCACCTTCGAGCAGTCCAACGGGGCCAAGCCCGTTATTGAGATTCGCACCATTGTCGCGGCTGCCAAGCAGGGTGAGCGGCCACGCATGCAGCAGCGTCAGTATGACAGTGACGAGTCCGACTATGATAATCGTCGAGATCGCGTCCGTTATCCCGGAGCTGCCGGTTATGCCAACCGTGGCAACGACGATCTCAAGACGTTCAAGGCCGAGAAGCCCGAGATGGTTATACACTCGCCCTATCTATGCGCCGCCCTCTCCGCCGTGGTGGGCTACTATCCGGGTTTCACTTCGGTGTCCGAGGGGACCGTAATTCCTTCCCCCTACCAGGTCGTCGTCCACCACTGGGCCGAGTTGGAAGCCTACCGGGACAATCAACCGTCCACCCACGACGCGGAATATGCTGCCACTACAACCAAACACATTGACGCCCTTTTCTCCTTTCTCCGCTCCACTTTCTCGGAGCAACTTGCGGCCGAGCACCTCCGGTGGGACAGCCCATCGGGCTCCACGGCCACCTTTGACCTGCTCTGGCTCTTGCTCAAGCCGGGTGAAGTCGTGTATCGTGAAAAGAACGGCTACCTGTCGGCCTACATTGTCAGCTCGGTCCTGCGCGATGAGCAGACAAAGGGCCAGGACGCCTACCTTGTCAATTATTGGAACGTCGCCTACCTGAACGGCCGCCTGACTCGCTCTATGCACACCTCGACGCTCCATGCATGGAATGGCGAGCGCGACATCTCGTCTCTGCAGCTGATCCCGGCTCGCTTCGTCAAAGGTGGTGAGCAGGCCATGGCAGAGAAGCGAACCGAGTTGGGGAAACTGTACTGGTCCCTGGCAGGCCAGCCGTCGTACCGCGAGTATGACGGACCTATGAAAGACAAGGAGGGCAAGCGTCAAGGCAGGTTGACTGGGAGGGTGATAGTTGACTGTGAGGGATGGGAGCGGTTCCGGGAGGGGCCCTTGACGTACGATATCAGGGGATATCCCCTGAGGCCTATGCCGCCCCATCAACAGCAAGGGCCCCCGCCCAGGTTGGATGTACTTCCGGCGACGAAGCCGCGGTGCCCGTGTAAGGCGTGTGGTATAGAGCAGAGGCCGCTGGTGCCGGGTCCGTTTGCCGGGTTCGATGACCTGGATCCGAACCAGAGCGACTTGCCAGGGAACGCGCGTCTGTATTTCCAGGTGCTGAGCGATACCATCCATGCTTTTGTGTTGGGGCAGAGGTCCTGGGGTATGTTTTTTTCTCTTCTCCTTTCCTTCTCCTTTACGACGCACAAAGTCACTGACGTTGTACATGCCTCAGCCTCCATCAAAGTCGAACACCTCTCTGAGGTCCGACCTGACCAAGACGCCTTCAAGTACCTCGTCCTCGACCCCGAGATTAAACTGACCGTCAAAGCCCTCATCGGCAAGTTTGCCAACTCGGACGGCAAAGTCTGCCCCTGGCCTTCTGACTTTGTCAAGCACAAAGGCGAAGGCCGCATCTTCCTGCTCCACGGCTCCCCCGGCGTCGGCAAGACCTGCACCGCCGAGTGCATCGCCGAGCTGACCCGGCGCCCTCTGCTTTCTGTCACCAGCGGCGACATCGGCACCACCCCCGCTGCTAACACGGTCGAGCGCTCCCTCAACTATTTCCTCACTCTCGGCGAGCGCTACGGCGCTCTCGTCCTCCTCGACGAAGCCGACGTCTATCTCGAAGCGCGCACCACCCGCGACCTTCCCCGCAACGGGCTCGTCTCCATGTTCCTCCGTGCCCTCGAGTACTACAAGGGCGTCCTCTTCCTCACCACCAATCGCGTCGAGGCCTTTGACGACGCCTTCACCTCCCGCATCCACGTCGCGCTGCACTACCGCCGCCTTGGCGACGATGACCGCGCCCGCATCTGGGTACACAACTTTGAGCGTCTCGAGAGGGATAGTGCGTCGAGATGTCTTGTCCCTGCCGCGACAAGGAAATATATCCTTGACTCGGAGGAGGTACGCGCGCTACGTCTCAACGGTCGTGAGATTCGCAATATGTTGCAGACGGCCGTGGCCCTGGCCGAGACGGATGCGCTGGAGGGAGGTGTGAGTTTGGTAACGGTCGGGGAGAAGCATTTGCGGGCTGTGGCCAAGATGAGTGGCGGTTTCAAGGCTTTTTTGAGAAACAAACGGGCAGGGATGGATGACGGCGATGGTGATGATGATGAACATGGTGATAACGAGGTAGCGGGTAGAAGAAGAAGGCAAGGGAGGCAAGGGAGGTATGCTTATGGCTATGCAGGTGCCGATGATGATGATGAGGATCCGAATGCTGAGCTGCTGGCCGAGTTACATTTTTAGGCGTCTTGGGCTCCCTCTCTCTCTTGGTACTTTTGGGGGGAGGGAGGGAGGGTTCTCAACGGGCATGTATCTAGTAGGTGTACAGCAATCTTGCGGAAGAGTTGAGTAGCAAGAAGACTGTGTGCCAACGTAAAAGTCCGTCTACATGTCGCCAGGTTGATGATTTTTGCACCACCACCACATCTTAGAGGTGCCAATGAGCAATCTGATTTTTCATTCAGTTTTCCAACCAGGCGGAGAAGGCTGCCCCTATCCAGAGAGAGAAAGCTTGAAGCAAATTTGGGATCTTTGCCGAACCAAACTGATCGCAGTGACGAAGTTTAGCTAAGGAGCTGTATGTAAGAAGAGCAAGGGGGAAGAAAAAAAAGAAGAAAAAAAGGAATCTATTTTCGCGAAAGCTCAAATTCGATAGTACGCTAAGTTACTACGTGGTGATCCTCGGCGAGTCGCGGCGCTATACTGGGTATTTTATTCATTGTCTCCCCTTATCAATCCTTGTGCTAACTGCGTATTACCATCATCATCATCATTATCATACCTCATTAAATCCTACCTAACCAGGAAGCTTCAGCTCATCCCTCCCGCTCACTTCGACCATGTGTTCCCTCCCCTGGTACACATAACGCACACTCAGTACCTTGGTGTTCATTGGCGCCGGATCCCAAAACCCTAGCAGCCTGCTCTTGCGCATGCCCTGCGGAATGACCAACTTTCCGTTATCCACCAATGCCGCCACGGCAATCGTCACATCGGCAACCTCATCCGGCGGCGCATCCTTTACCCCGTATTTTGCGCTCAAAATCACAAGCCCGCCCCCTTGGCGCTCCCTGCTCTGTCTCGGTTCCACCCCCGTCGCCAATATCACCGTCAGCTCATCTGCCTCGGCCCGACGTTTGGTAATGTATCGTTGCAAGTCCTCCTTGCTAGTACTACTACTACTCGTCTTTGATCCAGTAGATTTGTCCAGTCTCCTTCTCAGCTGTCTATACACCAGCTCGACGGCGGCAAACGCCGCAAACGGCACGACCGTGGCCCAGAACAAGAATCTCGTGCTCAGGCTCGCTTTGCGAGCGATCATGACCGGCAAGCTTATCCGCTGACCGAGCCGCGACCAGTAGAGCGAGAGGTGCATGTTGTTCGGGGTGAAGCCGAGTTCGAGCCCGGCTTTGGAGAAGCGCCCGATGCGTTTCAGCGCCCGGAATGCCAGGAAGAAATCGCGCTGTGTGCTGCTGCCTAACTCGACCTCGGCTCGGACGCCACTTCTGACACTTTTTTGTCGAGTTGTCTTGCCAGCCAGCGATGAGAAGACGTCTCTCCCGTATCTGAGATAAGTCGCTGCAATGCCAGTTGACAATCCCGCCGAAACGGTCCACGGTCCTGTTCTGTCATGGTCGTCCATGTCACGGTCCATACCCCGAACGCCCCTTTCGGCCGACTTTGTGAAGGGTCTTTCAGACAAGACTCCAATCGTGTGGGTGCCAAACGAGTAACCAGCCTCGAGAGTTGGCGCATGGCGGAAGGGGTCAATGGCGTGACCGAGCCCACCCGTGATCTTGGAGAAGTTGGACAGGTCTCTGCATTCCTTAGATGACCACAGCCGCCAATCGCCCGCATCAGCAACAAGGAAGGCAGTTCCTGGTCCGGTTTTCTGGTGAAGAGCAAACCCTACACTCGGGATCGGCGTAGCTGCGCGGTGTAGGCCCTTGTATGCGCAGAGCTCGAGGTTCAGAGGCTCACTTCTCCCCTCCAAGTCGATAGAATGACCTACGCGGACTGTCGTGGATGGGTGAGGCAGAAGCTCGACCTCTTGCTCGACAACAAAATCGGGAAGCGGCTTCTGCGACGTCCACGACCGCCGACCCGGCTGGTCACGCCAAGATATCTCTTGGCGGAGGGTCAGGTTGAGGACTGGGAGGAAGCGTGAGGCTAGTAGTTGTTCTAGTCGTCTTCTACCATGGATTGACGGGCCAGGTGGTTGGTAACGATCGAGAAGAATGGGTGCGAGCCTGAAGGGTTCATCCAGCAAGCCGTGCGCTGCTCCGGTGACCGTTATCATCGGCTCCGCAAACCGGAGAGGCTTGGTTGCTGCGGCTCCGACCTTCTTATCGGCCGCTTTGATGAAGAAAACGGCGGTTTTCTCAATCGGCGCCTTCAGGAAAGGGACTTTGGCTGTAGCTGACTGCCGGATGGAAAACTCCAACATGCCCAAGCCTGTCGCTGGTTGCGGGCGTCCTCGCCGCGGCCTCGTTAAAGGTCCAGTAGCCTCCAGCCGGAGACCCAAGTCAGTTGACGAACGGATACCTCCCTGGGCTAGAAGGAGATACTGTTCACAAAGTACCCGCTCATAGACGTCAGTGCTGTCTGGGCCGCTCAGATCACCCTCGGCGTCAACCTCAGCACCATCTGAGTCGTCATCGTTGGCAGCTGAGAGATCATACCCTATTCTCCTGCATGGCTCAACCAGCGTCTCAAAGGCAGCCTGGGCTAGGCCAAGGTTGAAGGCCGCGGCGCTCTGTAATCGAGGAGGCTGCTTCTCAACCGAGAGGACCTGGGCAAGGCGGTAAAACGCCTTCTGGATATGGTCGGGATAGAGTGAGGGGCCCCGAGGGAGACACAGCAGCTCATAATAGTCTCTGTAAACGGGGCTGGCAGGTGGTGTCTCATGGCCAGAGACAACGGGGTCATCATGGTCGAAGCCCCAGACGGCCTCGGAAGCTACAGTTGAGCTGTCAAATATGGACAGGCTATCGTCAAAGCCAAACTCATACTCGCGCCTTGTCGTGGCGAACTGATCTCGTAAACTGAAGCGTGAATCGGCCGGGCGCAAGCGATGAATGGAGCTGTGAGCATAACCCCCGCGCACAGAGCTCGAGTCCTCGTAGGCTCCGGATGGAATTCGACGGGACCGCACATCAGCCATCCTGGATCGATTGATTCTGGACAAGCAACAGATTCTGGAAAAGACATGGGACGGATGGAAAATGCGACCGTCACCCTACCGAACCCAGGAATTTAATACCCAGCAGACCGCGTTCCAGTAAACAGCTTGAAGCACGGGTGCAATACTGGTGCGACATATTGACAGGGTTGCATTTCTCCAGTTGGAGGTCTTGAATTGACATGCAAAAGTGAAATGCGAAACGTGCTGGAGATGGGAACGCAGGTGCAATCGCTGGCGAGTTTAGACGACAAAGTGAAAACTACGCAATTTGGACTCCTGAATGCCACAAGTCGTGTGACCAAAGACTTTAAGATGATGTCGCATCATCATTCAAGTCACAGCAATTTCCATTTCGTCTGGAATAATTCGTACTTCGTTGTAGGCACCAGGAGACTTTCAACCACAGCCGATGGCGTTCCAGCGCCATCAAATAACATTTCTGATTAGAAAGTAAGTAAAATAAACTTCCAGAAGCTTTGGTACAAAAATCTATTATTTTGGCAAACATCGAAAAGCCGGATTTGGTCCAAACGTCCTGCATTGGATAGTTATCATACCCAGGACTCCGGCCCCGCTCGTTGCCTGAGGCACAAAGATGGCTGATGATCAACCGCTGCGGCTGCGCAGTGCTTTGGAACGGACCACCCGATCTGCCCCTCTTCACTGAAGCAGACGAGGCCGGCCCTTCCCGTCAAAAGCAGCAGACCTATCCCCCCGACAAGACACGACCACACGGCGCGCATCGCCGCGCCAGAGTCGCATAATCGCAATCATGGCTCGCGTTTACGCCGACGTCAACCAGAACATGCCCCGCGCATACTGGGATTACGACAGCGTCAACATCAGTGGGCTTCCCGCTTTCTGCTGCCATCCGCTCCCCACAAAACTGACGAGAATTAGGCTGGGGCGTTCTGGAGAACTACGAGGTCGTCAGAAAGATAGGTACGTGGACTCGGGCCCTGACCGCTACCCTGCGACAATCAGCAGCTGAACCCAACTGCCAAACACAGGCCGCGGAAAATACTCTGAGGTTTTCGAGGGCATCAACGTCGTCAACTACCAAAAATGCGTCATCAAGGTTCTCAAACCCGTAAAGAAGAAGAAGATCAAGCGCGAGATCAAAATCCTTCAGAACTTGGCTGGTGGCCCCAACGTAGTCGCGCTTCTTGACGTGGTCCGCGATTCCCAGGTCTGTTCCTCTCCCTCCCTACCGCCTCCTTTGAGTCTGTTAACTGACCCCCGACTGTCCTCGGTAGAGTAAGACTCCGTCCCTGATCTTCGAGTATGTCAACAACACCGACTTCCGCACTCTCTATCCCAAGTTTAGCGACTATGACGTGCGCTACTACATCTACGAGCTCCTCAAAGCGCTTGACTTTTGCCACAGCAAGGGTATTATGCATCGGGATGTGAAACCTCACAACGTTATGATCGATCATGAGAATAGGAAGGTGGGCGGCACAGAATATCACAAATCTGGCTGGATAGGCGCTGACCCGACTAGTTGCGCCTCATCGACTGGGGCCTGGCCGAATTTTATCATCCTGGGACAGAATACAACGTGCGTGTTGCATCGCGGTATTTCAAGGGCCCAGAGTTGCTCGTCGACTTCCAGGAATACGATTACAGCCTAGACATGTGGAGTCTGGGTGCCATGTTCGCATCCATGATCTTTCGCAAGGAGCCCTTCTTCCACGGCAACAGTAACTCGGACCAGCTGGTGAAGATCGCCAAGGTTCTCGGCACTGATGACTTGTTCGATTATATTGACAAGTATGAGATTGAGCTTGATGCTCAATATGACGATATTCTAGGCCGCTTCCAAAAGAAACCCTGGCATAGCTTCGTCAACGCAGAGAACCAGCGCTTTGTCAGCAACGAGGCGATTGACTTCCTGGACAAGTTGCTGCGGTACGATCATGCGGTAAGTTATCCTCGCTAATGTCACACAAGGTCCCAACTAAGTCCTTGCTAGGAACGCCTGACAGCAAAAGAGGCCATGGCCCACCCCTACTTTGCCCCCATTCGTGATGAGGGTCAGCTGCAGCTGTATCTCACCAGTGGCACGACCGCTTAGGAGCCAATTTTGTTAGCGGAAAAGCCTCTACCAAAACCGAGCTACTAGAACCAGCAATACACAAGACCAGAAGAAACTGCAGCTCTCGGAGTCATCCCGCCACAAGAGACGTTGTCTAGTTCCCGACCTTACGATGTATGATGAACAGACGGAGCATGTAGGAACGCTTCTCTGGGAATGCTTCGAATATGAGGAAACAAGAAGGGTATTTAGGGGTGTTGGGCGATCAAGCGTCGATGGCCGCCAAAAGGGGCCTTGATTCCCGCTGTGGGTCATGATTATGGTCAGGCAGCCGGCGCTGACTGTTGCCGTTTTTGTCGCTCACTTTTCGTTCATTTCCCCCTTCATTTCGGCTTCACGTCCTTAGCGGGTCTTAATACCTCGTCCTGGCTTTGGGAGGTCGTGGGATTGAATGGGATGCAGAGTAACTCATCGGTCAGCGCTCTTTGCCGCAATGAGCAGTCAGACGGCAACAACAACAACAGCAACAACAACAGCAACAACAACATGACATGGATCGGCTAGTCCCTTGTTAGTTGTTGGCATAGGTACGCGATA
>Ga0247763_1000093_pt1 | contig 41760 bp, 34 predicted proteins | sample UWRJL141409B4_FD_179926 | JGI IMG/M metagenome (GOLD analysis project Ga0247763, IMG submission 179926) | Plant litter microbial communities from Arlington Agricultural Research Station in Wisconsin, United States - UWRJ-L141-409B-4 | ecosystem: Environmental > Terrestrial > Plant litter >... | reverse complement strand
CCCGTGCGCGCCAAACCAGCCCCTGCGCCCGAGCCCGCGGCCGTTGCGCCCGCACCCAAGCCCGTAGAGCGCAGCGAACCTGCCGCCGAGCCCGCGCCGAAGAAGAAGCCCGCGTCACGCTGCGAGTGTGCACCCGCCGACTTGATGTGCGCGATGCGTTGCTCCGCGAAGAAGTGAGCTCATTCCACAAAGACGCCGGGCAGCGTCAAGCGCAGCGATCCGCGCGGCGCTGATGCCTCCCACACGGCGCCACGGCGGTCGCTCATCCCGGAGCGGATAAAGCCGTCGGCGCGCACCAGCGCGAAAGGTGCTCGCGGCACCGGGCTGGTTTCGCCCGTGTTCACGACGAGCACCCCCACGTCGGCGACGTCGCCGCTCACCGGGCGGGGATCGGATGGTTCTGCGCCGGGCGAGGCCGCGCACTCGATGGCGACCCGACCGCTCACGTCTCTCGACGCGCAGCGGCTCAGCGCCCCGGGCGCGAGGGACGTCCAGCGATCGCGGATCAAGCGCGCCGCCGCCAGCCGCACCTCCTCGGACGGGTGATGCTCGAGCCACCACGCCGCGGCCTCGGCCCTGGCACAAGTGGCACTCAGCTGACGCAAGCCCGCCAGCGCGTTCGCGAGCACCATCGCGCGCTCATCGTCGAGCGCGGCGCACAGCATCGCAGCGACGTCGGCGCCGTCTCGCGCGGCGATCCGTGCGAGCGCCGCGATCGCATTGGCCGCTACGGGCAGGTCGACGTCAGTTCGTAGCGCAGCGAGCTGGGGCAGCGCCGGAGCCGAGCCAACGGCGCCGAGCGACCACGCGGCGTTCGCGCGCACCCCGGGATCGGTGTCGGACAGCAGCGTCTGGAGCACGGGTGCCGCGTCGGAGTGGGCCGCCAGCACCTCGGCCAGTTTCGCGCGTCCGAGCTTGCCGAGCCGTGGCGCGAGACCTTCGAGCGCGCGGGTGCCGCGAGGGCCTGGCACGTGCGCGAGCGCCTCGATCAACGCATCCGCGACCGGGCCTGGGCTCGCTCTGAGCTCGTCGACCACGCGCTCGATCTGGGGGTCGCTCGGCGCGTCCCCGAGCGGGCCGGCGAGCGCGACCGCGAGGATCTCCCGATCGGCCGCGATCGCCGAGCGCAAGCGCTCGAGCAGAGGGTCGATGCTCACGTGGCGACCGACGCGCCGCAGGGCGACGGCCGCCGAGTAGCGCGCCGGGAACGAGCTCGCGTCGAGCCCCGCGAGCAGTGCGGAGTCCGCCTCGGCAGGGCCGACCTCGCCGAGCGCCTGCAGCGCGACGACGCGCAAGTACTCGTCGCTCGAGGCCGCGGCCGCGAGCAAGCTGGGCGCCGCTCGCGCGCTGCCCGTGCGACCGAGCAGGCCTACCAGGGCGGCGCGCTCGAGCCGTGATTCCTGAGCGTGCGCGAGCGCCTGAGCGATCGGCTCCACTGCGAGCCCGAGTTCGCGCTCTGGATCGAGCAACTCGCCCGCCGCGTCGATGGCGGCACGCCGCTCCGCCTGCACGCCGGAGGTGAGGAACTCGAGCACCGTCGGCAACGCGGAGGTCTGCCGTGCAGCACCGAGCGCAGCCAGCGCCGATGCTGCGCCAACGGCACCTTGCCGCAGCGCGCGCTCGATCAGTACGCTCGCTGGCTCACCTCCGATGCGGCCGAGAGCCGCCACGCACACATCGGCTCCCGAGGCGCGCGATGGCGACAGCACGCAGCGCTCGAGGTTGGGCAACGCCTGGGCGCTCGCGTTCGCCAAGGCGCGCTCGATATGTTCGCGCGGCGGCCGGGGCAGGGCGAGCGCCCTCAAGACGGCGTCGACCGCGGTAGGGGTCGCGATGTTGCCCAGCGCATCGAGCGCCGCGGCCTGCACCTCGGGGTCTGCCTCCGATTCGAGCAACGTGCCGAGCGACCACACCGCATCGCTCGCCTTCAACTTGCCGAGAGCTGCCGCCGCTGCGACTCGCACTCCGGCGTCAGCGTCGGCGAGCGCCACGACCAGAGCCCCGACGGCGCGCGCGTCACCGAGCGCCCCGAGCGCCTGCGCGGCCTGGCGCCGCAGCGAGGCGCGCTGCTCTTGAATGCGCCCGATCAGCGGCACGACCGCGCGCGTGTCGCCCAGATCTTCGAGGGCAGTGATGACGGCGTGGCGCACCTCGGGGTCCGCGTCGTCGAGGTGGCCCAGCAGGAACGAGGTGGCTTCGGAGCTGCGAGAATTTCCGAGCGCCATCGCCGCCGCCCCGCGCACCGAGGCCTCGGCGTCTTCCAGGGCACGGCCGAGGCCCGCGATGCTGGCGGGATCGCGCAGCACGGCCAGCACCTCCGCCGCGGCTTCTCTGGCTCGCGCGTCTGGATCGCTGAGCCACGGGCTCACGCGGGCCCCCGCCCCGGGCAGTCGGATCGCCAGCGCGGCGTCGGCGACGGCGAGCCGTACGTCGGGGTCGGGATCGGAGAAGAGCCGCGGCAACAGCCGGCGCTGTACCGCCGGCGGCAGCCGACCGAGATCGGCCGCGGCGCGCCGTCGCACCTCGACGTCTTCGGCGAGTAGCCGGGTCTCGAGCGAGGTCACGGCGCCGGGCCACACCAGCCGCTCCGAGCCCTTTCGAGCCCCGGCGACCGCGTCGGCCGCGGCTAGCTCGGCGTGCACGAGAACGCAGGCTGCGGCTCCGATTGCGCCGCTCGCGATGAGCGCGCGCAGACGTGATGCTATCACGTCCGGCAGCCTATCAGAATTGGCGTGACCCGGCAGCCGAGCGTTCCCGCGGCCATCGCTGCGGGGAAGACGGGGGCTATTCCGCGTCGCTGGTGGCTGAAAACGCACGCCCCGGGAGCGGCAGCAGGCTCGGGACGTTCCAGGGTTCGGCGCCGAGCGGCGCGAAACCGCGAGCAGCGTTCGGTGCGCGCCCCGGCTCCAGCGTGTCACCCAGCACCTGCAGCAGGTGCGCGGCGTGACGGGCCGCCTCGGGTGTATCCACGTCGATCCAGGGCGCACCGCAGATATCGCTGGCGAAGAACTCGCCGCGGCGGGAGAGCGCCTGCACGCCGTCGCTGAGCGAACAGTCGCCCTTGATTCGGTACACGCTATCGAGCGCCTCGATAAGGCTCGGCCCAATGCGGAACACCCCCGAGTCGAGCGCATTATAGTGGGTGAGCGACTTCGAGATCTCGACGATCCGCTGGTTCTCGACGCGCACCTTCGTGGCGTCGTCGAGATCGAAGCAGCGCGGAATGTCGTAATCGACGCCGAGCACGCAGCTGCCCTCCGGAAACTCGGGCGAGAGCACCGCGTCGACGACACGCGGCGAGTAGAGGTGATCCGCCATCGAGAGCACGCAGCCAGCGCCGACAAACTCGCGCGCCGCGAGCACCGAGACGCCGTTGCTCTTCGAGTATTGCTCGTTCAACACGAAGCGAAGCTCGATGCCGAGCCCCTCCTGGCGCTCGAGCGCCTCACGGATCTGGTCAGCCTGGTATCCGAGCACGATCGCGGCCCGCTCGATGCCGCTCGCGGCGAGCTGACGCAAGACGCGTACGAGCAGCGGTACGGATCCGACCGAACGCAGCGGCTTCGGGCAGTTATCGGTGTCTCGAAGACGGGAGCCAAAACCCGCTGCCAGGATCACTGCACATTTGATCGGCTGATGTGTCATCGGTCGTCCTTGCAAGAGGCGCTCAGATGGCGCCACGCACGGACTAACACAGGCCGACGACGGGACAAATATCTTTTCTATTCAAGTAGTTAGGCCTGCTAGCGAGTGTCTTTAAACCACCACACTGTGGTCAAATCGAGACACCGAGCGCCGGGTGAAACAGGTGTGATCTCTCAAATGCCTTTCGTTACAGATTTCCAGCATTTGTGACAATCGAGTGTCCCAACTCGATACGCCATGTAGGCGCGGGTGTGTCGATCGTTACGCACCTGAGTGTGCCGAAAGCCTCTCGAATTTTCTTCGGCGCGGCCCTGGTCGCGGTCGCCGTCGCGCGGTTTTCGGCACGGCTCGCCGCGGAGCGCCTGCCCAGGTTTGCTGCATTGCAGGTGGCGCCTGGAGCTGGTAGCCACACGCCCATATGAAAGCACCGGATCACGTGACCCCTGCCGACGGCAAGTTGGCGGTTTTTCTGCCAGGCCTCGGCGCCGTCGCGACGACGTTCGTCGCGGGTTGTCTTCTCGCGCGCGCGGGAAAGGCCGTGCCGATCGGATCGCTCACACAGATGGGCACGATCCGCCTCGGCAAGCGCACCGACAACCGCGTGCCCAAGATCAACGAGTTTGTGCCGCTCGCGAGCTTGAACGATCTGGTGTTTGCCGGCTGGGATCTCTTTCCGGATGATGCCTACGAGGCCGCGAAGAGCGCGAACGTGCTCGAGTCGCGCCACCTCGACGAGGTGAAGAGCGAGCTCTCGCAGATCAAGCCGATGAAGGCGGTGTTCTATCCCGAATACGTGAAGCGCCTGCACGGCACGCACACCAAGACGGGCGCGAGCAAGGCCGACATGGTCGAGGCCGTGCGCCAGGATATTCGCCAGACGCTCGCGTCCACCGGCGCCACGCGCGGCGTCGCGGTGTGGTGCGGTTCGACCGAGGTCTATATCGAGGCGGGCGAGGTTCATCAGACCATCCAGAGCTTCGAGGCCGGCCTGCTGCGATCTGATCCCAAGATTTCCAACAGCCAGATCTATGCCTGGGCCTGCCTCAAGGAGGGTGTTCCGTACGCCAACGGCGCCCCGAACCTCGCGGTCGATTTCCCCGCGGCGCACGAGCTCGCGCGCGAGATGAAGACGCCTATCGCCGGCAAGGATTTCAAGACCGGGCAAACGCTGATGAAGACGATCCTCGCGCCCGGCTTGAAGGCACGCCTGCTCGGGCTCCGGGGTTGGTTCTCGACCAACATCCTCGGTAACCGCGACGGCGAGGTGCTCGACGATCCCGACAGCTTCAAGACCAAGGAGGTCAGCAAGCTCGGGGTGCTCGAGCACATCCTGCAACCGAGCAAGAATCCAGAGCTCTACGGCAACATTTTCCACAAGGTCCGCATCGAGTACTACCCGCCGCGCGGTGACGCCAAGGAAGGTTGGGACAACCTCGATATCACGGGCTGGCTCGGCTACGACATGCAGATCAAGGTCGACTTTCTGTGTCGTGACTCCATCCTGGCGGCGCCGATCGTGCTCGACCTGGCGCTGTTCATGGACCTGGCGAAGCGCGCGGGGTTCTCTGGCGTGCAGGAGTGGCTCAGCTTCTATTTCAAGAGCCCGATGACAGCGGAGGGCCTGTATCCCGAGCACGATCTGTTCATTCAGTCGATGAAACTGAAGAACACGCTGCGCTGGATGCAGGGGGAAGATCTGATCACGCACCTCGGCAACGAGTACTACGACTGAGCGCCGTGGCGACGAGGGCCTCCGGTCGCCAGCGCGGTGGCCCTCGACGCAGAGCCCGTACCAGGGAGAGTTACAGCAGGCCGCTGTTGCGGCGCGCGACCCAGTGCACGCCGAGCAGCACGGCTGCCGCCAGAGTCCACACCCACGGTGGGGCCACGGGCGCCACCTCCCGCTGTGCCGCTACGCGCGTCGCATCCGGCAGCGGCAGCTCGTCGATGCCGTCGAGACCGACGGAATTTCCGCCGGTAACGCGCGCGATGGCGTCGAGCCTCGGGCGATCGGGGCGGCTGTCGGTCCACGCAGCACCCCCGCGTTCGCACGCGAAATCGTGGCGGCTCGGGGGCGCCTCTCCGATGCGAGCTTTGGCGGTGTAGCCGCCCGCCTTCAAGCCCGGCACGCGGATCTCCACGGGCTCGACCGAGTCTCCCGGGATCTCGCGCACCAGCGGGTCGCTCGCCGCCTGCGTCAGCGGAGCGAGCGTGAGCTCGAGCTTCCCGCGCATGCCGGGCAGACGTGTCACCCGTAGCGTGGTGTCGCCCTCGCCCTCGATGCACTCGCCCACGACCTCGACGCGCGCCGCCTCGTAGCGCGGGTCGCGCATCAGCCAACCGAGCAATCCATCCCACAACGCGCCGTAGGCCCGCCCAGCTACCGTCGCGGCCATGGGACTGAAGGCGAGCCGATGCGTGGAGTCGACGCTGAGCGCGATGGTGCGCCCGTCACCTGCCTCACCCAACGCCAGGACCGGCATGCTCTTGCCAGCGACCTGCAGCTCTGGATGCTCGAGCAGGACGATGGCGCCGGGGCGCGGCTGGCCAAGGAAGTTGGTGCCGACCATCTCCGGGAGCGAGTCGCCGAGCAGCTCGCGGATCGGGCGCGTCACCTCTGCCGCGTGCCCGGCTTCGGTGTAGCGCGGAACGAAGGGCTTGGAGTCGAAGGCCTTGTCGTCCTGAGGCTGCTCGACCGGCAAGATCGCGTCAATCTCTGTCCCGGCGTAGTTCCCGCCGGCGAAGGACGACGGCCCGCCCACCATGATCAGGCCACCGCCCAGCTGGACGTATGCGGTGAGCCCGGCGAGATAGCTGGTGAGCCGGTAGCGAACCGCGTCGATGTCTTGCAGGATCACCGCATCGAAGCTGCGCAGGTGCTCGGTGAACAGCTCATCGACAGGGAAGTGGATCAGCGCGAGCTCGAACGACGGCGCGCCCGGCTCGTCGCCGTCGCTGTCGCGCAGAATGAAGAACGCGACGACGTCGACCGACTCGTCGCTCTTCAGCCAACGGCGCAGCGCGCGCACGTCGTACGTCGGACGCCCTGCGAGGTGTAGTAGCCGAATCCGATCGCGCGCCACTACGAAGGTCATGTGCCGCGAGTCGTTCTCGGGGATGGCGTCGCCCGAGGGCGCGTCGATCGAGAACTCGAGCACGCGACCGCCGGCTCGATCGAGCGTGATCTCCAGCTCGACAGTGCCGACCCCGTCCTTGATCTCGGCCACGCCCGTGGCCAGATCAGCGGGGGGGACTCCGTCGCGCAACTCGCGAATTCGCACGGGAACGCGGCTGCAATCGAGCTCCCCCGCGCAGCCGACCTCGACCGTCACAGCGAGCGGCTGGTGCGCTACCGCGACCCCCGCAGCGCGCACGCTGCGGATGCTGGCATCGTCAGGCGTGTCGTCGGTGACGCTGACGGCGTGTACGGGGACACCGAGCGCGCCGATCGCCTCGCGCAACGCCGGATCTGGCATGTCGCCGAGCGGCCGCGAGAAGCGACCGTCGCTCACCACCACGACAGCGCGCGGACGCTCGCCGGCTACCCCGGCGAGATCACGCACGGCCGCGCTCAGGTCGCTGCGACTGCCGCGCGAGGGGAGCGCGGACTCGGGCCCCAACGAGAGCGGCTCGAGCGGCCCTTCGCTGAAGCCCATCACCGTCGTGCGAGCACCCGCGTAATGCTCGATCACTCGGCGGACCGCCTGCTGGGCACGGTCGAGGCGCGTGCCCGCGCCGTCCCGCAGCTTCATCCGTCGCGACTGGTCCACCAGGATTGCCACGCGCGGCCCGACCAGGTTGGCTCGGGCTTCGACGACGACGGGGCGCACGGTGGCGAGCGCGACGCAGGCCGCGGCGAGGACGCCGCTCGCGAAGATCAGCCAGCTCCGCTGTCGCCGGCTCGACAACTCGTGCACGAGCAGACCGATGGCAGCGACCAGGAGCACCGCAGTGACGACGACGACCCATCCAGCGACGTCGTCGGTAATGGCCCAGGTGGTGGTCGTCATCGGCGCAGGCGACCGCGGCGGCGCATCAGCTCTTCGGCGTGCACCTGGTCGTCCTTGTAGTCCAGGCAGAGAACGTACATCGCGAGGTTCACCGCCAGGCGCATCGCGAACTCGCGCTGCGCTTGGCCCCCGGGCTCTACCGGAAACGTCCACCCCCCGCCGCGCAGCTGCGCCATGGCCCCCACCAGGTCATGCGAAGAGAGCACCACCCGAACCATCTTGCCAGCGGTGATCACATCGAGGTGCGGGAGCCCCTTCACGCGCCCCACCGGGCCGTCGAGCAGATAGTACGACTTGTAGAGCACGTGCTGCTGCGGCAGCTGGACGATCGGGCTCTCCGGCAGGATCCGCTGCAGCTCTTGCCGGACGCTGCGCCCAAACGAGCCAACCTCGGGGCTCGAGTCGTCGACGAACAGCACGCCGCCCAGGTTGAGGTAAGTCCGCAGCCCTCGAATCTCGGGCTCCGAAAGGGGAGCGACCGCCTCGCTGCCGAGCCAGACCGTGAACGGCTCCGCCAGCAACTCGGTGGAATCGGCAGACACGGTCCCCACCGACAGCCGCGCCGGAGCGCTCGTGCGGCGGATGAGCTCCCACGACCAGCGCGAGGTGCCGCTCGCGTGCGCCGCGTCGAGCGGACGCCCCGCGTTCAGCAAGAGCCGCGGGTGAAACGCGCCGTCCTGACCGAACGCCCGCGCCCGCGGGGCGCTGCCCGCGAAGACGCTGGCTGTCGCCCCTCCCAGCAGGGCTCGCCGACTCAGTCGAATTCCTTGACCCGCCAAATTCCATCCTCACGCTCGAGTGTGACGGTATGTCCGCCGGGGAGGCGGGCCGTGGCTCGGCGCCCTTCGATGTCAATCGCCACCGTCGACGGCTCAGCGAGCGCATCGACCACGTCCTCGAGGCCGCCGTCGAGGCTCTGCGCGCTCTCCTTGGTCAACACCCGCAGCAAGCCGGCAAAGCTCCGTTGCGCGAGCACGTCACGCAACTCGCGCAGCGCGTCGCGTGGGCTCTCGGCACCCGCAGGCAGCGCGGCCGCCGCGGCGACACGAAACCGGCCTTCCTCGAGCACCACGCGCGCCGTGCGATCGGCGCCGAACGCGACGTCGGCGTGTGTCTCGAGCACGGCGGTGCTCGCGGTTGCCGCCCGCCCGAGGCTGAGCAACTCGTCGCGATCGGTCGCGAGCAGGCGGGCCACGCCGTCAGGCCCGTGCGCGCGGCGCGCCCCCTCGGTGAGCAGCTCGTACATCGCGTCTCGATCGCCGGCTTGCACCGCATCGACCCAGCGCCGCGCCGCGAGGCGCGGATCGGGCAGGGCGCTGGGTGCGCACGCCGCCAGGAGCGCGAGCCCGGAGCTGGCCGCCAGCACGGCGACCGCCGAGCAGACTCTCGCCAGATACGCCGCCCGTGAGGCAGGGGCCCTCTCACATGCACTCGGTACAGAACGTGCGCGCACGACACGCGCGCCGTGGTGTTTCGAGGAGTGCCGCGACGAGCCGGGCGACATCGCTCCTGGGCTAGCGAAAGGCAAGAGATTTAGCTACCGTTTCTTGCTTGGACGCGGGCGAAAACGGCAGGAGCCGAGAGCGACGGGTCAACGCGGCGACGCAACCGCTCACCGTCGGGGCATTTGGGGTCACCAGCGGCATCGCAACGAGCATCCTCGGCTTGGAGGATGTCGGCGCCGTTCTGACACTCGCAGGCCTGGGCATGCTGCTGTGGGGGCTGCACCGGCTCGGCCGGCTCGGACCGGATCCGCCGCGCATCCGTTGAGGCGCCGCCTCGGGTGTCTCGGCGCGAGAGGCTCGAGTTCGTTGCTCAAGTTTCGCTGCGCAGGACGCCGATCGCGACGCCCGCCGCGAGATCGGGCGCCGTGTGGACGGCGAGCGCGAAGTCGCGGCCCGTGATCTCCAGCAACGCCGAGAACGAGCCGTCGGGGCCGAGGTTCGAGAGCGGCCTGCGCTCGGCGATCGCACGGGCGTTGATCTCGGGAGATTCGGGAGTGCCATACACCTCGTCTCCCACCAGCACGAAAGCGTACAGCAGGGGCATGTTCTCACGCTTGCCCTGCAGCTCCGTCGTGACGCGGTTGCGCAACGAAAACTCGAGGCGGAACGCATAGCTCGACCAAGCCCATCCGCTGACGTAAAGCCCGCGAATCTGCCCGCCGACATCGACGCCGACCGCTGCCATCCATTCCGCATCGGGCTTGCCCCGAACGCCGTGGGCCTCTGGCATCACGCCGAGCGCCTCGACGTACGGCCCCTGCGCGGCGCGCGCCAGGGCAGGGAAGGCCGTGAACAGCGCGGCCCCCGCCATGGTGTCCTGCTCGCGATCGTTACGCACGATGCGACCATCGGGCGCGGCCAAGGCGAAGAACGTCGACTTGGCGACCCGCAGATCCTGCACCTTGTTGCGCGCGCGGTTGATCTCGTCGCGCGCCAGTTCAGGATCGTTCAGCAGGTCGACACCGCCGGCGGCCCAGCGCTGCGAGAGCTGTTGGGCCCCGAGCGGCAGGCCTCGACGCACCTCCCCCACGTCGCGCTGGGCGACCTCGGCGAGGTCCTTGGCGTGCGCTCGCGCCAGAGCCACGCTCTGTTCGTCGGTGCGGTTGCAGCCCAGCGCAAACGCGAGCGCCGTCGCGACCGACGCGCGGGCGAACTGGCGCCGAGCGCGGGAGAAAACGAGCACCATGCGGCCTCGTTCAGGCGAGCCGCGCCGCCGCAGCCTGCACCTCGGCGATGTGCCCGTTGACACGCACGCCGCGCCACACCTTCCGGATGACGCCCTCGCCGTCGATCAGGAACGTGCTGCGCACGATGCCCATCGATTCGCGGCCGTAGAGCTTTTTGAGCGCCCACACGCCGTAGGCGGAGGCGAGCGAACGCTCGGGGTCTGAGAGGAGCGTGAAGGGCAAGCCGTATTTGCCGACGAACTTCTGATGACTGGCGACGCTGTCGGGGCTGACGCCCAGCACGCGTACGCCCGCCGCCTCGAAATCGGGGAACGAGTCGCGGAAGCCGCAAGCCTGGGTCGTGCACCCCGGAGTGTCGTCCTTCGGGTAGAAGTAGAGGACGTAGGGGCGCCCTTCGAGCGAGTCGGACGAGACCGAGTCTCCCGTCTGATCGAGCAGGTCGAAGCTGGGCGCGCGATCGCCTTCGCTCGAGGCGGGCGGGGTGCCGCCGCCGGTCTTGGCAACGGCTGCTAGCTTGGCAACGGCTGCTGGCTTGGCAACGGCTGCTGGCTTGGCAACGGCTGCTGGCTTGGCAACGGCCGCAGGCTTGGCAACGGCCGCAGGCTTGGCAACGGCTGCCTTACGCGCGGCACTGCGCGGCGGCTGGGCGACAGGGCTGCTCGAAGCGCGGCTCTTGGCGGCGGCGGGCTTGGCGGAGGCCTTCTTCTTGGCCCTCTCGGCCGGTGCCGTCGCCGGTGCGCTCATCTTGCTGCTCGCCGTCGCTCTGCCAGCCGCCTTCGCCTTCTTCGTGGGTCGTTTCGCCGCGCGGGCAGTGTTCGCGGAGGAACTGCTCGTGGAGGAACTGCTCGCGGGGGTACGCTTACCCACTTTCGCCTTCGAACGCTTCTTCGCCGCCATGAGCATCCTCATTATTCGTTATCGAGATCGATGACAACCGGCGTGCACCACCGGTGCCGCTCGCCGGTGCATGTGCTCCATTCTCCGCATCCGCGCATCGCCCAGAATCTGATTCACCTGATGCGACGGTGCGAGTAGAGTAAGCTGGAGAAGCAGATGCTCGAACTGCCCGATCCTGGCCTCTACCGAACGACCGAACCCATGCCCGGTAACGAGTCTGCGTTTCCTGCAGACGTGCTCGTCTATCTGGGAAAACCCAACAACGGTGGCGTGAAGTTCGTCACTCGCCCCGGCAGAAACCACAACAACCGCTGGTACTGGGGTGAGCCGACGACGCCCCTGCGTTCCCCCAGCTGGGCGGGCACGCTCCTGCCGTTGCGCTCCGAGGGCTTCTACACCCTGCCTGATCGGATCGAGCTGGAAGGCGGCGGCTACTGGCTCAAGAACGCCATCGTACAGCTCGGATACAACGAGCGTGGGCGCGCCATCATCTTCGTCGCCCAGCGCCAGGAAGAGTCCGAGCAGAACGTGCTCAGCTTCAGCGACCGCGGGTTGCTCATCAGCGACGAGCTTCTCAGCCGTCTCGAGTGGGCGCCGATTCTGCCGCTCGCGACCAAGTGAGCGCGCGGATCCGCACCCGCCGCACGAGGCCGCTCTCGGCGCGGTCGTAGCCCGCCGTGCCCGATTGGGCTGACGGTGACCGGGGCGGAGCTCGGCTCGAATCAGAACGCGCGCACGGGTCGTCGCCATCACCGCGGGCGGCTTGGGGGAGAACCCCATTCGGCGGGTGACCGTTCCGACGGAGGTGACCCCGTTCCGACGGAGGTGACCCCGTTCCGACGGAGTAGCACTGCGCCCCCCGTCCCTCGACGGCGGTGACGTCGGAAAGAGTGGGTTTGGGCTAGCGACGAGCCAAAAAAGCGACTAGCGTCGCCGCTCTCGTTTACTGAGCCGAAGTGGCGGAATTGGCAGACGCAGCGGATTCAAAATCCGCCGCCCGCAAGGGTGTACCGGTTCAAGTCCGGTCTTCGGTACCGAGTCAGGATGTGGGCCATTGGCCCACCGTCTGGTAAACTTGCCGCGGATGCGCGGCGCGCTGCAACGAGTGGGTGTGCGTCGGAAAGAGGGACGCAGTTCCCAGCAGTACAGCGCCGGCGCGCACGGGTCTTAATCAACGCGAGTCGATGAACGTAATCGATTCGAGATGATGTGCTCTCTGGGCCCCTCGCGCAGCGCAGATCCAGACACCTACATCGGTGTGTCTCGAGGGCAACGGGTGCACGAGCGCCCATCTTCATTAAGGGAATCGTCGCTCCAGCTGCCCTGCCGCAGCCGAAAACAAGGGGTGGGCGAGCGAACTTTTTCCACGTCGAGGTCGACTGGTAGTAACCTTTGATGGGTGAAGCAGTGTTGGGAGGCTGGCTTCCGCGCATGAACCGAGAGCTGGATCACGTCGTCCTCAGCGCTGCTGCGACCGAAGCGCTGCGCGCCAGAAAGAGCTGAACTCAACGGAGCCCCGTGGCCGAATACTCCTGCCTGGTCGTAGAAGACTCGCCGATGATGCGCCAACTCGTGGTGTTTGCGCTCGGTCGGATCAGCAATCTGAGTGTCACTGAAGCAGACGACGGTGTCGATGGCCTGCGCAAGCTCGCTGCTGGCAAGTTCGACATCATCCTCACGGACATCAACATGCCCATCATGGATGGGCTGAAGCTGATCCAGCGTGTCCGGATGGATGCGACACACAAGGACACACCGATCGTCGTCATCACGACCGAAGGCGGACGCGAGGATCGCGAGCGAGCACTCCGGCTCGGAGCCAACGCCTACATCACTAAGCCGATTCAAGCGCCGCGCGTGATGGCCACCGTCAAAGAGCTGCTGCGCATCACCTGAGAGCGGCTTACGGCCCGTTCCCCACTGCCCGTTGAGGGCTGCCCCGGTAGCGTTCTATGCTGGCGGCGTGAGAGGCAATGGAAGTGGCCCACGGTCCGCCCGCGGGCCGATGAGCGTCGCGAACCTGCTCTCCGGCAGCCCGATGCTGAGCGCGCACTCGGCCAACATATCGCTCGCCGACTGGCGCCGTGCCGTCGGCGACCGCCTAGCCCAGCGCACCTACCCCGAGCGTATCAATGAGGGGGTGCTCACGGTCAGGGTTCCGTCATCGACGTGGGCGCAAGAGATGTCGTTCCTGTCAGACGTGGTGCTCGAGCGTCTCGGCGCCGCCGGCCATCGCGTGCAGAAGCTCCGATTTCAAGTCGGCAAAGGCGCTCCTGTACCCGAGGTCCCCGTCGTGATCGTGCGGCGCGCTGCGCTGCCGGCGGCCCTGAAGGCCTCGCTGGCGCGCCTCGACGATCCCGAGCTCCGCGAGGCCATCACGGAGGCCGCGAGCCTCTCCCTCGCCCGCAAGAAGTAAGGGGGGCCGACCGCAGGCCGAGCGCCTCGCTGGCCCGCCCGCGGGCGCGCCGAGCCACAAAACCACCGAGGGCCCGCCGAGTCATCTCGACGAGCCCTCGTCAGCGCGCGCTCTAGCTCGCGCCGGGGCGGATCAGAGCAGCCGAATCACGGGATTTCGAAGCTCTTGTTCACGACCACCACCGGCGCGCCGGTGAACTCCGGCACCTTGGCGCGGCGGAACAACATCCGCACGCAGCTGCCCGCCGTGGTGTTGTCGAACTTGCTCGTCAAGATGGCCACGTTGGCGACCTTGCCAGAGGGCTCGTAGCGCACTTGCACACGGCCAGTGCCGCTCGGGCCGCCCTGCGGGCGACAGTTCTTCGCTTGCCCGGCGGCCTCGTCGAGCGCGGCCTTGGCGGCTTCGCGATTGAACGTGTTGCCCGAAGACTTGCCCGTGCTCTTCGGCGGCTCGTCCACCTCGTCAGCGACGGCAGCGACCGGCTCGCTCGGGGCCTCTTCGGTCTCCTCGGCGCGCGCAGTGGAGGTCGGCGCAGCGGAGCTCGGTGCAGCCGAGGCGGCGGCGGGCGCCGGCGCCGGGGCCTCCTCTTCGGCGTCACTCGAACGCGAGTTTTCTTCGGACGAAGAGCCGCCACGCGAGCGGCGGCGGTATTCGGAGCGCGGGCTGTAGCGCGCCGGAGCTGTCTGCCGCGCCGAGGCGCTCGCCGACGATTCCGACTCTTCCGCGTCGTCGTCGTCGCTCGCCTTGGCCGTGGGCGCCGGCGCCTCGGGAGCCGCAGCAGGCTTCGGAGCGGGCATGGCCGCAGCGCTCGTGGGCTTCTCTTTGGACGCGGAGGGCTGCAGGGCGCTCACGGCCTGCGGCTTCGTCGCCGCCGCCGTTTCCTTCTTGGCCTCGGTCTCGCCGCCACCCGATGAAAGCGAATAGACGGTGACGAACACCGCGAGGATCGCTACGGCGCTGAGCGCCATCACCCAACGCTTGCTCTGCAGCGGAGCGTCGTTCTCCGGCATCATGTCGGAGAAGTCGACCGCCACCGGACGCGTGGTGTTGCCGTGCGACATCGGCTCGGGTGGCGGCGCGCTCACCGGCACCGGCTTCGGCAAGCCGAAGCTCGCGCTCGGAACGGGGGGCGGCGGCGTCAACGCCATGGGAGGCGGCGGCGGAGGCGGCTGCAGCGCCAGGGGAGGCGGGGGAAGCCCGACGCCGGGCGCCATGCCGAAAGGCGGGGACATGGCGCTCGGAGGGGGCGGCAGCGGAGCGCTCGGCGGGCTCGACCACATCGGCTGCGACGGCTGGGGCGGGGGAGGCGGCGGCGCGAGGTTCGCGAAGGCGGCGCCCCCCATTCCACGGGGACTGAGCGACGAGCTCCGACCCGGCGCCGGCATTCCGATCGGCGCCGCGCTGGAACGCGACAGCTCGTCGATGCGCGATACGGGCATCCAATCGTCCATACCCGTGCGCCAGACCAGCGTCCGACCGTTGACCTTTCCAGACTGCAACTCCGACAGCACCTGGCTCGTCGACATCATGCGGCGATCGAGCGCCGTGACCTGGACCATCCAGTCCTGATCACCGAGCGGAGCATCCATCAGGCGCGTGACCGCATCGTCCTCCTCGGAATAGGGCGTGATGATCTGCGCCTCCTGGCCTTCCAGCTCCGTGAGGAGCTCTTCGAGCTCTTCGATGTCGTTGTTGCTGTTTGTCATTCTCGCCTGCCTCATGCGTACATCTCAGCGTACCAGCGGTGGAGTGTCTTCGCTGGTGGAAGCAAAGTCGTTCGATCGCTCAGGCCGAAGCCGATCATGCCGAATCGCCAGAGTGTTTCGTGGCGCTCACACGATGCTCTTCGCCTCTCGATTCTCCATTGTGTCTCGCCCGGCGGAGTTTTGCTCAAATTTCTGCCGGACGGCGGCATTATGCAGTCGTTCATCCGCGCACGGGGAAAACTCTATTACCCTTGGAAAGCGCGTGTCGCAGCGGCGCACATCGCCGCTGATGCACCAGCCCATTTGACGCGTGCGACGTGCGCGGCGTGGCGTTCGCAGGCGCTCGCCAAACGGAGCCTGTCGAAGGCCGCCGGCGCGGCATCCCATGCGCTCTCGCTGCCGTGCTGAAACTTTCGAGTGCTCGCTCCGTGCTCGTTCCGCTCGACCCGAAAGTTCCGTCTATCTAACCATCGACCATGAACCACGACGGCGGCACAAACACCGGGGCGGCCAACGGGCCCATATCGCCTTCGCTGGGCCGTTCGCGCCGCTCCGTGGAGCCCTTCACGTCTTCGGTTTGGCGACCTTGTTGACCACGATTTCGACGCGGCGGTTGTTGGCTCGGCCCTCGGCGGTTTCGTTCGATGCGACGGGACGCTCTTCGCCAACGCCCTCCGCGTCGATGCTGTTCGTGGGGATGCCCTGACTGATCAAGAAGCCGCGCACCTCGCGAGCACGACTCAAGCTGAGCTGCTGATTCTTGTCGGCAGAGCCCCGCGAATCGGTGTGACCCTCGACCAGGATGGAGCTCGCCCCCTGCTCGAGCAACGCGTGCGCGACCTCGCGCAGCTTCTCTTTCGCAATCGGCAAGAGCGTGTGCTCGCCCGTCGCGAACAACACCGCGCCGGAGAGCGTGATCACGATGCCACGCGACTCTTCCTTTACGCGGGCGATCTCGTCGAGGCTCTGGAGTGCAGCGGCGGCGTTGCGCTCTGCAGTGAGGCGCGCTTCGCGCTCGGTGGCGACGGCCCGCTTCTGCTCCTCGAGCTCCTTCTTCGTCCGATCGAGCTCGGACAGCGTCTCTTGCTGCTGCTGCCGCCGCAAGACTTGCTGCTCTTTTTCGTACTTCGCGATGTTTCTGTTGGCCTGTTCGAGCGCCGCTGCGGACACCGCGATCGCCACCTCGCGCTCGGCGATGTACGCGAGGTCGCGCACGACGGCATCGTCGGCGCCGCTGCCGAACGCCATGTTCGCTCGCTCGAGCCCCTGCCGTGCCGTGTCGAGCTGCGCTGGCGCGAGCTGCGCCGCGGGGCCTTGACTGGCCTGAGTGTAGGCATGCCGCGCGTTGTGCAACTCCTGGGGAGCAACGGCCGACCCACAGGCGAGCGAGGCCACGATGCTGCCCGCGAGCAGAGCCCTGCCGACGAGAACCCTCCCGAGCGGGAGACGGCCGACCTCGACGAGCCCCGCGCAGGCTGGCGCCGACGCCCCGACGGGCCGAACCGGTAACGAAGCCGTGTCTCTCAGACTCTTCATGCTGACGTTGCGTTCGCAGGCGGCGCCGCCCGCCTTCACGGGTTTCCTCGTTGCATGCTTTGCTGCAGCTGATCGACTTCTTCCTTGGCCTCGGCAGCCTTCTTGCGCTGCGTCTCCTCGGTGGCGAGCGAGAGCGCCAGATCGGCGTCGGCGCGGGCGCGACGCAGCATCCAGTCGGCTCGCTCGTTCTCACCCTCCTGAATGAAGCCCTTGCCCGCTTCGATCTGTTCGCGAGCCCGCTTCAGGTGGAGCGCGGCTTGCGGAGTGTTGGGGGCGCCCGCGACCTCCGCCGCACGAACCGCAGCTTCCGATTCGGTCAACTGGTCTCGCGGTTCTGGATAGCCGCCTCCGCACGACAGCAGAAGGGCTGCGAGAACAACCGAGGATGGGGTCGAACAACGTATCATCGTCATCTACGCCGTCTCGTCGCTGGGGCCAACCCGGTGAGGCGCCAGACGCTCGCGCGATGTTGTATCGGCCAAAACGGGATAGCAACCCACTTTGTTCAGTCTTCTCGCGTTGCGCCGCCCCATCGGTTCGCGGCTGGCGACCAGGCTCCGAAGGCTGTGCGCGGGTGCGCTCAGGTGGGAGGAACAGCGACCGACCGAGCGCTCGACGACGGCATCCAGCGCGGCCAGGGCCTGCCCACGCGCATCCAGACGGCGGCGCACGCGCCGAGCCACGCCGGCACGAACAGTGACAGTGCGGGGCCCGTTTGCTGGCTCGACGGCAGCACCCCGCGCAACGAGAGCGCGAGCAACGACGTCGCGGCCGCCGCAGCGAAGAGTCGCATCATTAAGCCAGAATGCCGGGGCGTCGAGCGAGCGAAGCCCGGCGCCAGGAACGGCACGGCGATCATCCAGAACGGGCACACGAGGACGTTCTGGTTCCAGTACGTGACCTCGTGGTCGGTCGCGAGCCACAGGACGAGCAGCAAAATGCCGAGCAACCCTGCGACGAAGCCGAGCAGCGCCAAACCCGTCGCGAGGCTCGCGCGAGCCCAGCGCTGCTCGACTCGGCCCAGCGCGAACAGCGCTGCACCCACCGCCGCGCCCAGAAACAACCAGCCCCAACGAAACGACGGCGCTTCATCGAGCGGCGGCGCGCGGCGCGCTTCGAACAGGCTGATGCGCCGCCGCACGAGCGGCTCGCCCCGTTCCGTCTTCAGCTGCTCGAGCTTGGCCTCGACGCGCGCTGGGAGGAACATCTCTTCCCACTCCGAAATGGGCCGATCGATGAGGGGCCCGAGCGCCAGGTCGAGCGCGAAGAACAGGGCGGGAGCATCCACCGTCAACCGGCGCGTGTGATCGCGATAGGTGAACGGCGCCGGTCCGCTCGCCGATGCTCTCAGTGCGCCCCCGAGGTGACGATCGAGCACGTCGCGGATCCGCGTGGCGCAGTTGTCGCGGTAGTAGTCATAACGATAGGCCGCGTTCCGAGGCTTGGCGTTCTCTACCAGAAAGGCCGTGATCGCCTCGATCTGCTCTCGGGTGAGAGCCAGTTCCTGAGCGATGACGCTGCGGTTTGCCGATCGATACGTTGCGATCGTACGCTCGAGGGTGCTGACGCTCAGCCAGTAGCTCAGCCGCCCCTTCAAGAAATCGGCGATCAACCACGGCGAGTCGAAGCGAAAGGTGCCGTAGTTGAAGACCAGGTCTCTCTGCTTGGGCGGCTTGCGAGGATCGTGAACCCAGAGCGCGTCGTGACCAAACTTCGAGAACGTCTGGTCGCCGGGGCCGAAGGTGAGCACGCTGACGCGAGGCTCATCTCCGGCGCGCACCCCGCCGGCCGCTGGAGGCGTCTGCGCCGCGCTCTGTGCCAGGCTCGGTCGCGTCAGGCACGACGCGCCCACCAGCAGCAGGCCCAGCAGCACGAGTCGGCGCAGGCTCGCTCGAGACGCGGACGCCCGCGGTGCTGCCGCTCGAAATGGGCTCGGCCCGTACAGCGCAGTCAGGGCCCCCCGGAGAGCGTCACATACAGAGCGGGAACCAGCGCGCCCGCCAGGGCGATCACGCCCGCTCGACCCAACAGCCCCTTGCGGCCGGGAAACATCCATAGTCCTGTCACCGACAATAACAGCAAGAATACGGCGTAGCCGTCGGCGATGATCGTCCAGGCCCTCTTTCCGCGGTTGAGGTGCAGCCAATTGGCGACCCGGAGAAAAAATCGTGGCTCCTGGCTCTCTTCGACGACGCGTCCTGTCTGGGTGTCGACGTGCAACGTGCGACGGTCGAACACCACTTCGATCTGACGCTCGTCGGCCCTGAAAACTTCCCGCAGCGGATCGGAGATGCCGAGCGCCTCGCGCACCTGGTCGGCGATCCGGGCGTCCTCCGTCGGCAGCGGCAGCGCCAACTGATGCACCCGCTCGACCTGCCGAAAGTTGGGCTCCCAGTCTGCGATGTGGTTCACCGCCAGCCCGGACGCGGCGTAGATGAACGTGAGCCCGACGCTGAAATACCCCACGTCTCGGTGGATCGCTCGCAACCACGGCCGCCAGCGCAGTCGAGGGCCGCGCCGGGCAGCCGCCGCAGAGCCCGCGCTCCTGCCGCCAGCCTCGGGGGCCTCAGGCGTAGCGTTCTTCACGCCAGGGGTCGCCATGGTTGTTGTAGCCGCGGCGCTCCCAGTAACCGGGCTCGTCGCGCTGCACAAAGCGGATGCCGGTGAGCCATTTTGCGCTCTTCCAGAAGTAGAGGTTCGGCACGACGCCCCGCACCGGCGCGCCATGCGGGCCGCGCAGCGGCTGCCCGTCGAGATCGAAGGCCACGAGCGACTCGGGGGCGAGTGCCTCCCGAATCGGAACGTTCGCGGTGTAGCCGTGAGCCGCCTCGAAGACGACATGCCGCGCCGACGGCTTCGGACGCGCCTTGGCCGCCAGCTCGCTGATCCGCACGCCCTTGAAACGCGCCCCGAGCACGCTCCATCCGGTAACGCAGTGCACATCGAGCCCCAGCTCGACCACCCCGACCGACGCGAGTTGTTCGAAATCGAGCACGAGCGGCTGTTCCACTTCACCCGAGATTGAAAGTCGAAAATCTTGCCGCAGCGCGCTGCCCGGTTCTCCGCCCATGGGCTTCAGCGCCTTCAGGAGGCGTTGCCCGGGTGGTACACGGGGTCGTCCGTCAGGTCGCATTTCCCCGTCGCCCCCCGCCGCAGCGTCGGCGAAGACATAGAGCCCTCCCAGGGCGACGAAGGTAGTACCTATCGCCGCTTCACGTACGAAGCGACGTCTCGATCGCAGTGCCTCGATAGCGGTGACGTCTTTGGGTTTCATCCAGGCCTCCGAACTGCCGATATCATGACGAAATGAAGCAGCGGCGATAACCTCTCGGAATCTTCATCGCCTTCCGGCTCGACAGCCCGCCAGGTTCGATCGATAGCCCGCGGCGGGCATCATGGCATGCTGTACCTCGCGGATTTCTCGCATGTGCCGACTCTTTGGTTTTCGTAGCGTCATTCCCAGCCAGGTCCACGCTTCGCTCGTCGATGCCGAGAATGCCCTGGGCGCCCAGAGCAACGCGCACCCCGACGGGTGGGGCGTCGCGTACTACGTCGATGGCTCGCCGCACCTCACCAAGAGCCCGACACACGCCCTCGGCGATCAGCTGTTCCATCGCTTGAGCGGGCTCGTCTCGAGCGAGACGGTGCTGGCGCACGTGCGGAAGGCCACGCAGGGGAACAAGAGCTTGCTCAACTGCCATCCGTTCCAGTTCGGGCGCTGGGTGTTCGCTCACAATGGGGACATTCCTGGGTTCGCCGAGGGGCTCGCGCCCTCGCTGCGCGAGGAGATCGCACCACGACTACGCCGCTTCGTGCTCGGAGATACTGACAGCGAGACGATTTTTTTCATTTTCTTGACGCTGCTCGAGCGCCAGGCGCCTCTGAGCCAGAGGCCGGAGCTCGCTGCCGTGGTCGCCGCCGTTCAGAGCACGCTGGAGCGGGTTCGCGCCGTTTGCCAGCCCCACGTCAAAGATCCGGCTGTCTTGCTCACCTTCATCGTGACGGACGGAGACGTGATGGTGGCCACTCAGGGTGGCAAAGAGCTCTCGTTCTCCACCCACAAGCGTCGCTGCCCCGATCGCGCCACGTGCCCCAGCCTGTCGAGCGTGTGCGAGGCGCCGTCGCTGGACGGGCGGGTGAACCACCTGATCATCTCGAGCGAGCGGCTGCAGGGCTCGAACGTCTGGGAAGAGCTGGCGCCGGGCGACATTCTCGCGGTCGACGCCCGCATGCGCGTGGTGCGCACCAGCCTGGGGCGACGCGGCCTGGTGCCGCTCGGAGCGGCCCCCGTCAGCCTTCCCGTCATCGGGTCTGCCCTCTAGCTTCGAGTCGACCTCGAGGCCCTGCGCGCCCGGCGAACCGCCCGAGGTTGGGGTGCGCCGGCTCGGCGCCGTGGCGGAGCGCTCAGTACTCCTGATCTCGGAGTTCCTGCGGCAGCAGCTCACTCGGCTTGCCCGTGCTCAGGATCCACAGCTGGTGTGCCGCGCGAGTCGCACCGATGTGCAGCAAATGCCGCGACTCGTCGTCTGGCGGATAAGTCGACTGGTTGACCTCGACCACGATCACGTAGTCGAACTCGAGGCCCTTGACCTGTCGCAGGTCGGTGACGTCAACGCCGGCCTTGAACGGGAAGTCTTGCTCGGCGACACGCCGCAGGTTCGGGATCTCCGCCTGGCGCAGGCCCGCGTAATACAGATCGGCCTGCTCCGGGTAGCGCGCGACCACCGCGATGGACGCCTGGGGCTCGTCGGCCGAGAGCTCGCGCAGCGCCTCTGACAAGAAGCCGACGGCGTCGCCGCTGTGAGCAAAGCCGAAGAGCTCCACGGGCGCGCCCAGGCGCGTGGCCACCGGCGGCTTGGACGGTGCGAGCGGACCCAGCACGGCGTGCGCGAACGCGGTGACCTGCTCTGTCGAGCGGTAGGTGATCTGCAGCGGCTCGATCTGGACGTGTGACAAGCCGAGCTCGCCCAGCAGGTCGTTCCAGCCGGTAAACCCGTTGTCCATGTACAAGCGCTGCGCGACGTCACCCGCGAGCGTGATGCTCTGGCCGCCGCTCACGGTCTGGGTGATCACCGCCAGCTCGACCGGGCTGAGATCCTGCGCCTCGTCGATCAGGATGTGCTCGTAGCTGAGCGCCTCCTGGCCGGCGCCCGGTCGAAGCAGAGGACCCTTGAGGCGCTGTGAGAAACGCAGCAGGAGCGTGTCGTCTTCTGCATCGAGCTGAGCTTCTTCGACGGGCTCCTCCTCGGGCGCATCGGCGTCGTTACCCGGCACATCGGCGTCGCCTCCGGCTCGGCTCGGCTCCTGCCGCTCGGCCCTTCGCGCCTGTCTCTCGGCGAGCTTCTCCTTCGCCTTGTCCTTGTCTTTCTCCTGAACGGCACGCGTCGCCGCCGCTTCCTGGAGCTGCTCCGCTTCGAGCAAGACCAGAGCGCTCTGGACGGAGCACCAGTCATGTACCTGGTTCAGGTCGGTGGGACTGAACTGGCCCGGGGCGTACAAATCGGTGGCGCGCGTGAGGGCGGCCTTGTCCGTGATGAGCTCCGACCACGCGCCCACCACATCCTGCGCGATGGCCAAGCCGCGCCGAATCTCTCGCTCCAGAACGTTCAGCGGACGGCCCGTGAGGCGCGCACGATCGCCCCACGCCGACAGCGCATGCAGCCGGTGCGCCAGCGGACGACCGCGGCTCGCCCGCAGCTCGGCCGTCGCCTTGCCAGCGGTTTCGCCGTCGTCACCCAGAGCTGCGGCGAGGCGCGACTCGATGCCAGCGGCGAGCTGCTCCACGTGATCGTCGATCGCGCGCAGCATCGCCGGATGCTTCTTCAACCGTGTCACCACGTTGGGCGTGTCGTCGGCCACTTTGCGCGTCAGATCCGGGAAGTGTGAGACGCGCAGGCGGTTCGCCCATTCCGTGTAGGTTCGCACGCCGACGCCGGTCACCTCGAGCGCTGGCAGTACCTGGGAGATGTAGCGCACCAGTGCCTGGTTGAACGCGATGACGAGCATGCGATCGGGACGGAAGCGCCGCTTGTCCTGGAAGGCGAGATAGGCGAGACGGTGCAGGCCGATCGTGGTCTTTCCGCTGCCGGCGCCGCCCTGGATGACGACCAGGCCGGAGTCGGGCTTGGTGATGAGCTCGAACTGCCGCGGATCGATCAGCGCCGTGATGGCCTTGAGGTGGCGATCTTCCCCGCCTTCGTCGGCGCCGACGCCGAGCTTGCCCGGGCGATGATGATGATCGGCCCGCAGCGCGCTACCCTGGCCGCCCGCCAGCTTCAGGCTGGAGCCGCCGCGCCGCCACTGCCCGTCGCTGCCATGGCGTACGAACACGCCCTGCGGCGCCACGATGCGGCGCAGTCGAGAGTCGACGATGGTGAGGCTGCGTCGAGTGAGGATCTCGCCCTCCACGTCGCGCTCCCCAAACGTCTCTTCGTATTCATCGCCCTCGTTGTAACGATAGAAGAGGCGGCTCACCGGAGCGTCCCGCCAGTCGACGATGCGCACGCCCGCGCGCGTGTCGACATACGTCGAGCGACCGATCAGGATCTCGCGGTTGCGATTGTCTTCACGCAACACCATGCGCCCAAAGTACGGCGATTTGGCGTCGACATGGCCTGCGGTAGACTGCCCTTGCCGAGCGGCCAGGTTCTGCAGCCGCTCCATCTGTTCGAGCAGCGGAGGCACGTCTTCCAGGCGAGCCTGCGCGATCTGATCGCGCAGATCGATGAGCTGCCGGTCGTAGTCGATCAGCCGGCGCGCGTTCTGCGTCGCCGGGCGCGCCTGCACGTGCGTCACCACACGCTCGAGACAGCGCTCCTCGTCGGAGACGATGGCGCCGAGCTCCGGATCGTCTGGCTGCGCCACGCCGTCTTCCGAGGCCGGCTTCAGAACGGTACCGGCCGCGTCGGGACGACTCGCCGAGGTTGGATCGGGGCTGAGGATGGGCGTCGGGCCCTCTGATTGTGTCACTGTTCTCTTCAGATACGGTTTGCCGCTGGCACCCAGCAGGGGGCCGGAAAAATCGGCCAATTCTCTTAGCACCTCCAGGGCTGCTGCCGATAGCCTCTTCCGGCGCTGCGGATTGTCCCGCGCCCCGTGCCCCGCGCCGGTTCGCCGCAACTCGGCCCCGCCGCAGCGGCCCGCCGTGGCGCGGACGGGTTCGATCGCACCTCGGCTCGTCGTTCCGATTCGACGTAGCCAGCGCGAGATGTTTCGTATATTCGTCGCCCCATGCGTCGGTCCGAGGTGTTGACGGCTATCGGAAAGTATCTCGCCGAGCACCCCGACGAGCTGGCGCGCATCGCCCGCAACGCCAAGGCGCTCAAGGTGGGTGTGCCACTAGCTGCCCTGCGCTGGCTCGCAGCCCGCGGCAAGAGCCGCCGGCTGCCCCAGGATGTGCGGGTAGAGGCGGTGCCACCGGGCATCCGCCTCGGCGCCACGCTGGAGGTAATGGGCGCGAAACTGCGCGCGTCGTCGCTCGTCTTCGTCGAGCGAGTGCGCCTGTCACCCGAAGAGCTGCGCTTCGAGCTGCGCTTCAAAGAGGCGGAGATCGAGCTGCTCGACGAGTCGAGCTCCCCGCTCGCAGCGCTGATCCGCAGCGGCGCGCTGGATCTCACGAAGCTCGGGAATCTGATCGCCGTCATGCCCAAGCGGCCGGCGTACCTCGTGGAGGCGAAGGGCGACCGCGTGGTGGTCGATCTCAAGCGGTTGCCGGCCCTCTCGACCGACCGCGCCGAGCTGCTGCTGCGACTGATCACCCCGATCATCACCGTCACCGGGATCGGCACCGAGAGCGAACACCTGGATCTCGAGTTAGCGCTGTTCGAGGCCGGCTTCCGCGCCGCGATCGAGGCTTTCCGCGACGCGCTCTGAAGCACGCTTCACTCGGAGGGCGCGCGCCAGCGCTCGGGTCCGCGAGCGAGCTCGTCGCGGAGGGCGCTGATGGTGGCGGCGCGGTCGAGCTTGCCGTTCTTGCCGTACCTGAACTCCTGCAGGCACACGTAGAACTTGGGGCGGCGAAACCCCGCCAGTCGTTGCCGCGCCTCTCCCGCTGCGGCGGCGATCAGCGCTCGGGGGTCGCCGCCGCGGGTTCGGAGCCCTGCGACCACGGCTTGGCCCCAGCGGGGGTCGGACACCCCGAAGACACACACCTCCAGCACCCCCGCGCACGTCTGCAACGCCGCCTCGATCTCCGCTGGCGCGACGTTCTCGCCGCCGCTGATGATGAGGTCGTCGGCGCGTCCGAGCACGTGCAGCTCACCGGCGGGATCGATGCGCCCCAGGTCGCTCGTGCGAAAGCCGCGCTCCGCGTCGATCGTCGCGTCCGCGCCCGCCCCGATGTAGCCGCTCGCGAGCGTCGGGCCGAAGATGTGGATGACGCCCGCGTCTATGCGGACCTCGATGCCGGGCAGCGGCACGCCCACGCCCCGCCCTTCGCCTCTCGGCGTGCCCGGTCGCTGCGTGGCGACCTGAGAGCAGGCCTCGGTGAGCCCATAGCTCGTGAGGATGGGCCACCCGCGCTCGGCACCCGCCTCCAGGAGCCGCCGGGACGCCGCGGCGCCGCCGGTGAGGATGACCCGTACCTCCCGGGGAAGCTCGAAGCGAGGCTCGAGCTCGAGCAGCCCGTCGAGCTGCGCGGGGACCATCGAAATCAGGGTCGGAGCGCCGGACACGATCGCGGCGGCGAGGCGTTCGCTCGAGCTCGAGCGCGCTCGCGGGGCCTGCAGCACCACTGGCTTTCGCGCGATGAGACAGCGAGTAATGACCGAGAGCCCGCCGACGTGCGCCAGCGGCAGGCAGAGGAGCCAGCGGTCGCCCGGGTGCCAGCCCAAGTGAGCGGCGCTGGCGCGGGCCGAGGCGAGGAACGCGGCGCGACTGAGCAGCGCCACGCGAGGCTTACCGGTGCTCCCCGAGGTCGCGAGCGCCGCGAGCTGAGGGGTGCTCGCGAGCAGGTGCCGCGCGTGCTCCGACTCGTTGCAAGGCCGCTGCGCGAGGCGGGTCTCGTCGGAGGCGGGGTCGATCAGCCACGAAACTGGCAGTGCCTCGAGCAACGCCTCGCGCTCCGCGGGCGTCGAGCGCGAGTGGATCGGAAAGAAGGGGATGGAGCGCTCGATCAGCGCGAGCAGCGTCTCGATCGTCGACAGGCTCTCGTCGGTGGCCACGGCCACCAGCCCCCCGGGGGGAGCGCCACGCTCGGTCAGCGGTGCCAGTTGACGCACGCGCTCGCGCACGCGCTCGGCGAGCTCGGAGAAGGTGAGGGCGACCGCGCCGTCGGTGAGGGCGAGGCGAGCGGGGGCTTCGCGCGCAGCATCGAACACCGAGAGCGTGCTCATCTGTCGCCCCCGAGGCCGGGCGCGGCCGGCGGCAGGAGCCAGCCTCGTTCGATGCGGGGCCAGGGCGTCGATTGATGCGCGAGCGGCCATAGGCCGGCGGCGCGCGAGCCGCCCAGCGCCAGCGCGAGGTGCGCGCATGCAGCCCAGCCGATCGGGCCCTCGAATGCATGCGACACCACGGCGTCGCGTCCCCGCGCACGGGCTTCGCGCGCTAGCCGGACGCACGCGCCGAAGCCTCCGAGCGTGGTGGGCTTGAGCACCACCACGCGCAACTCCGGCAGCGCGAGCCAGCGCCCGAGCAGGGGGAGGTCCATGTGCCGCAGCGACTCGTCGAGCGCGAGCGGGCAGGGGCTGCCGGCGAGCAGCTCGGGCTCGGCGCCGGCGAGCGGCTCCTCGATGAACTCGACGCCGTGGGCGCCCAGGCGCTCGAGGGTGGGCCACAGAGCGTCGCGGCTCAAGCTTCCATTGGCGTCGGCGCGGAGCTGGACGGCGCTACCGAGCTCGGCGCGCAAGCCCGCTAGCGTCGCGTCTTGATCCGGGTGGAGGCGACCGGGCCCCACCTTGAGCTTGAAGCTCGTCACGCCCTCGCCGTGCAGGTGCCGCGCCAGCGAGACGGCCGCTCTCGGCTCGCTGCTGGGAAGGAGCGCGCCGAGCGCTACGGGCCCGCCGCGAGGCCCAGCGACGGCTCCGTGCGTCAGCGCAGCCAGAAGTTGCCAGCAGGGGCGCCCCGCGCGCCGCGCCGCGCGGTCGAAGAGCGCCGACTCCAGCGCGAAACGAGCCGCCGGAGCGTTCGCTGGAACGAGATCCGCGACGGCCTCCGTCAACGCCTGCGGGTCGCTCACCTCCGCCAGCGACGCGAGCCTCGCGGCAGGCAACGAGGCCAGGACCGCTTCGGCCAGGTCGACGCTGTCGCTCGAGTAGTCGGGCAGCGGCGCGGCTTCACCTCGGCCCGGTGCGCCAGCGTCGCAGGCGAGGGCGAGCTCGAGCGACCGGCGCTCCTGCCACACGCCATTGGCGTTTCGCTGAGGGGGATCCAGTCGGCGTTCGACCCGCTGCAGGGCGAGCCGCAGCCCGTTCGTCGCACCCGCTGAGCTCGTCGCAGGGCCTGAGTGCGTCACCGGGCCCTCGCGTGTCACAGGGCCCTCGCGTGTCACAGAGCGGCTCGCGAGGGCAGACTGCCGAGCAGGATCGAAGCGCCTAGCAAAACACCGAACAGGAGCATCAGGAGGGCGGTACGCGCGAGCACGGCGTTCAGCGCGACGCCGCGCTCGCGGCCCACGCTCGCGGCGAGCCGCACGGCGAGCGGCAGTGTGAGGCAAGGCAGGAAGCCCGCTCCGTAGCTGGCGCCACCCAGGGGCGGCAGAAACGGTACGCCGTATGACAGGGCCAGCAGCGCCCAGTATTCGATCACTCCGAAGCGCCTTCCGAAACGTGCCGGCAAGGTTCGCTTGCCGGCGGCGATGTCGGTCTCGACGTCGCGCACGTTGTTCACCACCAAGATGTTCGTCGCGAGACAACCCACCGGGATCGCGGCGAGCCACGCCAGCTCCGGCACCTCTCCCGCCTGCACGAACACGGTGCCTGCCACCGCGACGAACCCGAAGAATGCGAGCACGAACACGTCGCCGAGCCCGTGGTAACCGAGCGGGTACGGACCGCCCGTGTACGCCACCGCCGAGACGATCGAGAGCACGCCGACGAGCAGCAGCACGGGCCCCGCCACGCTCACCAGGTAAGCACCGACGAGCAGCACCAGCGCGATGACGACGGCGAGCCCGCGCCGCATCGCGGCCGGAGTGAGCCAGCCGGCGGCGACGGCCCGCGCGGGCCCGAGCCGCGCCTCGGTGTCGGCGCCCTTCTCATAGTCGAAGACGTCGTTGGCAAAGTTGGCCGCCACCTGCAGCAGCACGGCGCCGGCCAGCGCGGCCAGCGCGGGCAACGCGCGAAAAGAGCCGATGGCCGCTGCGCAGGCCGAGCCCACCCAGACGGGAGTCGCGGCCGCCAGCAGCGTCTTCGGGCGCGCCGCCAGCCACCAGACCTCGAGCGTGGAGGGGCGGCGGGGAGCCAGCGAGGGACCGCGGGAGCCGAGCGGCGAGGCCAGCGACTCGGACCGGGCCTCAGTTTCCATCTCGAGCTCCTTCATCGACCGCGATCGGACAGTGCAGCTCCCGGACCAGGACGCGCTCCACGTGTTCCGGGGCCTCGAGCAACACATTATGGCCAACGCCCGGCACCAGATCTACCGTCACGCGCGGCGCGCCCCGCGCGATCCCGCGCGCCAAGGCGACGAACTTCTCGTCACGCTCGCCGACCACGAGTCGTACCCGCCGGCGGGCGAGCGCAAAAACGCCCCGATAATTCGGCATCTGCCCGAGCCCGAGCACGCGCAGGGAGCGCGCGAGATCGCGAGCCGAGTGAGAGCCCCGGATACGGCGCTGTGCGCGCGCCTCGGCCTCGGTCAGCGCGCGCTGGCTCGCGAAGAGCGGCTGGGCTTCCCAAGCGGCGAGGAATGCTCCGTTGCCCCGGCGCGACAGGAGCTCGCACCAGCGCTCGTCGCTGCCCACGCGCGCCGCGCGCTCGGCGACGCTGACGAGCCCGGGGTGGACACCGATCAGCGTGGCGCCCGAGAACAGATACCCATGCCGAGCCAGGAGCCCGAGCCCGATGCGCGCGCCCAGCGAGTAGCCGCACAGATGACCTCCGGTCATGCCCGCGCCGGCGATTCCTCGCGCGAGGCGATCCACCTCTTGCTCGAAGCGGACGATGCTCGCCGGCGCCGCGCCCCCGTGCCCGAGCAGCGCCGGACGGTAGAGCGGTACCCGCAACGAGCGCGAGAGGCGGCGCGCCAGCGCGTCAAAGCTCGCGGGCGCCCCGGTGAAGCCGTGGAGCAGGACGAGCCCGCTCACGCGCGCGCCCCCTCGAGCAGCGCCGTCCAGCGCGACGCGAGCGCGGCGCTGACGTCCGCTTGGCTACGCGCGGCGTTGCCGGGTTCGACGCGCACCTCGACCAGAGTGACCCCGGCGCGCCCGTAGGCGGTGGCGAGCGCAGCGCGCAGCGTCGCGCGATCCTGCGCCTGGTCGTAGCCGATCCCGTACAGCTCGGCGGCGGCTCCGAGCTGCATCTCGTGCGGCGTCGTCCAAAGTGCGAGCCGGGCGCGCGGCTGCGCGGCGATCGGCAGCTGCTCGAAGATGCGCCCGCCCGAGTTGTTCAAGACCACGAGCACGATCGGCTGGACGTGCGGCGAGCCGTGCGCGCGCGACGGCAGCGCCGCCCAGAGTGAGCCGACGTCGTGCAGGAAGCTGATGTCACCGGCGAGCAGGGTCACCGGCGCGTCGGTCTGACTGGCCGCGCCGAGGGCGCCGGCGACCGCACCTTCGATCCCGCTCGCTCCGCGCTGGCAGCACACCCGTACGTCGCGAGCGCTGGCCGCTACGTAGCGATCGAGCAAGCGAGGCGGCAAGCTGTTGCCGACGGACAGCACCGATCCATGGGGCAACGCCGCGCAGAGCTCGACCACCGCTGCCGCCTCGCCGAAACGCTCATCGGTGTGGCGCTCGAGCTCCTCCCGAGCGAGCGCATGCGCCTCCCGCCAGAGCGCGAGACGCGGACGCTCGGGCCGCGGTCGCCGCTCGAGCGCGGCGCAGAGCGCCTCCAGCAGCTCTGCCGGGCGCGCCCGCAACACCGCGGCGGACTGGTGCACCGGGTCGGGCCAGCCGCTCTCGGCACAGATCGCGCACTCGACGCGCGCCGAGCGGCTCGACATGACGCGCTCGAGCGCACTCGACACGGGCGTAGCCCCGAGCTGGAGCACGAAATCAGGCGCCAGCGCCCGGCTCAGGCTGGGATCGCCGAGCAGCCAGTCGTAGCTGTCGCAGATCAGTCCCGCGCCGTCCGTCACGCGCTCGCCGAGCGCGGAGAGGCGCTGCTGGCTGACCGTCTCGACGCAGGCGACGCTGCCCGTGAGCTCGACAAAACGCGCGACGAGCTCTGCGCTCGGCGCGTCGTGCAACGACATGGCCCCGCACACGACCAGCGGGCACTGGCTGCGCTCGAGCTGCCCGACCAGAAGCTCGACGTCGCGCGAGCTCACGCCCGCGCGTTCGACTCGAGCGAGCGGCGCCCGGGACGGGAGCGCTGGCAGCTCGATCGGCGCAGGCTCGAAGCTCGGCTCCAGCGGCTTTTTCGCCCGGAAGTTGAGGTGCACGGCCCCTCGTGGCGCGTCGAGGCTGCTTCTCACCGCGTGCCAGGCTGTCCGCCGCAGCCCGAGCAAGGCCTCTCGGTCAGCTACCGGCGTACCGAGCTCGTGGTACGGGGCGTAGGCCCCGAACAGGCGCGTCTGGTCGATCGTCTGGTGCGCGCCCGCGTGCGCCAGCCCGAAGGGCCGATCGGCGCTCAGTACGATCAGCGGCAAGCCGCTCTCGCGGGCCTCGATCACTGCGGGGAAGTAGTTGGCGAGCGCCGTTCCCGACGTGCAGAGCAGCAAGCTCGGCAGGCCTGATATGCGCGCCTGACCGAGCGCGAAGAAGCCCGCGCTGCGCTCATCGATCAGGCAGTGGCAGCCGAGGCCGCGGGTTTGGCTCGCTGCCCACACCAGCGGCGTCGAGCGCGAACCGGGGCTGATCACCGCAGAGCGCACGCCCGCGTCGACCAAGCTCTGGAGCAAGACCGCCGCCCACTGCGTCTGCGGATCCGACAACGCGACTCCCGAGGCGCCCGGCGTCAGCGCCGCGCGCGCAGCGACGACAGCATCGCCGTCAGCTTCCACGTCGTCTCGGCGTACTCGAGCTCGGCCTTCGACCCGCGCACGAGGCCCGCGCCCGCGAACAACCAGGCCCGCTCCGAGCGCAGCAGGCCCGAGCGCAGCGCCACGTTGAAGTCGCCGTCGCCGAGCGCGTCGAACCAGCCGATGGCGCCGGCGTACCAGCCGCGATCGAACGACTCGCTGTGTGCGATGCATTCGAGCGCCGCGCGCGTGGGCACGCCGCCGACGGCCGGGGTCGGGTGCAGGCGTTCGAGCAGCTCGAGCACGTGGCTGTCGCGGTTGAGCCGCGCCTGGATCGGGGTGCACAGGTGCAGGAGGTGCTTGAGGCTGCGCACGCCAGGGCGCGGCGGTAGCTCCAGCCGATCGCACAGCGGCTCGAGGGCGCTGGTGATGGCCGAGACGACCAGGGCGTGCTCCTCCAGATCTTTCGCGCTCGCCTGGAGCCGATCCTCGGCGCTCTCGTCGCGCGAGTCGATCGAGCCGGCCAGCGCCTCCGTCTCGACCCGGCGCCCGCGCTTGCGCAACAGCCGCTCGGGGGTCGCGCCCAGGAACGCCGCATCGCCGGAGCGAAACAGGAAGCGCAGGCACTCCGGGGCCTGCTCGCTCAGGCCGACGACGGTGGCGACCGGATCGAGCGGGGTGGGGTAGGCGAGCTGCACTTCGCGCGCAGCCACCACCTTCTGCAACTCGCCGCGCTGAATGCGCTGCACCAGCTGTTCCACCTGCCGCTCGAAGCTCTCGGGATCGCCGTCGCGGCGGCTCGCGGGCGCGACAGCCTCGCCGGGAAGGGGCCGTGGCGAGCCGAGCAAGACGTCATACGCGCGCCGGAAGAGATCCAGGCCAGCGCTCGACGGGCGCTCGAGCTCGCGCCGTTCGATCGCCAACGCGAGCGAGGCGCGCTGCTCCACGACCGCGTAGCTGATGCGGGGCAGCACGAAGCGTGCAGGGCCGAAACCCGCCCAATGTTCACTCGAGGCACCGTTCGGCGCGAAGGCGAACCCGCCGAACAGGCGCGGCGCGTCCCAAGCGCCTTCCGGAGCGCGCCGCAGCCGCGACCAGAGCGCTGCCTGCCCGCGGCTCACGTCAGCGAATCGGCCGGCGTCCTGGCCGCCGATCGCGGCGGCGACCCCGAGCCCGGCGAAGCACGGCCCCTCGGGCGGGCGCCACGACACGGCGTCTTCGTCGGGGAAGCGCTGCACCAGCGCCTCCGGCGCGACGGCAGGGGCCGCGACACGCAGCAGCACGAGATCGTTGGGGCTCGCGTGGCGGCTGTCGGCACGCGCCGCGTCGATCTCCGCGGACAACGACCCCCGCTCGCCGGTGGGAACGTCCTCGTCCAGTCGAGCGTGTCGTTGACTCATGGGGCGGGTGTTCCGACGTACAGATGGCATACGCCGAACGTCAATGGATCGACGCGTTCCACCCGAATTCCGTTCTCTTTCATGAGATCGGCAAACACGGTCGGCGGTGGAAACGCGGCGATGGAGCGCTGCAGGTAACGGTACTCGCGCGCGCCCGAAATCACCCCGCCGATCCAGGGCACGATCTGATGCACGTGCAAGCGCGCGAGGGGCCCGAGCAGGCCGCCGCGCGGCTCCGAGAGCTCGAGGATGGCGATGCGCCCCCCAGGCCGTGTCACGCGCGCCATTTCGCGCAACGCGCGCGAGCGATCAGGCACGTTGCGAATTCCAAACGCCATGCTCACTGCGTCGACACTCTGCGACGCGATGCCGTGGAGGTCTTCGGCGTTTCCCACCTCGAGCGTCACGCGATTCGAGAGCCCCGCCGCCTCGACCTTGGCGCGCCCGACCCGCAGCATCTCCGTCGACGGGTCGACGCCGATCACGCGGATGCCCGGACCCGAGCGGGCGATCAGGAGCGCCAGGTCGGCGGTGCCCGTCGCATGATCGAGGACCACGGCGTTTGGCCCCAGCTCGAGGCGCTGCACGAGGAGCCGGCGCCAGCGCTGGTCGATGCCGAGCGAGAGCAGACGGTTGAGCAGGTCGTAGCGGGGCGCTATCGCGTCGAACATCTCCCCCGAACCACCGCGGGGCTCGGGGGCCACCGGTCGTCGGGCGTCCACTGTGTCGTTCATCGTATTGTCGGCCAAGCCGCGACGCTCACGGTCGCCCGCGTCGGATTAGAACTCTGTCGACGTACCGTCAAGAACGCGGGACGGCGGGCAGCGGACGTTTCGGGGTTGCTTCGTGTGGCGCGTCGGGCGGGGGCGGGCAGGAGGCGCCGGTCGGCGCCGGGCGAGCCACGCCATTCGGAACGGTGGAGCTTGCGGCCGGCCGAGGTGCGGAGGCGCTGGGGCGACGAAGGGGCCGCGAGGGCGTGCTCGGCGGGGCCGGGTCTGCCGCTGCGGGCCGTGCGACCTCGCCGGCGGACGACGCGGACGAACGAGGTGCCGCTCGCGGTGATGAGATGGGCCGGGGAGGGACGTTGGCAGCCGCTGACGCAGCGCGAGGGAGGCCAGCTGCCCCGGCAGCCTGCGCCAACGCCCGTGGCCGAGCCGGAGCGGGCCCGTCCCCGACGGCCGTCAGCGACGGCCGTAACCGCGCTGGGGCGGGGCCTTCCCCGACGGCTGCCATCGAGGGCCGTGGCCGAGCCGGGGCGGGCGGCCCATCCGCTCCCGCGGCGTGGCGTGGGGCGCTGGTCGGATTCCCCGCACGTGGTCGGCGGTCGCTCGATTTCCCGGCGCTGTCGGCGGCGCTCGGCTCGACGTTCTTCCGCGCCGCTCGCGGCCGCCGTTCGTTGGCCTTGGCGGCTGCGGCCTCAGCGGCCGCTGTGGCGGCATCGATCTCCTTGTTGATCATGGCCTCGGCAGCCTCGGCGACGCGCGCGGCCTTGTCGTTCTCGCCGCGCATCTCGAGCAAGAAGCGGCTCGGGATCGACGGCCTCGCCTTGCCCCACTTCGAGCGCGCCTTGCACATGCTGAGGGTGAGCGTGTCTTCTGCGCGGGTCACCCCGACGTAGCAGAGCCGGCGCTCTTCCTCGACACCATTGCCTTCGGCGATCACTCGGCGGTGCGGCATGAGCCCCTCCTCCATGCCGATCATGTAGACGTGCGGAAACTCGAGGCCCTTCGCGCTGTGGAGGGTCATCAGCGTGACGGCGTACTGGTTTTTCTCGCGGTCGTCGCCGAAGTCGTCGCGCCCGCCGAGGACAGTCTCCTCCAGAAACCCCGCCAGCGACACGTCCTCGCCGCGCGCCTCGTATTCCTCGATGCTGGTGACCACGCCGTCGACCGAGTTGAAGCGGGCCTCGACCTCGGCAGGCGTCTTGTACACGCGCTCGAGCTCCTGCTTGTACTCGATCTCGCCGATCAGCGCGCGCACCACCTGGCTCACCCGCTCGTGCGACAGCCGCTCGCGGTAGCGCTCGATGAGGCGCGTGAAGCCCTGGATGCGCTCGCGCATCGCCGACGGTAAATCGAGCTCGGCGGTCGCCGACGGCAAGACCTCCCACAGCGGGCTGCCAGCGCTGACTGCGACGTCGACCAGCGCTTTGATGGTACCCGAGCCGATGCCGCGCGAGGGGGTGTTGATGATGCGCAGCAGCGACACCTCGTCCGAGGGGTTCGCCAGCACCTTCAGGTAGGCGAGGATATCGCGGACCTCTTTACGATCGAAGAACGACTGGCCGCCAACGAGCACGTAGCGCAGCTTGGCGCGCCGCAGCTCGAGCTCGAACGCACGCGGCTGCTCGTTGGTACGGAACAGGATGGCGAAGTCTTTGAGCGGAATGCGCTCCTCGTCTTCACGACCGCTCTTCTCCGCGATCTCGCGCACGATGGTCGTCGCCTCCGCCGTCTCGTCCTCGAAGCGGATGAAGCGCGGCTCATCGCCGCCCTCGCGAAACGGACGCAGCACCTTCGAGTGGCGCGTGCCGTTGTTGGCGATCAGGGTGTTGGCGAGCGCGAGGATGGGCGCGCGCGAGCGATAGTTCGTCTCCAGCCGCACGATCGTCGCATCTGGCCAGTCACGGCTGAAGTTGAGGATGTGAGTGACCTCGGCGCCGCGCCAGCCGTAGATCGACTGATCGTCGTCGCCCACCACGCACAGATTGCGGTGCTTCTGCGCCAGAGCCTTGATGATGCGGTACTGCGAAGCGTTCGTGTCCTGGTACTCGTCGATCATGACGTGATCGAAGCGAGCCGCCTCCACCGCGCGCACGTCCGCAAACTGCGAGAACAGCCGTTCCGTGCAGATCAGCAGGTCGTCGAAGTCGAACACCCCGCGCGCGACGAGCGCCTCTTGGTAGCGCTGGTAGGCCATCGCCGCCAGTTGCTGCCGCTCGTCGGTTGCCCCCTCCAGCGCCGCGCGACTGTCGAGCCCGTGCGACTTCCAGCCGCCGACGAGCGACAGGAAATCACCGGGCTTGAGCTTCTGTTGATCGACCCGAACGTTGCGCAACGCCGCGCGCGCGAAGCTCTCCTGGTCGCCCTGATCACAGATCGAAAACTGCCGCGGATAACCCAGGCGATCCGCGTGCCGCCGGAGGATGCGCACGCAGAGCGAGTGCAGCGTCGAGATCTCGGGCCGAGCTCCGCCGCGCGGCGTCTTGATCAGCTCGGTGGCACGCGAGCGCATCTCGCGCGCGGCCTTGTTGGTGAACGTCACCGCGAGGATGCGGTCGGCCGACGTGCCGTGCGCGATGAGCTCCTTGATGCGAAACGTCACCACGCGCGTCTTCCCGGAACCAGCGCCGGCCAAGACCAGCATCGGGCCCGACAGGGTGCGCACCGCCTTCATCTGCTCGGAGTTGAGCGCCACGTTGGCCGTGAGTTTTGGACGATGGCGAGCGCCCGAGTCAACGAGCGCGTGCAGCCCTCACCACGGGATCGGGATCAAAGATCTGACCGACCCACAGCGCCGCACCTTGCCCAACATTGGCTCGCAGTTCGGCGACGAGGTTGCGATCTCTGGCCGGCTTGACGGCACACATTCGCGCGGTCGCCGCGTGCGCGCCATAGCCGATCTCTGCGCCCTCCGGCACCGAATCCTCCGAGGGCGAGGTCACGTCGAGTAGCCGCACCTCGAGCCCCGACACGCCGCGGTCGAGCGCCGCCGAGAGCTCGAGGCAGCGCCCAGCCGGAATCAGCAGTGAAACACGAGCGAGCTCGTTATCCGATACGCGCGCCGCTTGCACCTCCGGCAGGCGATCGAACGAAGTGAGCCGACGCCGGGCGTCGAGCAAGCGCAGGAGCCGCCCCATCGCCAGGGCGCTCTGCGCCGCCGCTGGCGGGGCGTTCGCCGCGTGACGCACCTCGATAGCGAAGGCGCCACCGCGCGACGAGGTGTCCAGATCGAGCCGGGCGTTGGTGCCCGCGCCGCAGGCGAAGAGCGTCGCGTCGACGCCTCCGACGTCGTCGGCCATCAGCTGGCCCTGCGCGTCCCACAGCCAGGCACGCAGCGAGCGCAGCGGCGCGGCCGTCAGCACGTCGAGCCGCGAGCACCCAGGCGCGAGCGTGAGCGGTACGCTCATGCGGCGCTCGGTCGAGAGCGTGCCCTCCCGCAGCAACGTCGCGCGGCCGTAGCCGCGCGCCAGGCGTCCGTGGTGGGCCTCCAGCCGCGAGCGCAGGTCGCCCTCGGGCCGGATGTCGAAGCGCGCAGTGCCGCCGCCGACCTCGGCGCTGCTCGAGCTCGACACCACGAGCGCGGCGAGGCCCCGCCCCGCGTGCGGCCGAGAGCGGATCGCGATCTCGCGAGACTCCGCGGAGCAGACCATCAAATTCCGGTCCATGCCGCGCGCCTCGCCGCTGCCGACCCAGCGCCCGCTCGCGTCGAGCACCTCGAGCTCGAGGTGCGCCACGTCGTCCGAGGGGGTCACGTAAAGGTCCATGCACGTGTTCGCTGCCACGCTGGCCGACACGTTGACGTACGCGCGGGGATCGACCGGCAACGCCACCTTGCGCAGCGTCTCCCAGCGTCCACCGACACGGCGGCGATGTTCGGCGAGGCGCTCGTCGAGCCCCGGCCAGCTGCTCCCGAGCTCGCTCACCTCGGAGCTCTTGCCGGGCGCGACCCCGAAGCGCTCGCCGAGCAGCGCTGTTCGATCGGGCGCGATCGGCTGCAGCGTGAGCCCGTAGAGCCCGAAGCCGGCCGCCAGCCGCGCGCTCGCGAACACACGCGAGCCGTGCAGGGGACAGACAACGAGGGTCGCGTCTTTGGTCGGGGCCTCGTCGGAAGCGAGCACGGTGCCGTCGTCCGTGAAGACGAACACGTCGACGTCCTGAACGCCGCGCGTGCCGCGTCCCAGCACGAGCCCGCAGCTCCCTTCCGCGACGTCGACGAAGGCCCCGAGGCTGTCGCCCGAGATGCCCGTGCCGGTCAATGCCAGCGTCGGATCGTCGGCGCCGAGCTCGCGCGCGGCACGCACGTCGTCGCCCATGAGGAGCTCGACCGCCTCGGCGACGCGCGGCGCCGACAGCTCGCGCGCTGGCCGCTGGGGGGCAGCGCGACAGCCCCCGGCCACGAGCAGCGCGGCCGTCGCGAAGGCCCCCAGCCAGCGCGGCGAGCGCATCAGGGCGTTCCTTCGAGCGGAACCTCACGCTCGACTCGCCACAAGGCGGCGACCCAGGCCACCGACAGCCCGATGGCCTCCGCACGCAGTCGAGCGAACCCGTCGTCGCCCGTGCAGAAGGCGACGACCACGGCCTCCGCCTCGCTGGTCGAATCGGCGGCGCCGTCGCGATCGTTGGGCGTCACCTCGAGGAGCAGCGCCTTCGCGGTGCCCTGCAACACGCTCAGCCCGGCGACATAGCAGGTGCGCAGCTCGAGGTTCAGCGGCAGCGTCGTGCGGCCCGCGACGCCGAGCGACTCGTACACGGGCTCTCGAGCCGAGCCAGCCGAGTGACGCCGGAAGAATGCCTCCGCCAGCCGCGAGCGTACCAGCGGCCCCCAGTGGGAGGGCAGGCCGAGCGGCATCGGGAAGCGCGCGTGCTGCAGCACCGCAGGGTCGCTCGTGCCCAGCCCGAGAACGCCCAAGCGCACCGGCGCTGGCGACGCGACGCAGACGGAGAGCTCGGCGTCGGAGTTCTCGCTCTGGTCTTCGCGGCGCAGCTCGAACAGCGCTTCACCGCGCAAGAACAGATCGAGATCACGCGGAGCATCGGGCGCGACCGGCGAGAGGCCGAGGGCGGACAGGCGGTGACAGCCCTCGGCGAGCGACAGCCGCGCGGTGGGGATCTCGCTGCCCTGCGGCTTGATCACCTGGCGATCAATCTGGGTGGCGCCGTCGCGCTTGGCCTGCGCCTCCCAGGCCACGGCGCGCAGCTCGAGCGGCGGCGGAATGGGCGCGGGCCCGGCCTGCCCGCTCGGGGACTTCGGCCCCGGGTCGCGGTGCACGAGCACGCTCGACAGCGCCGCCAGCGGCGTCTGAGCCTCGGCGGCGAGCGCCTCCACCACGCCGCGCGGCGAGCGCATCTCGATCAGGATGCGCCGTAGATCCACGCGTCGGGCCCCGCAGCGATGCAGCTGCACCGCACCCACCTCGCTGCTTTTCACGTCGAGGCTGGGGCCGCTCGCCACCTGCACCACGAAGCTGGCGCGCGGGCTCGCGACGATGGCCACGCTCGTGCAGGCCTCGCCGGCGGTCTCGCTCGCCCAGATCGGCAGCGCGAGGGGGATCGTCTCGCCCCGGCTGAGCAGGCGCGCCGGAAGCTGCTCCACGCGCGCGTCTCGATCCCACGCCGTCCGCAGGCGCGACACGTCGTCGGCGAGCGTGCCGCTCGCGCTGCCAGGCCACGCCACGGCCAGCACAGCCACGGCCAGCACAGCCGCGGCCCGCACGGCTGCGACCCGCGCGGCTGCGAGCGCAGCCCCCGAGGGCGAGGTCGCCCGGCGCGTCCGCGCGCTCAGCTCGCGCGGCGCACCCGGTGTCCTCACGCAGGGACCTCGGAGAACGGGGCTTCGACAAAGCGCCGCGTCCCACCATCCCATACGAAGAGCTTGTGCGCTGTCACCTCGCCGCGATCGACCGCCGTCACCAGGTAGGCGAGCTCGTAGGTCGGGTCGCCGCCGTCGAGCGTCATGCTCGCGGCATCCTCGGTGCTGAAGTATGCGCCGCAGTCGAGGTGCGAGTGGAAGAAGACCTTCACGGGCCGCTGGCGCTCTTGGCCTTCTGTGATGGCACGCTCGAATTTGCGGCTGTTGACCTTGAAGTATTCGCGGCCGGTGCGCGGATGCGCTTCGGGGTCGACCTGGTGATACTTGTTGGCGAGGTTCTCGAGCTCGACCGCCACGTCGCAGAGCAGCGGATCTGACGCCGGGCCCTCCAGGTAGCCGCACGCTTCCTCATCGCGAGTGTACGCTTCGCGCCCGGCCTGTTCGATGCGTGCGATGGCGCTCTTGGCGATCTTGACGCCACCGCGCACCCAGAGCGGCGTGCTCATGTGTGACCCCAGAGCTCGGCGTTCGGGTAACAGAGCGGAGCGCCCATGTAACGGCTCACCATGTGTATCTCTTCTCCCACTTCATCGGAGCAAAGTAGCGATCGCCTCGATCGCAGGCAATCGCCACGATGCAGCCCTCGCGCTTCTCGCGCACCAGGCGCTCGGCCACCTTGACCGCGCCCGCGACATTGGCGCCCGTCGAGTGCCCCACGTGCAGCCCCTCCTCGGCCCCCAACCGATCGGTCATGTCCCAGCCCTCGTCCGTCGTCACCGGCAAGATCTCGTCGGGCACGGTGGAATCGTAGATGGCGGGCTGGATGCTGGAGGCCATGTGCTTGAGCCCTTCGAGCCCATGCAGCGCCTCAGCCGGCTCGACCGCCACGCATTGGATCGGGCGCGTGTGCTCATGCAAGCGTCGCGTGGTTCCCATCACGGTGCCGCTCGTGCCGAGCCCCGCCACGAAGTGCGTGATGCGATCGCCGAAGGCGTCGAGGATCTCGTGCGCCGTTCCGCGGTAATGCGCGCCCGGGTTCTCGGGGTTCGAGTACTGGTCGCAGTAGAAATACTTCTCGGGGTCGCGGCTGACGAGCTCTCGCACCTTCACGATCGCCCCGTCCGAGCCCTCCATCGGGTTCGAGTAGATGAGCTGCGTGCCGAACGCCTGGGTGATGTCCTTGCGCGCTCGCGTCACGTTGGACGGCATCACGAGCTGCACGCGCAGGCCGAGCGCGGCCCCGATCAGCGAGTACGCGACGCCAGTATTGCCGCTCGTGGCGTCAATCAAAATCTTGTCATCCGAGAACGCCCCCGTGTCGAGCGCCTTCCGGACCATGCTGAGAGCTGCGCGATCCTTGACGGAGCCGCCGGGGTTCGCGAACTCGAGCTTCAGATAGATCTCGACGCCAGGTAGCTTTGCATCGATGCGGCTCAACCGAATCGATGGGGTGTTGCCGATGGCGTCGAGCACGGAGCTCAACCGACGGGAGCGATACAATGGGCGAGACATGGCTGCTGCTTGGGGAGGCTGTTGCTCGAGAAGGCTCTACAGGCAGGGGGCGGAGGAGGCGAGGCTCATTCATGAGGAGCGAGGCCGAGCTCGCGCTTGATCCGCGACAGCGCGCACCAGGCGCCACGCGCCACCCCGAGGGCTGCGTCGTGCTCGAACCAGCTCGTCCAAGGGAACGAGAGCGCCGGCGCAGCGGGTTCGACCCGCGCCTGCCCGGCGCCCGCGCGCGCGAGGTAGTCGAGCTCGAGCTCGACGTCGGGATGGTCCGCGACGGAAAGCTCGGCCCGGCTCAGCTGCTCCTGGCCTTTCGCCCCCACCTCGGGCAGGCGGCGCTGCCGGGTGTATCGGTCTTCGAACGGCAGCATTCAGCCACCGGCGATGGCGGGGATGATGCTCAGCTCATCGCCAGACTTCAGAGCGGTGTCGAGGCCGTCGAGGAACCGCACGTCTTCGTCCCCGAGATAGAGATTTACGAAGCGCCGGATGCCCTTCTCGTCGAGCAGCCGCTCGCGCAAGCCCGGGTGAGCGCTCTCGAGGCTGTCGATGACGGCCCGAACGGTCGTGCCCTCGGCGGAGACCGTCTCTTCGCCCTTGGTCAGGCTGCGCAGGGGGGTTGGGATTCGAACGGTAACGGCCATGATGTGTCTCCTTACTCTGTTCTTCGAATGCAGCTCGGGAGGCGGTCCGCTTCTCTAAGCGGCGCGCGTCCCGAGCAGATAACGCGATTCCTCGGTGTCTCGGATCGATCCTGCAGCTCCGCAGAGCGGGCAGCCGGGACGGGGGGCAACCGCGACGGTGCGCAAGGCCTCGCGCTTGCCGTCGAGCGACCAGAGCTCGCCGTGAGCGGGCCGCCCCGAGAGCACGCGCAGCGCAAGCTCCGCCATCAGCGCTCCCACGATCCCGACAACCGGCCCCATCACGCCGGCGCTGTCGCAGTTGGCGGCGGGCCCGGTGGGCACGTCTTCGAACAGGCAGCGGTAGCAGGGGCGGCCGTCCTCGGCGACGGACCACGCCGTCCCCATCCAGCGGATTCCGGCGCCATGCACGACCGGACGCCGCTCGAGAAAACAGGCATCGGCTGCCAAGAACTTGCTCGCGAAGTTGTCCGCTCCCTCGACCACGACGTCGGCGTCGCGCGAGAGTCGCCGTGCGTTTTCGGGTAGAAAGCGCTCACGCACCAGCCGAATCCGCGTTCCCGAGCGCTGGGCGACCGCCCGCAAAGCGGCGTGCGCCGCGTCGAGCTTGTCGATTCCGACATCGCCCGGGCCGTAGAGGATCTGCCGGTGAAGATTGCCTTCGTCGACGACGTCATCGTCGCACAGCGCGAGTTCGCCGACCCCGGCACGCACCAGGGCGAGCG